>ERZ779737.1966-NODE-1966-length-14604-cov-3.259468_pt1 | contig 14604 bp, 14 predicted proteins | sample MGYA00511889_ERZ779737 | MGnify/ENA primary metagenome ERZ779737 (study PRJEB29588, sample SAMEA2163575) | human gut metagenome | biome: human gut; feature: human-associated habitat; material: faeces | place: Denmark | collected 2008/2010 ...
TGAAGAAGAAAGACCTATTTCACAGCAAATATTTGGTAGTGATGTTGATAGTTTTGTCGCATCTGCTAAAATGGTTTATGAAAAAATGAAACCGGATATTATAGATATTAATATGGGGTGTCCTGTACCTAAGGTTGCAGTAAGTGCCGAGGCAGGAGCAGCACTTCTTAAGAATCCTGAAAAAATAAAAGAAATAGTAAGTGCAGTGGTAAAATCTGTACCTATTCCTGTAACTGTTAAAATAAGAAGTGGTTGGGATAAAAATAGTATAAATGCAAAAGAAGTTGCTAAAATATGTGAACAGGCAGGTGCAAGTGCTATATGTGTTCATGGAAGAACTCGTACTGATAGGTATTTAGGACATTCTGATTGGAATATAATAAAAGAAGTAAAAGAAAGCGTTAATATACCGGTAATTGGTAATGGAGATATTAAGACAGTATATGATGCTAAAAGAATGATTGATGAAACGGGTTGTGATGCAGTTATGATAGGAAGATCTGCTCTTGGTAATCCGTGGATTATTTTAGATACAGTTAATTATTTAACATATGGCATATTACCTAAAGAAATAACAAAACAAGAAAAAATAGATATGTGTATAAAGCATTTAAATTATTTATTAGAATTTAAACCAGAAAAAGTAGCAGTACTTGAAATGCGTAGTCATATTGCTTGGTATTTAAAAGGTGTAGAGGGTGCAAGAGAAATAAAAAATGAGCTATTTAAAGCACAAACAAAAGATGAAATAATTAACATATTAAATGAATTTAGTAAAGAGTAAATATGAATATATTTTTAATAAAAGTCAATTTTTGTAAACAATAGATGTTTACAAGCCTATAAAATTGGTATAAAATGTTAAATGAGGAGTGTTAATATGAAGGAATATACAGAACAAGAACTTGTAAGAAGAGAAAAAGCAAAAGCATTAAGAGAATCTGGTATTGATCCTTTTGGTTCTAGATTTGATGTTACATCAGATTCTAAAACTATAAAAGAAAAATACGAAGAACTTTCTAATGAAGAGTTAGAAAGTATTAATGCTGAAGTAGTCATTGCTGGTAGAATAATGACTAAAAGAAGCAAAGGTAAAGCTGGATTTATGCATATTCAAGATAAATATGGTCAAATACAAATATATGTTAAATTAGACAATGTAGGAGAAGATGAGTATAAGTTATTTGATAGTGCTGATTTAGGTGATATAGTTGGAATTAAGGGTACTGTTTTTAGAACGCATATGGGTGAATTAAGTGTAAAAGCATTTAGTTATACTCATTTAGTAAAAGCTTTAAGACCACTTCCTGAAAAATATCATGGACTTGTTGATGTTGAAGAAAGATTTAGAAGAAGATATGTTGATTTAATTATGAATGAGGATGCTAGAAGAATTGCATTTATGCGTCCTAAAATAATTAGAAGCATTCAAAATTATTTTGATGATTTAGGTTATGTTGAAGTTGAAACACCTATACTAGGTACTGTTCTAGGTGGAGCCGCAGCAAGACCATTTGTAACACATCACAATACTTTAAATATTGATATGTATTTACGTATAGCAACTGAGTTATCACTAAAAAGATTATTAGTTGGTGGTATGGATGCAGTATATGAAATAGGAAGATTATTTAGAAATGAAGGAATGGATAGAAATCATAACCCTGAATTTACTACTATAGAGTTTTATAAGGCATATAGTGACTTAGATGGAATGAAAGAAACTTGTGAAGGTTTATTTAGAAAAGTAGTATATGATGCACTTGGTACATATGTAATTAATTGGAAAGATCATGAAATAGATTTTAGTAAACCATTTAAAAGTGCTCGTATGATAGATTTAATAAAAGAGCAAACTGGAGTTGATTTCTCACGTGAAATGTCTTTAGAAGAAGCAAAAGAAATTGCTAAAGAACATAATGTTGAAGTAGAAAGCCATTATGAAGTTGGTCATATAATTAATGCATTTTTTGAAGAATTTGTTGAAAAAACTTTAGTTGAGCCTACATTCGTATGTGAATATCCTATAGAAGTTAGTCCACTTGCAAAGAAATGTAAAGATGAAAGATTTACTCAAAGAACTGAATTATTTATTTGTGGAAGTGAATATGGAAATGCATTTACTGAGTTAAATGATCCAATAGACCAAAAAGAAAGATTCTTAAATCAGCTTAAAGAAAGAGATCTAGGAAACGATGAAGCAAATGAAATGGATGAAGACTATGTAGAAGCTTTGGAATATGGTATGCCACCAGCAGGCGGAATGGGTATTGGTATTGACAGACTTGTAATGATGATTACAGGATCTGAAAATATAAGAGAGGTAATTTTATTTCCTCACATGAAAAATAAATAAAGGAGAAAGAAATGAAGAACAAAAATTTACTTAAGACGTTTGGTATAGCATTGCTTGTAGTATTTGTATTAACATGGGTAATACCTACAACTACATCTGGAACAAATGGTCTTAAAATTGGTGCAATTACACCTACTGGATTTGTTGACATTTTCAAAAATATTGAAGTACTAGTACAATATTTCCTTGGAAATGCAATAATGATATTATTTGTAGGAATGCTTTATGGAGTTTGTAATAAAAGTGGTGCTCTAAAAGCTTTAGTTGACAAAATGTCATCTATATTTAAGAAGAAAAGTTGGCTATTTGTAGTAATTACAGTATTATTTTATGGATTATCATCTGGTATAGCGGGTATATATATGCCAATGTTAATATTTATGCCACTTTCTATAGCAGTATTATTAAATCTTAAATATAATAAGATGCAAGCATTACTTGTAACTGCAGGTAGTACAGTTGTTGGAATTACAGCAGAAATTGGAAGTGCAATATATAAAAGTGTTACAGGAATTACAACAAACACATATTTATGGATTAAAGTAGCATTACTTGCTATATTACTTATACTAGTCATATTGTACGCACTTAAAATAAATAAGAAAAACGGTGATGAAGAAACTGATGAATATATGTTTGTGCCATCTAAAAGATTAATTAAAGGCACTTCACCTAAAGGTATAGCATTATTTGTAGTAATGATCTTACTATATGTATTCTTATTCTTAGGATTATTTAGTGAATTTTCAAGTGTCAAAGCATTTGAAAATATAGCAAATGCAATTAATGGAGTAAAAATAGGCAATTTTGCAATATTTGCATCAATTATGGGTGCATTTGAAACATTTGGTAAATTTACTATGATTTCAGTTTATGCACTTATAGCACTTGCAATTATAATAATATCTATATGTAACAAAGTTTCAGTTAAAGATATGTTTGAAGGATGTATGCAAGGCGCTAATAAAGTATCTGGAATAGCTATGTTTGCTGTACTTATAAATTTGATATTAGTACTAACATTAAATTCTGGATTTATAATTACAATAATTAATTTAATTGCGAAAAGTGGTAATGTCGCACTTGTAACATTATCAACACTAATTGCATCACCATTTATGGTAGAAGAAACATATGCTGCACAATATATACTTCAAATATTATATGCAGTAACATCAAATGAAGGTGCTCTTGGATTATATGGATTTATTGGCCAAGTAATGTATGGATTTACAATGTTATTCGCACCTTCAAGCGTGCTTATAATGTGTATGTTATATTATCTTGGTGAAAAATATACAAAATGGATTAAATATATTTGGAAATTATTAATAGTTGTTTTTGTTGCATGCTTAATAGCAATTACTATTGCAATATTGATATAAATAAAGGAGTATAGAATGAAAAAGAAATTATTAAGTGTATTATTTACATTATTACTATTAATTCCACTTGGAATTAATGCAGAAGAAAAAGAGAAAGTAAAAGTTTATATATTTGAAGCAGGTGGATGTCCTTACTGTGAAGCAGAAGTTGAATATTTAAAAGGACTAGAAGGTTATAATAAAACATTTACTATAGAAATAAAAGAATTATATATAGATCATGTTGATTGGAAACCAGGTAAAGATTATGATCTTGGTGTAAAGGTTGCAAATGGATTTTTAAATGTAGGATTTACAGATGCTAGTTATCAAGGAACACCTTTTGTAGTAATAAGTGATTTATATGCAGCAAGCGCTTATAGTACTTCACTTGAAAGTGTTATAAATGAAGCTTATGAAAAGGGAGATAAAGATATAGTAAGTTGTTATGCTGATGGAAAAGAAGATTGTTTAAATCATTTGGCAAAAGAAGATAACAAAGTTACTGATAATGATAGTGCTACAGGAGCTAATACATGGGTAGTAGTAGTTATGGGATTACTTGTAATAGGTACTATAATAGTTAAATCAACCATTGATACAAATAGAATAGTTGAAGCAATTAATTCTAAAAACTATAAAATTAAAGATGTTAAAGAATCAAAAGCATCTAATGAACCAAAAGAAAATACTGAAAATAAGAAAAACAAGAAATAAGGGTAATTAAAAAATTACTCTTTTTTGTTGCATTATTTTTTTAAAAAATGTTCATAACTATCATAGAATGTTATGAAAGGAGACTTTATGTTTAGCAAATTTGATGAAAATGCTCAAAAGATAATAATAAGTGCAAAAAGTGAAATGCAGTCATTGTGTCATCCATATGTCGGTAGTGAACATGTAATGCTTGCAATATTAAATAATAATAATGAGGTTTCAAAAAAATTAAAAGAATTTAATGTTGATTATAAAAGATTTAAAAATGAAATAATTAATGTTATTGGAATGGGTGAATGTAAAAATGATATGTTTTTATATACTCCACTATTAAAAAGAACACTTGAAAATGCGATAAATGATGCAAAAGAAAATAATAATGGGATAGTTACAATATCGCATTTGTTTTACTCGATATTAGAAATTGGTGAAGGCGTTGCTATAAGAATGCTTCTTTCTATGAATGTTAATTTAGATAGTTTATATTCATATTTTGGTAAAAATTTAATAAAGAAGAAGACAAATAGAAAAAAACTTATGTTAGATGAACTTGGTATAGATTTAACCGAAAGAGCCAAAAGCGGTCTTATTGATCCAGTTATAGGAAGAGATAGTGAAATAAATAGGGTACTAGAAATATTATGTAGACGTACTAAAAATAATCCTATATTAATTGGTGAAGCTGGTGTTGGTAAAACTGCTATAGTTGAAGGCCTTGCAAATAAAATAGTTAATGATGATGTTCCTGCATTATTAAAAAATAAAAAAATTATATGCCTAGATATGGCCTCATCAGTCGCAGGTACTAAGTATCGTGGTGAATTTGAAGAAAGGATGAAGAAAATATTAACTGAATTAGAAGAGAATGCTGATGTAATATTATTTATAGATGAGATACACACAATAATGGGAGCAGGTGGAGCAGAAGGTGCAATAGATGCATCAAATATATTTAAGCCATCTCTTGCAAGAGGTAAAATGAGGTGTATTGGTGCGACTACAAAAGATGAATATAAAAAGTATATAGAATGTGATGGAGCACTTGATAGAAGGTTTCAAAAAGTAGATATTAAAGAACCTAAGGAAGATGCTTTAAAAGAAATACTTATGAAAATAAAACCACTTTATGAAACACATCATGGTGTTTTAATAAGTGAAAAAATGATTGATAAAATTATATCTATATCAAAAAGATATATACATGATAGAAATGAACCAGATAGATCAATAGATATACTTGATGAAGTGTGTTCAAAAGTATCATTGAAAGAATGCAGTAAGGAAAAAAAACTTCATAAATTAAATATTGAATTAAGAAAAGTTACCGAAAATAAAAATAAATTAATAATTAATAATGATTTTAAAAAAGCATATATTCTTAAAAATAAAGAAGAGTTTTTAACATCTTCAATAAATAAACTTGAAGCAAGTAGTTATAAAGCAAAGAAAAGAGTTACTGAGAAAGATATTATTGATGTTATAAAAAGTAAAATAGATATTCCCATTTTAAATATAACGCATGAATATATAAATAAAATGGAAAAAGTACTTAAAAATAATATTATTGGTGAAGATGATGCGATTGATGAATTATTAAGTACAAGTAAAAGAATGCAGTTTAATAATTCAAATAAATGTACATCAATATTATTATGTGGACCTTCTGGTACTGGAAAAACATATCTTGCTAAATTATATGGTAAATTATTAGTAGGTGAAAATAATGTAATAAAATTAGATATGAATGAATTTAATGAATCTCATACAGTAAGCAAAATAATAGGGGCACCTCCTGGGTATGTTGGATATTCTGATAATAGAAATATTTTAGAGCAAATAAAAGATAAACCTAACGCAGTATTAATATTAGATGAAATAGAGAAATGCAATAAAAGTGTACTAAATTTATTTTTACAAATATTAGATGATGGATATATAAAAGATTCGAAAGGAAAGTTAATATATTTTGATAATGTTACAATAATAATGACTACTAATATTAAATTAAATAAATTATGTGTTGGTTTTAATAAAAATATGGATAATAATAAAATAAAAGATATACTTGGAACAGATTTATTAAACAGAATTTCTAAAGTAATAAAATTTAATGAATTATCATCTTTTGCAATAGATAAAATAATTAAAAATAAAATTGATAATTTAAGTAAGGAATATAATATTAATTTAAAAGTAAGTGATGAAGTTATTAATGAGATAAAGAGATTTAGTGAATATGAAACGTGCGGAGTAAGAAGAGTTGATGAAGTTATTAAAGACAAAATAGAAAGTGTAGTATTAGATGAAATGCTTATTAATAATACTAATATTAATATAAATAGACTGAAAGATAAAATCATTGTATAATTAGTTTGAGGTGTGAAATGGAAGTAGAAGTAAGATATTATTATAGTTTAAATGAAGAAAGTAGATTACTAGAAAAATTAAATACATTTGAGGAATTAAACTATTTAGGAAAATTTTATGAAAAGACAATTCAGTATAATCATCCGATGAGGGAAAATGATTTTTATAGTAAAGAAATTGATGGAAGATTTAGAGTAAGAATGACTGAAAAAGATAACATAAAAAAATGTATGATTACATGGAAAAGAAGATTAAATAAGACGTTAAAAAACGATATAAATAAAGAAGAAGAAATAGAAGTAAGAATTAATTCGGATGATTATGATAATTTAATTAATATACTTACAAACATTTTAAAATTAAAAAGGGTTGAAAGTTATGAAAGATTTCGCCATGTATTTAAAAATAATGAGGTTGAAATAGTTGTTGATATATATCCCTTTGCAATCGCACTTGAAATAGAGGCTAAATGTAAAAATGATGAATATAATGTAATACTTAAATGGTTAAATAAACTTAACCTTAAACTGGAAGATTCATATAAATTGTCTTGGGATGATAAATATAGTGAATTATGTAAGATGCAAAATAAAGAAATTTATAGTGATGTCTTATTTGATATGGATATGCCTAAATTATAAATTATTAAGAAATAGTTGTAACTATTTCTTTTCTGTTTTATAATAGTTATGAATTTGGAGGGATACTATGACAAATGAAGAATTAGCAAATTTAATATTTCCTAATATAACTAAAACTATAGAGGATTATGATAAAATTTATCCAAAAAGAAATTTAAAAGAAGGTGCAATAGTAACTAGATATGCACCTAGTCCAACTGGATTTATTCATATAGGTGCACTTCTTGCAACATTTACTGAAACTACATTTGCAAGACAAACAGATGGAGTATGTTTTTTAAGAATTGAGGATACTGATACTAAAAGAACTGTAGATAATGGTATAAGTGAAATAATAAATGGATTAAAAGAATTTAATGTCACTTTTGATGAAGGCCCAATTAATGATAAAGAAGAAATAGGTAATTATGGGCCTTATATTCAAAGCGAGAGAAAAGAAATATACCAAGCATTTGTTAAGCATTTAATAAAAGAAGGTAAGGCATATCCTTGTTTTTGTACTGAAGATGAACTTAAAGAAATAAGAGAATCACAAGAGTTATCAAAAGCAAGAATAGGATATTATGGTGATTATGCTAAATGTAGAAATTTAGAAAATGATGAATATGCAAGAAGAATTATAGCAGGGGAACCATATATAATTAGGTTAAGAAGTAATGGAGATTATAACAAGAAAATCATTTGCCATGATGAGATAAAAGGGGATATTGCATTTCCAGAAAACGATTTAGATATAGTAATTAATAAAAGTGACGGGTTACCTACTTATCATTTTGCTCATTTAGTTGATGATTATTTAATGCGTACAACACACATAATAAGAGCAGATGAATGGGTATCATCATTACCACTTCATTATCAGTTATTTCAAATGTTTGGCTTTAAAGTACCAAAATATGCACATATCGCACCACTTGCTAAAATAGATGAAGAAACTCATGGAATGAGAAAATTAAGCAAAAGAAAAGATCCAGAATGTGCGATGAGTTATTACCATAAATTAGGCATACCATATGAAGCAGTAAGACTTTATCTTGCAACAATAACGAGTAGTGGCTTTGAAGAGTGGTATTTACAAAATCCTAATAGCAAAATAGAGGATTATAAATTTGAATTTAAGAAAATTGGTAAAAGTCCAGCACTATTTGATTTAGAAAAATTATATAATATATCAAAAAATTACATAAGTAGATTAACTGCAAGTGATTTATATGAAAGAGTAAAAGCATATTTAAGTGTATATGATAAAGAGTTTTATAATGTATTCACTAAAGATAGTAATTATTCTATTAGTATATTAAATATAGAAAGACTTAAGAAAAAGCCAAGAAAAGATATTGGTGCATATAGTGATGTGAAAAAAGAAACTTGGTATATGTATGATGAATTATTTCATAATTTAGAATATAGTTTTGATAAAATAAATGATATAGATGAAATAAAGAAAATACTAAGTACATATATTAATAAATATTATGTAGAGTCTGATGATAAAGAAACTTGGTTTGATAAAATAAAATTATTATGCGATGAATTAGGATATGCGAGTGATATGAAGGAATATAAAAATAATCCTGATAACTATAAAGGTAGTGTTGCTGATGTTAGTACAGTTATAAGGGTTGTATTAACAACAAAGACTATGACTCCTGATTTGTATGAAATAATGCAAATACTAGGTAAAGATAGAATTTTAAAAAGATTTGATTTAATATAAGATTCGCCTGAATAAATTTCGGGCGTTTTATATTTGATAATATTGTTAGAAATTAATATTTGTTATATAATTAAATGGGTGAGTTTATGATAGAAGTAGTACAAAAGTTAATTAAATTAAATAAAACTATAAGTACAATGGAATCATGTACAGGAGGTATGCTTGCTAGTACTATAACTAATGTAGAGGGTTCAAGTGAGATATTTAAGTTTGGTGCGGTTACTTACTCAAATGAATATAAAATAAAATTGGGAGTAAATATAGATGTTATTGATAAGTATTCTGTATATAGTAAAGAAGTATCAGATGAGATGAGTGCCTGTATATGCCGTTATACTAATTCATCTTATGGTGTTGGTATAACGGGTAAACTAAATAGAATAGATATTAATAATGATTATGGTCCTTCAAATATTGTTTATATAAGTATTTATGATAGTGACTTAAATAAATTTTATAATCAAACAGTTACAGTTTCTAGTAGTAATAGAGAAGAAAATAAAAAAGCAGTAATTAAAATAATAATTGATATGCTTAAAAATATAATAAAGTAGGTGATAAAATGAAATTGTATAATACACTTTCGAATAAAGTTGAAGAGTTTATTCCGTATGAAGAAGGAAAGATAAGAATGTATACATGTGGTCCAACTGTATACCATTATCAACATATTGGAAATTTAAGAACATATATTACAGAAGATATATTTGAAAAAACTTTTAAATATCTAGGTTACAATGTTCAAAGAGTTATGAATATTACTGATGTTGGACATTTAAAAAGTGATGGAGATACAGGTCTTGATAAGATGGTTATAGCAATGGAAAGAGAACATAAAACATCACATGAAGTTGCTAAGTTTTATACTGAAAGTTTTAAAAAAGATTGTGATTTAGTAAATGTTAAATGGCCAGAAACAGTAGTACCTGCAACTAGTGAAATTGATATGTATATTAAGATAATTCAAAAATTATTAGATAATGGTTTTGCATATATAAGTAATGGAAATGTTTATTTTGATACAGAAAAAGATAAAACTTATTATGAATTATCAGGAAGATGCAAAGAAGATTTAATAGTTGCAAGTAGAGACGAAGTAGAAGAGGATGATAATAAAAAGAATCCAGCTGATTTTGTTTTATGGTTTACAAATTCAAAATTTGGAAATCAAGAATTGCAATGGGATAGCCCTTTTGGAAGAGGTTTTCCTGGTTGGCATATTGAATGCTCAGGAATAGCTATTAAATATTTAGGAGAACATTTAGATATACATTTTGGTGCTGAAGATGCAGTGTTCCCACATCATACTAATGAAATTGCACAAAGTGAAGCATATTTTGGACATAAGTGGTGTAATTATTGGCTACATGGAGAACATTTAAATGATAAAGATGGTAAAATGAGTAAATCAAAGGGTGAATTTTTAACTGTTTCGCTACTTGAAGAGAAAGGTTACTCACCACTAGCATACAGATTCTTCTGTTTAAATAGTCACTATCGTAATCAATTAATATTTACATGGGAAGCACTAGATGGTGCACAAGCTGCTTATAAAAAACTAAAAAATAGAATTAAAGCTCTTGACAATACACCTGATTTACATGAGGAGAAGTTAGATTATTATCAAAATAGATTTAAGGATGCTATATCTAATGATTTAAATACTTCTTCTATGTTAACTGTGTTGTATGATGTTTTAAAAGATGATGAATTAACTGATTTTACTAAATTATATTTAGTTAATGATTTTGATAAAGTTCTTTCTTTGGGACTTATTGAGGAAGAAAAAGAGGTTAGTTCTGAGATTGAAGAAATGATTAATAAAAAAATAGAAGAAAGAAATGAAGTAAAAAAGAATAAGGATTATGCCAAAGCTGATGAAATAAGAGATGAGCTTCTTCAAAAGGGAGTTAAACTTATTGATACTAGAGAAGGAACTACATATGAAATTATGTAATTAGGAGGAATATGGATAATTATTTAATAGGTGAATTTTTATTAATAATAGGTTTTATAATAAGTTTAGCAGCACAAATATATGTTAATGTATCATATAAAAAATACAAAAATATAGAAAATAGTAAAGGCTTGACTGGATTTGATGTTGCTAGAAAAATACTTGATGAGAATGGATTAAAAGATATTTATGTTACAGAGGTTAGAGGTAATTTAACAGATCACTATGATCCTGTTAGAAAAGTTATTAGATTATCTACTGATATATTTCATGGAAAGACTATAGCTAGTTCTTCTGTTGCGGCTCATGAAGTTGGACATGCAATTCAAGATAAAGAAGGCTATTCTTTCATGAGATTTAGATCTATGATGTTTCCACTTGTTAGATTTTCATCTTATGGTGGATATATTGCAATATTAGTTGGTGCTTTATTTGGGTTAATGGATTTGATTTGGTTTGGTATTGGTCTTGAAATAGTTATATTATTGTTTCAAATAATAACATTACCAGTTGAATTCAATGCATCTTCTAGAGCAAAGGATGAACTTGCAAAGTATAATCTTTTAAATAATAATGAAATAAATTCTAGCGATAAAATGTTAAGAGCAGCTGCCTATACTTATGTTGCATCTGTTTTAACAATAATACTACAAATATTGAGACTAATTGTTATGTTTAGTGATAGAGATAATTAGTCTCTTTTAATTTACAAAATTATAAAAATCTGTTAAAATACTTCTAAATGTTTTTGGGGGTATGGTTTATGGAAGATTTAAATCTTGTTAAAATGAGTAAATCAGATATAAAAAAACTTAGTCTTGTAAAAAACGGTGATATGGGTACTACTTCTAAGGTTTATAGACTTAATGATTCCGAATGTTTAAAATACTTTAATTATTCTATGGATGAATATGATATGTATAGACTTAACAAATTTACAAATTTAAGATTCGAAGGAGCTAATTTACCTAATAAATTAGTTATTGTTAATAATAAGTTTAGAGGTTATATTACTGATTTTATAAATGGTGAAACTTTAGAAACATTTAATGGATTGGATTATTCAGAGTTTGTTAAGAGTGCTTCTACACTTTTAGACAATGTTCATAATATTTCTATGGAAAGAATAAGAATTCTTGATTCACATGAGGGAAATATAATGTATAATTATGATAAAGGTATGTTAGAGATAACTGATCCAGTTGAATGGTGCTTTGATTCTGTTTCTTCAAAGGATGAAGTTTGGAATAAGAATTTTAGATTAGTTAATGCGACTATCAGGAAATATCTTTTTTCTACTGATGATATTTATAATCCATCTTTATATATACCTGATTTATCTGAAATTGAACCTTGCAGTGATTTTGTTTCTTATTATGAAGAAATTAGAGATAAAATGGAAGAAGCTAAAGGAATAAAAATTAAAACAATATTTGATGCTAGGAGATATATATAATGAGTACTAAAGAAATTAATGTTTTGGTTTTAGCATATATGGGTGATACTATTTATGAAAGATATATTAGAGAATACTTAATAAAAAAAGGTATTTCTAATGTTAATGATCTTCAAAAAGAATCTATTAATTATGTAAGTGCCAAAGCACAAGCTAAGTTTTTAACAGAACTTGTGGATAAAAACATTTTATCTGTCCAAGAAAATGATGTTGTTAGAAGAGCTAGAAATTATAGAAGTGGTAAACATCCTAAAAATTGTGATATCTTAACTTATAAACATGCAACTGCGTTGGAAGCATTGATTGGATACCTTTATTTAGAAAATAAAATAGATAGAATTAATTATATTATGAATATTATATTAAACTTGGAGGATTAGTATGTTAGTGTATGGAAGAAATGTCGCAAAAGAAATTTTAAAAAAAGATGAAAAAATTAAGAAAATAATAATTCAGAAAGATTTTTCTGATAAAGAGATACTTTCATTAATAGAAAAACGTAAATTAAAACCTGAAATCATGGATAAAAATGATTTTTCTAGATTTGCAAAATTTTCACACCAAGGTATAATACTTGACATAGGTGATTTTGCATATTCAGAAGTAGAAGAAATGATAAGTGATCCTGATAGTTTTGTTGTTATACTAGATCATTTAGAAGACCCTCATAATTTAGGCGCTATTATTAGAACATGCGAGGCTGCAGGAGTAAATGGTATAATTATTCCTAAAGATAGAAGTGTTTCTGTTAATGAAACGGTTATGAAAACTAGTGTTGGTGCGTTAGATAACGTAAAAATTGTTGAGGTAACTAATCTTAATAACACAATAAAGAAATTAAAAGCTAATGGTGTTTGGGTAGTTGGAACAGATTTAGAAAATAGTGTTTCATATGACAAAATAGATTACACTACTTCTATTGCGTTAATAATAGGTAGCGAAGGATTTGGAATGAGTAATCTTGTTAAGAAAAATTGTGATTTTATAGCAAACATACCAATGTATGGGAAAATAAATAGTTTAAATGCCTCAGTTGCAGCAGGCATAATGATTTATGAAGTTGTAAGACAACGAAAGTAGGTGCTTATATGCAGGCTAAAAAAGATTATGAAAACTTACCAGATGATGGTGAATTGTTATATATGATATCCGATAATAATGATGAAACAAAATTTCTTATCTCTCAAAAGTATAAACCAGTAATAACGTATTATGCTAATAAATATAGTACTTATGTAGAGGGAAAAGGGCTTGATTTTAATGATTTATACCAAGAGGGGTTAATTGGTCTTATAGGAGCTGTTGACAGCTTTAAGGAGCAAAAAGATATTAAGTTTTCAACGTTTGCGTTTTTATGTATTAAAAGAAAAATATTAACCGCTGTTAAAAACGCTAACAGAAAAAAACATAGTATATTAAATGAATCATATTCACTAGATTACACAATGGAAGATGATATAAGAAGTTTTGATAATTTCTTAACAACTTCTAAAGGTGGATTAGAGGACTTATTAGTAAGCAAAGAAGATAATGATTACTTTAACAAACGTTTATCTGAAGAGTTAACCGATTTTGAAAGAACAGTATATGATCTTAGAATAAATAATTTTGGCTATGATGAGATAGCTAATACTTTAGGTAAAACGCCAAAAGCAATAGAAAGAACATTGGTTAGAATAAGAAGCAAACTAACTAATATTTTAAAAGAAATAAATTGACTATTATGATTATTTGTGCTAATATTTAGACAGTTAGCACTTAAAAGAGTGTTTTTATTTTGGATTATAGGAGATATAATATGGCAAAGCAAAAGAAAAGTAAAAAAAGTTTAATCGCAAAACTAAAAGAATTTTTTACTGGTGTTAAAGAAGAAAGAAAAAAAGTTATTTGGACATCAAAGAAAAACTTAGTAAAGTATTCTATTGCAACATTATTATTTATGTTATTTATATGTTTATTTTTTGTTTATTGAACTAGATTTCTCCTTAAAAAAGTAATCTAGTTCTTTTTTATTATATAATAATTATGT
>ERZ779737.1967-NODE-1967-length-14590-cov-2.017337_pt1 | contig 14590 bp, 10 predicted proteins | sample MGYA00511889_ERZ779737 | MGnify/ENA primary metagenome ERZ779737 (study PRJEB29588, sample SAMEA2163575) | human gut metagenome | biome: human gut; feature: human-associated habitat; material: faeces | place: Denmark | collected 2008/2010 ...
CCGACACCATGTTCGGCGTCACGTTCATGGTATTGGCTCCCGAAAGCGAATGGGTACCGGAAGTTACGACCGAAGCCCAGAAGGCAGAAGTGGAAGCTTATCTCGATGCCACCAAAAAACGTACGGAACGCGAACGCATCGCCGACCGCCGCGTGACCGGCGTGTTCTCGGGTTCGTATGCCGTCAACCCTTTCACGGGCGAAAACATCCCCATTTGGATAAGCGATTACGTATTGGCCGGCTACGGGACAGGAGCCATCATGGCCGTACCGGCACATGACAGCCGTGACTATGCCTTTGCCAAACATTTCAACTTGCCTATCATCCCGTTGGTGGAAGGTTGCGACGTAAGTGAAGAAAGTTTCGATGCCAAAGAAGGAATCGTAACCAATTCGCCACGCGCAGGAGTTACTCCCTATATTGATTTCTCGCTCAACGGACTGACCGTCAAGGAAGCCATTGCAGCCACAAAAGAGTATGTCAAAACGCATGGATTGGGTAGGGTAAAGGTAAACTACCGCTTGCGCGATGCCATTTTCAGCCGCCAACGCTACTGGGGCGAACCGTTCCCTGTATATTACAAAGACCAAATGCCTTACATGATTCCCGAAGATTGCCTGCCGTTGGAATTACCGGAAGTCAGCAAATTCCTCCCCACGGAAAGCGGAGAACCGCCATTGGGACATGCCACGAAATGGGCATGGGATACCGTGAACCGTTGCGTGACGGAAAACTCACGCATTGACCACCAAACGGTTTTCCCGTTGGAACTGAACACCATGCCGGGATTTGCAGGCAGTTCTGCCTATTATCTCCGGTACATGGACCCGAAAAACGACCATGCACTGGTAGACAAGGACGTGGATGCTTACTGGCAAAACGTAGACTTATACGTGGGCGGTACGGAACACGCTACCGGCCATCTGATTTACAGTCGTTTTTGGAACAAATTCCTGCACGACTTGGGTTACAGTTGCAAAGAAGAACCGTTCCAAAAGCTCATCAACCAAGGCATGATACAGGGACGGAGTAACTTTGTGTATCGTATCAAAGACACCAACACGTTCGTCTCGCTAAACCTGAAAGACCAATACGACACTACGCCCCTGCATGTGGATGTCAATATCGTATCGGGCGACATGTTGGACATCGAAGCTTTCCGTAACTGGCGGCCGGAGTATCACGATGCGGAATTTATTCTGGAAGACGGCAAATACATTTGCGGATGGGCCATTGAAAAAATGAGCAAAAGTATGTTTAATGTGGTCAATCCGGACATGATAGTAGAGAAGTTCGGAGCCGATACGCTCCGCCTGTATGAAATGTTCCTCGGTCCGGTGGAACAAAGCAAACCTTGGGACACCAACGGCATCGACGGCTGTCATCGTTTCCTGAAGAAGTTCTGGGCCTTGTTCTACGACCGCACCGGTAATTTCCTGCCCACAGAAGGGGAAGACAGCAAGGAAGCACTGAAATCGTTGCACAAGCTTATCAAGAAAGTCACCGCGGACATCGAAGCTTTCTCTTATAACACCTCTATCAGTGCATTTATGATTTGCGTGAATGAACTTTCTCAGCAAAAATGCCATAACTGGGACATTCTTCGCACGTTGGTCATCCTCATGGCTCCCTTTGCTCCGCATATTGCAGAAGAATTGTGGCATGCTCTGGGAGAAGCAAATAGCGTATGCGATGCCGAATGGCCGGAATGGAAGGAAGAGTACCTGACGGAAGACAGCATGAAACTGAGCATTTCCTTCAACGGGAAAACCCGTTTCACACTGGATTTTCCCGCAGATGCCGACAATGCTTCCATCGAAAAGACGGTACTGAATGACGAACAAACCCAAAAGTACACGGAAGGCAGGCAAATCGTCAAGGTCATTATCGTACCGAAGCGCATCGTAAATATAGTATTAAAATAGTGTCAAACCTTTTGGAGACTACTTGTTTTTCAAGTAGTCTCTTATATAGAAATCTTTGTATTCAATAAATATGAAATACTCAAAAGAAGATATTTGGCAAGAAACCAAAGATTACATTAGTCTTTTTATAGGACTTACTATTTACGCGTTAGGATTCACCGCTTTTATCTTACCTTACCAAATTACAACCGGTGGATTATCCGGTGTATCCGCTATCATATACTATGCCACAGGTTTTCCTGTACAATATACTTATTTCTTGGTTAACGCAGCCTTACTTATCGCTGCCATCAAAATTTTAGGCTTCCGTTTCTGTTTAAAAACGATTGTAGGTACATTGGCCCTGACATTCGAATTCGACCTTTTCCAAAAACTTTTGTCTGACGAAAGCGGACAACTTCCTATGATTCTAGGAGATCAGACTTTTATGGCCTGTGTACTTGGAGCCTGCTGCGAAGGAGTAGGGCTTGCCATTGTATTTTTAAGTAATGGTAGTACAGGAGGAACTGATATCATAGCTGCCATTGTCAACAAATACCGCGACATCAGTTTAGGACGCGCACTTATGTTTTGCGATATTGCCATCGTATCTTCCAGCTATTTTGTATTTCACGAATCGCAAAAAGTAGTATTCGGATTTTGCGTACTCATCATTTCCATGATTATGTTGGACTATTATATGAACAGTGCACGCCAATCCGTACAGTTTCTTATTTTTTCCAACAAATATGACGAGATAGCGGAAGCCATAGGCAAACAACTCGACCGAGGAGTCACCATTCTTAACGGAGAAGGCTGGTACAGCAAGGAACCGAGGAAGGTATTGGTTGTTTTGGCTAAACGACGTGAAGGTATAGAAATATTCCGTCTCATTCACCGTATCGACCCCAAAGCCTTTGTTTCGCAAAGTAATGTAGTAGGTGTCTATGGAGAAGGATTCGATAAATTGAAAATAAAATAACGGAACATGAAAAAACGACTTGTTTTTGCCACAAACAACGCTCATAAATTGGAAGAAATAAGAGCTATCTTAGGTAACAGTATCGAAATATTAAGTCTTGCCGACATCCATTGTCATGCCGACATTCCCGAAACAGCCGATACTCTTGAAGGCAATGCCCGACAAAAGTCACGGTACGTATACGAACATTATGGGTTAGATTGTTTTGCCGATGATACCGGACTGGAAGTAGAAAGCCTTGGAGGGGCACCGGGCGTGTATTCCGCACGTTATGCCAACGGACAAGGACATGACTCTCAAGCCAACATGAATAAACTCCTGAAAGAAATGGAAGAAAAAAATGATCGAAAAGCACAATTTCGCACCATTATCTCGTTAATAGAAAAAGGAGAAGAAAGGCAGTTCGAAGGAATTGTGAAGGGACAAATTACCAGAGAAAAAAGAGGAGAATCCGGATTCGGCTACGCTCCTATCCTTCAACCCGACGGTTATGAAACCACATTCGCCGAATTGGGTAGCGACATCAAGAACCGCATCAGCCACCGCGCACGTGCAGTAGCCGCCCTTTGTGATTATCTAAGAAAGAATAATTATTGACTTAAAAAATCCACAGATTATATTCTCAACAAAATGAATTTGCCAAATAAATAAGTATAGAATGGAAAAAGCAAACATAAAATCCTATGATACTTCTCCAAAAATCAGATATGCATGGGTAGATTATGCCAAATTTTTCTCTATATTTTTGGTTGTATCCTACCATATTCCTCACCGCGCTGACGGATACGTAGGAGAATTATTGTCCTTACTGAGAATGCCTGCTTTTTTCATGATAGCAGGATTTCTTTTCAACACAAACAAATTCCATTCACTCAGTTATTTCCTAAAACACAGAAGCATACAATTATTAATACCCTATACATCCTTTTTTACATTTTTCTATATTTCATGGTTACTCTTTGGGCGAGACTGGATAGGAGGAAATGAATTGGATATCCCGCTATGGAAGCCTTTAATGGAATTCGCTTATGGAACCCCCGTAACCATTATTGCCCCATATTGGTTTATTTGCTGCTTGTTCAGTATGCAAATAATCTATTATTTACTCATTCGACAATTTCCTAAACCCATAGTCATAATTATCGTATCGATATGTCCCCTTTTACATTGTATTCCATGGACTTCTTATTTACCTTGGAATTTGTCGGCAGCATTGCTATATATTCCTTTTTATGCTTTTTCCAACATGAACAAGGATTTTATCCAATCTTTGACATCAAAACATATCTTAGGCGCCATCATTGCTTTTTGCATAACACTCGTATGCATACGATATGGTAATTATAGCAATATGATATTCAAAAACATACAGATTGTAATATGCGGCCTTTTAGTAATGCCAATATACACCATTTTCATAAAGGCTTTCTCACATCTGAAAATAGACAAAGCCGTTTCTTTTATTGGCAAAAATACGATTATCATTTTAGCTCTGCAAAATTACATCATTGGATGCTTTAAATTATATTTTAAAAGCATAATAGAGTATGGAGGATATGCTACCAATATAATATTGACTCTATTAACCATCATCATTTGCTGCTTACCTATCAAACTAATCAATTCTTATGTGCCTTTTCTCGTAGGTAGAGGGCCTTACTTTGAAAAGAAACTTAATAAGACGAAGACATGAAGATAAAATTTTCAAGCCTTATAAATATCCATTGTCGAATGAAATCGACAAATGAAAAAAACATCGTAAAGCACAATTTATCAGCATTATCCCGTTAATAAAGAAGGAGTATAAATTTAATAGTAAATCTTATGAATAAATATATTTTATGGTTTATATTCTTTATATATACGACCATTTCATTCGGACAGGCTATCGGTTCTTGGAAAGCTTATCCGGCATTGCAAATATCTACTTATAATATACCGGTAGGACATAAAGTATATTCTCTTTGTAATGGAAATCTTTTCAGTTACAACACCGAAGATACGGAAGTCTACGTGTTCGATAGACTTAACGGATTGCACGACACCAAAATACAATTCATAAGATATAGCAACGCAAGCCAAAAGCTTATTCTTGTATATGAAAACGGAAACATAGACTTAATCTATCCGGACAACGAGGTGGTCAACATGAAGCAATTAAAAGACAAAAACTATTCTAACCTCATCATCAATAATGTTTCCGTAGTAAACGAAAAAGCATATATATGCACGAACTTCGGTATAGTCGTGGTGAATACGGATAAAGAAGAATTCGAAGCTACATACGACTTAAACTTGAACGTATACAGTTGTACGGCAAATGCACATTACATCTACCTTTGTTGTTCGGAAAACGGTTTCAACATAGGCGACTTGAACCTTAACTTATTGGATAAAAACAATTGGAAGCACACCAGCACTAACTTCTTCCACGAACTTACATTCTTCAAAGGTAAACTGATTGGGTATAACAAGAGTACAGGGTTATTCACCATCGACCAACAATATTATACAATCACAGCCTTGGTAAAAGGAGGCTACTCATTTTTTTCTTGCTCCGAAGACGTCATGCTCACCGGAAACTCTTCCCATATTTATCTGTTCAACAACGTCACAGACAAACAGGAAATCAAACAAGACAATCCATTCAATTATTTAGTTTATAACAACGGTACATATTGGGCAAGCCAAGGCATAAAAGGATTGCAACCTTATGTTCTTTCAGGCAAGACACTCTCTGCCACGCAATCTGCCATCCAGCCTAACAGCCCCATCCGCGACTATTTTTGCAACATGCACTACAATGGCAATCGTTTGCTCATTGCCGGCGGAGATTTGAACTATAATAGTATCAACAGAGAAGGCACTATCATGTATTACGACAACGGAACATGGTATAATTTCATTGAAGACAACATTACGGAACAAACAGGATTGACCTATACCAACATATCCAGCATAGCCCAAGACCCGAATGACCCAACGCATCATTTTGTAACTTCTGCCGGACACGGACTTTATGAATTCAAAGACTTAAAATTCGTACAACGGTTCGACTACACAAACAGTCTGCTGAGAACACTTCAACCAGTACAATCTACTCCAGAAAACTATGTACGCTGCGATGCATTAACATATGACACAGAAGGAAATCTATGGATGGTGAATTGTCAAGTAGACACCGTCTTGACCATATTGAAAAAAGACAATACCTGGACAAGACTGTATTACGAAGAACTTAAAACAGCCCCCAACCTTCCTGATATGTTTTTCGATGACAAAGGAAGACTATGGGTTCTCTCTAAAAGAAATTCCACCAACAAAGCTGGTGTTTTCGTATTGGATTATCACGGAACTTTGGAAGACACATCAGATGATATACATATAATAAGGAAAGATATCACCAATCAAGACGGTGTTGAGTATGCTCCATACTATTTCTATAGCTTTGCACAAGACCTCAACAATCAGATATGGGTGGGTACAAGCGAAGGACTCTTCGTCATAGAAGACCCGGACGACTTCATCCAAAACGACGACTTCAGGTTTACCCAAATCAAAATCGCCCGTAACGACGGAACGGACTATGCCGACTATTTGCTCAACGGTGTTAATATCAGTAGCATAGCCATTGACGCAGCCAACCGGAAATGGATAGGGACGGTTGCGGACGGTGTTTACCTGGTAAGTGCAGACGGACAGGAAATATTACAGCATTTCACTACGGACAACTCTCCACTCATATCCGATGAAATACAGAGCATAGCTGTCAATCCGCAAACCGGAGAAGTCATGATAGGTACCTTTTTAGGGCTCGTATCGTATATGAGCGATGCCAATACTCCTGCCACAGAATTGGATAAAAGCAACGTGCGTGTGTATCCCAATCCCGTAAAACCGGACTACAACGGAGTTATCGCAGTAGACGGGCTTACCCTCAATGCTGAAGTCAAAATCACTACCGTCACGGGACAGTTGGTGTATTCCGGTCGTGCCAACGGCGGTCTGTTCACTTGGGACGGACGGAACCAAAGCGGCAAAAGAGTCTCTTCAGGAGTCTACAATATCATCTCCACCAATGCAGAAGGAAAAAAAGCCATCGTGAACCGCGTCACTTTCATCCATTAAAAGTATTTACGGCGGTTATCACCGAATTGATTTCCTCATCTGTCAATAAAGGAGACATCGGCAAGCTCAATTCCTCATGATGAATACGCTCCGTCACCGGCAATGACAGCGAAGCGTACGCTGATAATGCGCCTTGCCGGTGAGGTGGGATAGGGTAGTGTATCAGGGATTGCACGCCATAATGCTCCAAATGTTCACGCAGCCTGTCACGTCCGGGAGTGAATATCGTAAAAATATGGAATACATGCGCATCTGCTTCGGTTGCCATTTGTGGCAAAATCACTTCCGGATTCTTTATTTCCTTCATGTATCTGCAAGCCACCCGGCGACGGCGTTCGTTATCTTCGTCCAACCGCCCGAGCTTCACATTCAAAACCGCCGCCTGCAACTCGTCCAGACGGCTGTTGATACCCACGTATGGATGTACATATTTGGCCGAAGAACCGTAATTGGCCAACATGCGTACCCGCTCAGCCAAATCCTTATCACCAGTCGTGACAGCCCCGGCATCTCCCAAAGCTCCCAGATTCTTACCGGGATAGAAACTGAATCCTGCGGCATCCCCCAAAGCACCGGCTTTCACACCTTGATACACCGCTCCATGAGCCTGCGCACAGTCTTCTACCACCAACAAACCGTTTTTACGGGCCGTACGGCTTATCTCATCCATCCGGCACACCCTGCCATAGAGATGCACCACCATGACCGCTTTTGTGCGCACAGAAATCAAATTCTCCACTTTCCCGGGATCTATGTTGCAAGTATCCCATTCAGGCTCGCAAAATACCGGTTTGAGTCCGGCACGCATGACCGCCAATATGGAAGCTATGTAGGTATTTGCCGGCACGATGACTTCGTCTCCTACCTTCATCCGCCCCATACTGACATAAGCCATAAAGATAAGCGTAAGGGCATCCAGTCCGTTCCCCGTTCCCACGCAATACCCGGTCCCGCAATAATGAGCAAACCGCTGCTCGAAAGTCTCCACCTCTTTCCCGAACAGATACCATCCGGAACGTACTACCCGTGCTACAGCCTCCGACAATTCCGGTTCGAAAGAATCATTGATTTTCTTTAAATCCAAATATTTTACCATGACTTTACTTCAAACTTTTCAGGAAGCTAATTTACGACTATTTTTCTTTCAGAGAAATTTTTCAAGCTTTTAATTTCCCTACTCACAAATCCCAATCCGCCTTCCGGAATCACAAGGGAATCATCATTCACGGAACATCCATACTTCCTATATAACAAACGGTTAAGGTGAAGGCTTAACACTTTTTATATCATTCAGGCACTGCATTTCCGGTGAAAGCCGGTGAAGGCACGGTGAAACCTTCTGTCCCACAAAGTTCACCTTAACCCCTTGTCATCCAAACAGTATGAATGGGTGAAGCCTTTTTTCAAGCAAAAAAACTATTAGGAGAGGTATTCATAAAGCCCTCAGTACATCGTAAAATCATTCTCAGCAGATCTGAAAATCATTCACAGGAGATTGAAAAATCGTTTGCCGCACAAAATAACACGGCTTTTCACACCTCCATTTCGTACGTATCATACACCACTGCCCGGCCGCCGAAACCTTCTTTTTGGAATATCAACCCTTCATTCAATACACGACCACCTTCCTCCACGGAAGTTCCCATATCAAAGTAAGGAACATCCTTGTATGCCTCGTGAATCAAATGGTAGAACAACAAATCCACGGCTCCGCACGCCCTTCCTTCGGGAGTGGAACCGATATATTGTACATGAACCACCCTTTTCGTCACGTACAACACGCAACCGGCCACCGTACGCCCCTCCGCACGACAAACCCTGTACAGCAATATCTGTTGTGGAAACCGGTGATGTAACAACATGATTTCTTCCAAGGTATGCACGGGACGCGACTGGTGGCGTTCCATCAGATTCCCTTCCAATACTTTCCAAAAGGCCGAAAAATCTTCATCACGGCTGATGGACAATCCCTCACGTACGGCGTGCTTCACCTTACGTCGCCGAAGCGTACTGAATCCCCAAGCCGTTGCAGAGGGAACGACCGTGGAAACTTTACGGCCTGACAGGCGTGCCCCGAAGCGGTACAACGCATACAAATCCTCTTCGCTGGGATAACGGGCATATATATAAGGTACGGGTGAGTAAATCCACTTGCCTACCGATGTATACGTCCGTAAATAGCGAAGGATTTCCCCAAACAACTCCAACATGAGCGCAGCCGTCATCTTCTCATCCGTCACCACTCCGCCATACGTCAGTCCACGGTGGCTGCAAAACTCCGTTGCCGTACAGTGTGCGGGTAGCAAAGCATGCAGCCGTCCGTCCCTGTAAGCCATAAGGGAGAAGTCTGCGAAACGGTCGGCATGATAATCCATATAACCACGCATGAAAAGGAAAGTCCCGTTACGGGAATCCCGTACGAAATCGTCCCATTCATCCTTACAACCATCGCTATACCGCTTTATTTCCCATCTGCTTTCCATCTCCACACCCCCATCTATTCATGAATCATACGCAGAAACTCTTCGTAAGAGTTGATATACATCTCAGGCCGGTAAGGCTGGGAAGACAAGACCAACAACACAGCATCTTCAGAGAAATGCAGCAACTCGTTCCACGTCAGCGGCGGAATGAGCAACCCCTTGTCCGGTGCGTCGAGCACATACGTCCGCCGTCCGTCCTTGTCTTCCAAGGTAATTGTCACGCATCCTCTCACGGCCACCAGATACTGATAGGTGATACGGTTAGCGTGCTTGCCGCGTTCATGCCCCTCGGGTACACCGTAAATCCAGTATGCCCGCTTTACTTCAAAAGGCAAATCCTTTCCGGTTTCAGCCACGGTAAGGCTGCCACGTTCATCGGTAAAAGTCTTCAAACGCTTCATTACAATCCTAACTTCTCGGAGATTTCCAACATTCTGTGAATCGGTTTGACAGCCTTTTCCGCCACTTCCGCATCCACTACGATTTCCGGCCACTCATATTTCAAGGTATTATAGAGTTTTTCCAACGTAATCAACCTCATGTAATTACATTCGTTGCAGGCACACGTACTGTCGTCCGGAGGAGCCGGAATGAAAGTTTTCTCCGGGCAAGCCTTCTGCATCTCGTGTAATATGCCGCTTTCCGTAGCCACAATAAATTCCTTTCCTTCATGACGGATGGCATATTTCAGCAATGCTGCGGTAGAACCGACCACATCTGCCAGTTTCAACACAGCTCCTTTACATTCCGGATGAGCCAGCACCTTGGCCTCGGGATGGGATTTTTTAAGTTCCAATATTTTCTCTACGGAGAATTTTTCATGCACGTGGCAAGCTCCGTCCCAAAGCAGCATGTCACGTCCGGTAACGGAATTGATATAGTTGCCAAGATTCCGGTCCGGACCGAAAATGATCTTTTCATCAGAAGGGAAACTTTCCACAATCTGGCGGGCGTTGCTCGAAGTGACCACCACATCCGTGACAGCCTTGGTGGCAGCCGTAGTATTGACGTACGAGATGACCGTATGGCCGGGATGAGCTGAAACAAACCGGGAGAATTCATCCGCTGGACAACTTTCGGCCAGCGAACAGGTGGCATTCAAATCCGGAACCAAGACCTTTTTGTCAGGACAGAGAATCTTATTGGTCTCTCCCATGAAATGCACACCGCACATGACGATGATATCCGCTTCGGTCTTGGCAGCTTTTTGAGCCAGTGCCAGACTGTCTCCCACGAAGTCAGCCAAATCCTGGATGATTCCTTCCGTATAGTAATGCGCCATGATGACGGCATTCTTCTTCCGGCAAAGTTCCCTGATCTCACTTTTCAAATCAAGCTCCTTTGCTATGGGTTCATCCACAAACCCCTTGTCTATCCACTCTTTCTTAACCATATATATATTATTAATTCTTATTTCTATTTTTTGAAAAAATCTAATGTAAATGATGATAGGCTGTTGATAGTGTCGATAAAAAAGAAGCCTGAAACTTGTTTTTTAAGTTATCAAAGCGGGGTATCGGGTAATATATCACTTTTCAACATGAGCCTTGGGTCTCTTATTCTTTAAACTGAATGCATTATCGTATGTTCTTTATCGTTTTTAACGAGTTGTTCATAACCTACAAAGTTAAAAACTTTAGGGGAAAAAGGCTGCATAAACCTGATGAAAATACGGTTTAAAGTTCATTTCTATCTTTTACTAATTTATTTGGTGGTTTGAAATATTCCTGTAACACTACTGAATTTCTAAATCCAAAGTTTCTTTTTAATAATCTGTTTACGATTTGTGAACGAGTTATCAAGTAGTTTTTATGGGTTTTATTATCTTTGTGAACAAATATGTTGAAAGCAATGAGAAAACTTAAAATAACGGAACTGAATAGAATCTCTACCGAAGAATTCAAGACGGTTGAAAAACTTCCTTTGATTGTGGTACTGGACCATGTAAGAAGCTTATATAATGTAGGTTCCGTATTCCGCTCGTCCGATGCTTTTAGGGTAGCATCCGTGTATCTGTGCGGAATTACAGCCACTCCGCCGCAAGTGGAAATCCATAAAACGGCATTGGGGGCGGAAGATTCCGTGAATTGGGTATATTATGAGCGTACGCAAGACGCGGTAGAGCATCTTAAGGCCGAAGGTTACGAAGTTTGGGCTGTGGAACAGGTGGAAGGTAGCATTATGTTGCAGGACTTCCAGCCGGATAAAGCAAAAAAATATGCCATTATATTAGGAAATGAAGTGAAAGGTGTGCAACAAGAAGTTGTCGACCAGTGCGACGGGTGTATAGAAATACCTCAGTTCGGGACGAAACATTCTCTAAATGTTTCTGTTACGGCCGGGATATTGGTGTGGGAGTTTGCCCGTAAGATGAAGTTGTGAACATTATAATGTACCAGCTTCCACCATTCTTACAACCCGTTCCGTCAGCCGGTCGTCGGCTTCTGGATCATAGTCTTTTTTTAGGCTGGCTCCGAATATGCTGGCAAACGTTTGGTAGAATCCGGCTTTGAAAGGGCCGAAAAAGGCTTTCACTATTTCGAAAGAACTTTGGTTGCATTCGCGGTCCACTAACTTGATGAGCAGTTTCCCCTGTGAATAAGTCAGCTTTTTCATTTGTGGGGTATATTGTTTTTTTATACCTTTCTCTACGGCTCGTATGTGAGCGTCTTTTTCTTTTTTAGTAGGTAGTTTTTCCAGATACTCATAAGTCTCGGATATGGTCTGATTAACCATTTTGGCAATGGGAAGTGTCTTTTTTACGTTATAAACCAATTTGTTATACCGCATGGCTTCCCTTTTGTTCTTAAACTTCAGTGGGGGATATACCGGTAGTTCGGGCATGATAATCACGGTGATGGAGTCGCCTTGATAGAACTCCTTCTGTACTTTTTTGTAAAACACGACTTTTATTCTCGGTTCTCCATCAATAGGAACAAACTCGTCCTGGGCTTCCACTTGCAAAGTAAGAGCACCTAATAAGAACAATATGATAAGCCTGTATATTCCCATATCCGCTGCAAAAATATAAATTAAATACTTTCATCGCATGCTTTTTACAAAGAATATAATTTGTTATACTAAAAATAGTTGCTTATATTTGAAGCATGACAGAAAAACACTGTAAGTTTATTTATCTACACTGGTTGTGGATAAGCGTGTTAATGTTTTGTGTTCTACAAATATATCCTGTGGATAAAGTCGGTGCACAGCATTATTCCTGGGAAGAATTTGTAGAGAAGATTTCTGTGGATGAATATGAAGACGGAGAAGATTTGAGTCCTCTTTTGGAAGAGTTGGCCGCATTGCACGAACATCCTTTCAACCTGAATACGGCTACGAAAGACGATTTGGAGCAATTACCTTTTCTGGACGGAGATGAAATAGAGGAAATCTTGGCATACGTATACCGTTACGGTCCGATGCAATCGTTGGGAGAATTGATGTTGATAGAGGAACTGGACTATCAGACCCGCCAGTTTCTTACTTTGTTCGTCTATGTGGAAAATCCTGTGGAAGAAAAAGAGAAGTTACGGTTGAAAACCTTGTTGAAAGAAGGGCGGCATGAGGTGACGAGCCGGTTGGATGTGCCTCTGTATAAACGTGATGGATATAAAATACCCGAAGATGAGGTGCTGTTGAAAAACCCCAATAAGGTGTATCTTGGTAATTCGTTGTACCACAACATACGCTATACTTATCAATACAGGAACAGGCTGTTTTGGGGATTCACGGCGGAGAAAGACGCAGGAGAACCGTTTGGCAGTTATGGCAATAAGGCATACGATGCTTATTCTTTCCATTTTTTGTTGAAAGATTGTGGTAAACTCAAGACATTGGCATTGGGAGACTATCGTTTGGGGTTCGGCGAAGGCTTGGTGGTGAACAGTGATTTTTCTTTGGGAAAATCCACTTTGTTCAATATGGGTGACACGAGACCGTCCATCAAGAAATTCTCTTCCACGTCAGAAACTTCTTTTTTCAGGGGAATAGCGGCTGCTTTCCGTTTCGGAAGGGTGGACATGTCAGCTTTCTATTCCTATTTGCCCACCGATGCCACTTTAAGGAAAGACGGTACGATATCTTCGTTGAAAACCGACGGTTTGCATCGTACTTTGTTGGAGCTGTCTAAAAAGCATAATGTTACGGAGCAGTCTGTCGGAACCGACGTGACTTGGAATACGGAATATTTTTCTTTGGGTGCGATTGTCTTTTACCAGCATTTTAGCCGTTCTTTCTCAAAAGGCACGGAACTTTACCGGCAATATTATCCGGATGAAAAGGATTTCCTGAATGCCGGCCTGCACTATCGTTGGCATCGTGACAGGTTTTCGTTTTCCGGCGAGACGGCGTTCAGCAACATGTATGGCGGTTGGGCCACGCTGAACAAAGCCATTTACCGTTTCAACCACCGGTACAGCATGGTGGCTTTGCAGCGGTTGTTTACTTACCAATATGTAGGATTGCGTGCCAACAGCTTTTCCGAAGGCGGGGCAGTCAGGAACGAAAGCGGATTTTATACGGGAGTGGAGGCATCTCCGTTGAATGAGTTGAAGCTGTCCGCTTATGTGGATTATTTTTATTTTCCGTGGGCCAAGTTTGGGATACCTCATACCTCCGAAGGGGTGGAAGGGACATTTCAGGTCGATTGGGTTGTTTCCGGAAAGTGGGAACTGTCCGGACGTTACCAACTGAAGCGTAAGGAACGCTATGGACAGCCTTACCTGTATCATAAATTGAAGGTGCAGGCGCAGTGCATGCCTTCAAAATTTTGGGAATGGCGTGGGGTGGCAAGGTACACAAGGGTGAGGGACGTGTATGGACGGCATGTCGGAGGATACATGGGAGGGAGCATCCTGAAATGGAAGGACCGGAAAAACCGGTTGAATGTAGCCGGGTCGTGTGTGTATTTCGACAGCGAGGACTACAAGGCACCGATGTCTTTTTATGAGCCATCCTTATTGTATGCCTTTTCTTTCATGACGATGTACGGACAAGGGATGAGGGCGGCGGTGAATGCCCGGTGGAACGTGGCGCGCCGTTGGATGCTGATGTGGAAATACGGGATTGCCGGCTATTTCGACCGTAAGGAA
>ERZ779737.1972-NODE-1972-length-14570-cov-7.150052_pt1 | contig 14570 bp, 14 predicted proteins | sample MGYA00511889_ERZ779737 | MGnify/ENA primary metagenome ERZ779737 (study PRJEB29588, sample SAMEA2163575) | human gut metagenome | biome: human gut; feature: human-associated habitat; material: faeces | place: Denmark | collected 2008/2010 ...
GTCCGCCGCAGCAAGTGCAAGCAGCTGCTTTCCTTGGTTCAGGGCGAAAAAATCAAGGGAATAAGGACTTTGATTGAAGAAGCCAAGTGATGAATGAAGCTGTTTTAACTTTCATTTTGTAAACTATATAATGAGTATATGGAGTGATAACGGTCTTGATTCTTACATTTTGATATGTTATTTAGGTGAAATTTGCTATCTCTACATAACAAAATAGTGGGTATATGCGGTGAAATGCAATAAATTGGAAAGCATTTCCCCCTGAAAGGTGAGAAAATGAATGGAAAAGTTTGGTTTATTGAATTAAATCCGTAAATTCGCCATGTCGAAAGACATAAATAACGCATCGTATAACCAAAACTATTTTTACAATGAAAAAGCATAATTTCAGTGCAGGACCTTCTATTCTTCCGCGTGAAGTCATCGAAGAAACAGCAAAAGGTGTATTGGATTTTAACGGATCGGGCCTTTCCGTTATGGAAATCAGCCATCGTTCCAAAGATTTTCAGGCCGTGATGGACGAAGCAGTTGCCTTGTTCAAGGAATTGCTGAATATCCCTGACGGTTATTCCGTTTTGTTCCTCGGTGGTGGTGCCAGTACCCAGTTCTGCATGGTTCCCTATAATTTCCTTGAAAAGAAAGCTGCCTATCTGAATACAGGCGTTTGGGCCAAGAAGGCAATGAAAGAGGCCAAAGGCTTTGGCGAGACGGTAGAGGTGGCCAGCTCGGCAGAATCTACCTATACTTATATCCCCAAAGATTATACAGTTCCGGCAGATGCCGACTATTTCCATATCACAACCAACAACACGATCTACGGTACTGAAATCTTGAAGGATCCGGATTCACCCGTACCCATGGTAGCCGATATGTCGTCTGATATTCTTTCCCGTCCTGTAGACGTTTCCAAGTATATCTGCATTTATGGGGGTGCCCAGAAAAATTTGGCTCCTGCAGGTGTGACGTTCGTGATCGTGAAGAACGAGGCTGTGGGCAAGGTTTCCCGCTACATCCCGACCATGCTGAACTATCAGACACATATCGATGGCGGTTCAATGTTCAATACACCGCCGGTAGTGCCCATTTACTCGGCCATGCTTACATTGCGCTGGATCAAGGCTCAGGGTGGCGTGAAGGAAATGGAACGCCGTGCCATCGAAAAGGCTGACATGCTGTACGCTGAAATCGACCGCAACAAGATGTTTGTGGGAACAGCTGCCAAGGAAGACCGTTCGCGCATGAACATCTGCTTCGTTATGGCTCCCGAATACAAGGATCTGGAAGCTGACTTCCTGAAGTTTGCTACCGAAAAGGGTATGGTCGGCATCAAGGGACACCGTTCGGTTGGCGGTTTCCGTGCATCGTGCTACAACGCCATGCCGAAGGAAAGTGTACAGGCGCTGATCGACTGCATGCAAGAATTCGAGAAACTTCATTAATCTGAAATAAACCAATTATAGTTCACCACAGATTGCACAGATTACCACAGATACTCTTTTTCGGATGATGGCTGTGATGATGGGTGTATTCTGTGGTGAATTTTTTTTCTAATATCATAAAACTATGAAAGTATTAGTTGCAACAGACAAACCGTTTGCCAAAGTGGCCGTAGACGGTATTCGTAAGGAAATAGAAGCAGCAGGCTACGAATTGGCCCTGCTGGAGAAATATGGTGAGAAAGCCAAGTTACTGGATGCGGTAAAGGATGCCGATGCTATCATTATCCGCAGCGATGTCATTGACGCAGAAGTACTGGACGCTGCCAAGCAGCTGAAGATTGTGGTACGTGCCGGTGCCGGTTACGACAATGTAGACCTGGAAGCTGCTACTGCTCACAATGTATGCGTGATGAATACACCGGGACAGAACTCGAACGCCGTAGCCGAACTGGCTTTCGGACTGATGGTGATGGCTGTACGCAATATGTATAACGGTACTTCGGGCACGGAGTTGAAAGGTAAGAAACTGGGTATTCATGCTTATGGAAATGTAGGTCGCAACGTGGCACGCATCGCCAAGGGATTTGGCATGGAAATCTATGCTTACGACGCATTCTGCCCGAAAGAGGTTATCGAAAATGATGGCGTGAAAGCGGTTGATTCGGCCGAGGAACTGTACGCTACATGTGATGTCGTTTCCTTGCACATTCCGGCTACTGCCGAAACAAAGAACTCTATCAATCATGCGTTGGTAGGCAAGATGCCGAAAGGCGGACTGCTGGTGAACACAGCCCGTAAGGAGGTTATCAACGAAGCCGAACTGATTCAGCTGATGGAAGAGCGTGCCGACCTGAAGTACATGACCGACATCATGCCGGCTGCTCACGAAACGTTTGCTGCCAAGTTTGCAGGCCGCTATTTCTCTACACCCAAGAAGATGGGTGCACAGACCGCCGAAGCCAACATCAATGCCGGTATTGCTGCCGCCAAACAGATTGTAGGCTTCCTGAAAGACGGTTGCGAGAAGTTCCGCGTGAACAAATAAAATAAAAGGTACGGCTATGAAGAAGGAAACCAAAGAGTGCATACAGATATACATTCCGTTGATATTGGCTGTTTCGCTGAACGGGTTGACAGGTCTGGTCAGCATGTCCGATTATGCGGAAGGCTTTTTACAGGGAATGGCATTGCTTCTGTTGTGCGTGGCAGCCTTCGAAATAGCGTTTGCCTTTAAGCGTAGAATGAAAACAACTTCAAAAGAAAACTGAGTATTTATGGCAACAATCAAACCATTCAAGGGACTCCGTCCCCCCAAAGAGCTGGTGGAAAAAGTAGCTTCCCGCCCTTACGACGTGCTGAACTCTGAAGAAGCGCGTGCCGAGGCCGAAGGCAATGAGATGTCTCTCTACCACATTATCAAGCCCGAGATAGACTTTCCTGTAGGTACCGACGAACACGATCCGCGTGTTTACCAGAAGGCTGCCGAGAATTTTCAGAAATTCCAGGATAAAGGCTGGCTGGTGCAGGACGAGAAAGAAAACTATTACATCTATGCCCAGACGATGAATGGCAAGACACAGTTCGGACTGGTGGTAGGCGCTTACGTGCCCGACTACATGAACGGTGTCATCAAGAAGCATGAGCTGACCCGCCGCGACAAGGAAGAAGACCGCATGAAGCACGTCCGTGTGAACAATGCGAACATCGAACCGGTCTTTTTTGCCTATCCCGACAACAAGACGCTCGATGCACTGATTGCCCGCTATACGGCACAGCCGCCCGTGTACGACTTTGTGGCTCCTGACGATGGTTTCGGTCATACATTCTGGGTGATTGACCGTCCGGAAGATATCGCTGCCATTACCCGCGAGTTTGCCAAGATGCCGGCTCTCTACATTGCCGACGGACACCACCGCAGTGCCGCTGCAGCGTTGGTCGGTGCCGAGAAGGCAAAGCAGAACCCGAATCACCGGGGCGATGAAGAGTATAACTACTTCATGGCGGTGTGCTTCCCTGCCAACCAACTGACGATTATCGACTACAACCGTGTCGTGAAGGATCTGAACGGTCTGACTCCTGCACAGTTCCTCGAAGCGGTAAGCCGTCATTTCGATGTAGAGGAAAAGGGTGCCGAGATCTACAAACCGGCCTGTCTGCACAACTTCTCGCTTTATCTGGACGGCAAGTGGTACAGCCTGACTGCCAAGCCGGGTACGTACGACGATAACGACCCGATCGGGGTGCTTGACGTAACGATTTCTTCCAACCTGATTCTCGACGAGATATTGGGCATCAAGGACCTCCGTTCGGACAAGCGCATTGACTTTGTCGGCGGAATCCGTGGATTGGGCGAGTTGAAGCGCCGTGTGGACAGTGGCGAGATGAAGATGGCACTGGCACTCTATCCGGTCAGCATGAAGCAGCTGATGGATATTGCCGATACGGGCAACATCATGCCTCCCAAGACAACGTGGTTCGAACCTAAGTTGCGTTCAGGACTGATTATCCACAAGCTTTCTTAAAGAGAAGGTTGCGTCGTTGCTTGACGACGAGTATATAGAGAGTGTATCAATTGAAGAATAACTGGCTTATGTGAAATGAGCACAGAATTACCCGGAAGAAGAAGTAATCCGTGAATCTCCGTGTAATCCATGCCTGGAAAAAGCCGTTTTTTCATTTGATACACTCTCTTTTTATGCCCGTTTATGCTTGCTGTAGTGGAAGGCTTTATAAAACAGACGCACCGTCCCATATCCGGCAGATCTGTCCGACGGTCTGCATGATGTTTTGGCAGGCCGTGGACGGTCGCATGGCTTCTTCCAAAGACATCGGAGCCGGAGTAATGGAAAAGGCGGCACGGAAGCCGGCCTGGTTCAGGATATCGGCATCTTCGATGCTGCCGGATACGAGGATGACGGGGATGCCTTGCCGCCTGGCCCGTTTCAGGATGCCCGACGGAACTTTGCCCATCACCGTCTGGCGGTCCGATTTTCCTTCGCCGGTGATGATGAGGTCGGCACCTTCGATTAGCTTGTCAAAGTCCGTCAGGTCGAGCAGTAAGTCTATGCCGGGCTTTAGTTCGGCGTTGAGCAGGGCAGACAGGGTGCCTCCCATGCCTCCGGCTGCTCCGGCGCCGGGTAACGTGGCGATGTCGCGTCCGGTGGTCTGCTGGATGACTTGCGCCAGGTGTTGCAGTCCCTTGTCCAGTGCTGCCACCATTTCCGGGTCTGCTCCCTTTTGCGGTGCAAAGACGCAGGCGGCTCCTTCGGGACCGAAGAACGGATTGCATACATCGCAGGCGGCGGTGAAACGGGCTTCGCGCAACGCAGGTAGGGCGGTGGAGGAGTCAATGAAGGCTATCTCGTTCAGCAGTTGCCCGCACATGGGTTGGGCTTTGCCTAATTCGTTGCCGTACCTGTCCTGGAAGCGGAATCCCAAGGCTTGCAGCATACCCAGTCCTGCATCGTTGGTGGCACTGCCTCCCAGCCCGATGACGAAACGACGGCAGCCGCGGTTCAGGGCATCTTTGATCAGTTCGCCCGTTCCGTAGGTGGTGGTCAGCGACGGATTGCGCTGCCGGAGCGGAACTAACGGTAGCCCGCTGATGGCGGCCATTTCGATAAAAGCCGTTGTACCGTCGCCCGACAGACCGTATGCCGTCTGGCGCATCTGCATCAACGGGTCGTGGGCTGACAACCGGATTTCCTGGCCGTTCAAGGCTTCGGTCAGGACTCTCTGCATGCCTTCTCCGCCGTCGGCCACGGGCAGGCAGATGGTTTCGCACGTGGGGAATGCGTGGCGTATGCCCTGTGCGGCGGCTGTTTCAGCCTCTTTCGAACTGAGGCAGCCTTTAAAGGAATCAATGGCAAGAATTACTTTTCTCATGAGTGAACGGATGATTAGGGTGAACACGATGCTGTGCAGTCTGTTGGGCGCAGCCGGTCGGACAGTTTTCGCCGGTAGTACCATACGCCAGCCACGTCGGCCAGTGCCCAGCCAATGGGTACCGACCACCAGATGCCGGTGTAGCCCACCGAAGGAATGGCTGCCAGCACGTAGGCCAGTAACACGCGGCTGCCCAGTGAAATGACGGTCAGAACTACCGACATGGAGGGTAGGGCTACGGCACGGTAGAAACCGTAGAGCAGAAACAGGTAGCCGATGCCTACATAGAAGCTGCCTTCGATGCGGAGATACTCTACGCCTATGGCGATGATGCCGGTTTCGGAGGGTGGAACAAACAGCGACATCAGCCATGGCGACAAGACAAAGACGGCAGCCGAAACCAGCAGGGCGAAAACGGTAGTCAGCACCACGGCGCTGCGGATGCCACGACGGATGCGTTCGTGCCGGCCGGCACCGTAGTTCTGGGCGATGAAGGTGGAGAAGGCGTTGCCAAAATCCTGCACGGGCATGTAGGCGAAAGAGTCTATCTTGACCGCTGCGGCGAAGGCAGCCATGACGGCGGTGCCAAACGTATTGACTAGGCCTTGCACCATCAGGATGCCGAAGTTCATGACCGATTGCTGCACACACGTCAGGAACGAGTAGGAAGCGATGCGGCGGATGGAACGGAAGTCGGTCACGCGGTCGGCTTGCGACAGCCGAAGTTCGGGGAAATGGCTGTGTGTGTAGGCATACAGCCCTATGGCGGCTACGGTTTGCGCTATTACCGTGGCCCAGGCAGCTCCTTCCACTCCCATGCCCAGACCAAGCATCAGGGCAAGGTCGAGCCCGATGTTGAGAACAACCGATACCAGCAGAAATACCAGTGGTATGACCGAATTGCCTATGGCACGGAGCAGAAAAGCATAGAAGTTGTAGATGCAGACCGGTATCATGCCCAGAAAGACGATAAACAGATAGCGGTAGGTTATCTGTTCGACTTCGGCCGGTGTTTGCAGCAGGCGGATGATAGGAGTCAGAAAGGCCAGCGATATAATGTTGAGCAGGAGGGTGACACCACCGACAATCAGCATGGCGGAAAAGATGCTGCGCCGCATGGCTGCCAGATCGCGTGCGCCATATTGCATGGAGAACACAGCGCTGCATCCCATGCAAAGACCGATAAAGACAGACGTCACAAATATGATGAGGGCATACGACGAGCCTACCGCGGCCAGTGCCTGTGCACCCAGTACGCGGCCAACGATAAGCGTATCGGCAATGTTGTAGCACTGCTGTAGCAGGTTGCCCAGCATCAGCGGAAAAGCAAAGCGGAGCATGGTTCCCGTAATGCTTCCTTCCGTCAGATTTCCTTGATTGGTAATGCGCATTGGTATGATTGTAAATTGTGCCAAAATTACGTCATGCGTACCAGATACACAAATGTTCGGAAGAAAGTTTTTAAGCTGCCGGCAGCCGGTGTAGAAAGTTTTGAGAGTAGTTTCTTCTGCTTTAGGTGTGGGATTATATGGAAATATACCGTGGAAGGTAATCCGAGTGCCCATTAGTAAATACTAAACCTGAAAAAGTTAGTGGCGCAATTAAAAATGAATATTTATTTGGAATATATGCAGAAAAGTTCTACCTTTGCCGCCGAAAACAGAAAGAAACTTATGAACCAGATGATGAATTATACTTTTTACGCGTTCTATCGGCCTGTCTGCCAGCAGAATGGTACAGACAGCCAGCAGACGGTGCATGTGCACTGGTTCAGTGGTTTTATCTAAGTCCGACTCTCCATGTAATTTTTTTATAATCTCCTCCTTCCTGTCTTTATTGCAGACAGAGGGGGAGTTACCTATTCAGGTCCTGCTTTACATCGGGATCCGATGATGTGTGTGCTATAAAATTTACCACAACTTTTTTCTTGTAATCAAAAGTTATGTTCAGCATTATATCTACTATGTTGGCTGGTTTTGTTATCGGCCATTTTCTGCACGAAGGAAAGTTTCTTCAGAAGATTGAGAAAACTACTTCGCTGACCGTATTTGCCTTGCTTTTTGTGTTGGGATTGTCCATCGGGTCGAATCGTCTGATTGTGGACAATTTGGGACGATTCGGATGGCAGGCAGCTATACTGGCCGTTTTAAGTTTGAGTGGCAGCATCGTGGCAGCCCGTATTGTATTTCAATTGTTTTTCAAGAAAGGAGAGGAAAGAAATGAAGAATAGTCTGATCGTTATTGCCATTTTTGCCGTGGGATGTCTGGCAGGAACTTACTGGCATCCGGAGGCTGATATGCACAACTGGTCGCTTTGTATCCTTTATGCGCTGATGTTGCAGGTGGGCATCGGACTGGGCAGTAATAAAGTTTTGCGCAGTGAGCTGAAGCAGCTAAGTCCGAAGATGCTGCTGGTTCCGTTGGCCACCATTACCGGTACACTGATTTTTTCGGCCATTGCCAGCTTGCTGTTGAGCCAGTGGAGCGTGTTCGATTGCATGGCAGTGGGCAGTGGATTCGCATACTATTCGCTGTCGTCCATCCTGATCACTCAGTTCAAGGAGCCCTCTATCGGCCTGCAACTGGCTACCGAGCTGGGTACGATTGCTTTGCTGAGCAATATTATCCGCGAGATGATGTCGCTGGTAGGCGCACCGCTGATACGGAAATACTTTGGCCGTCTGGCACCTATTTCGGCAGCAGGTGTTAATTCGATGGACGTCCTTCTGCCTTCCATCGCCCGTTGTTCGGGGAAGGAGATGATGCCGATAGCCATCTTTCATGGCATCCTGATCGACTTGAGCGTCCCCATCTTTGTGAAGTTGTTCTGTAGTCTGTGATGCTAACTAAGGGGCTGCTGATGATGGCTGTCAGCCAGCCGCGGAGGTGGCGGATAAAAATCAATCCTTGAAGCAGGAACTTTTCTGAATCAAGGATTGATTGTATGATTATTGTTTTTAATAGTATTGGTAGTCGAAGTATCTATTTCTAATCATGCAAAACTGGGGGAGATAGAATAATTGTGTAATCTAAATAGCTATAGTTGATTTTCATAAGTATAAAAGACGAGGGTATTCCTTTCATTTTTATTTTTGGGGATACCCCTCTTCATTAAAAGCTTAGTGATTTACAACAAATAATTCACCGGTTTCGCAGTCTGTCATTAGATAAATCTGATGTTGAAATAATACATAAATCAAATAAGCAAGTTCTGCTTGAGAAAATGATTCCTCCAAAAAATAATGGTTCTCGTACTTTGTGAAAAGTACATTTAGTAAATTTCCCTTATTTCTATTGCAAATAGAATCTATACGTGTTTGAGGAATTACGAACTGGCATCTTTGTTGTAATAAATCAAATGAATGGTCATCCATTTGAATGGTGTCTTTTCTAAAGATAGGATAAAGTTTATTCCTTCTTTTCTCTGTTGTAAACAAAGGGATGTCACTTTCCTCAGTTACTATCTTATAGATACTATCCTTGTGGACAATATTCATTGCAATAAAGGGACAATGAATAAGATCTACCACAATGTTACTATTTTCAAAATCAGAACCTTTTGGGTTCTCCTTACAATTAGCCAAGCAAAATGCAAATAACAAGAAAAATACGATATTAATGCAAATATTTTTTCGGTATAACATAATTCCCATATTTCACTCTTTTAGGTTCACCTATTGCTTTCCTGATTCTATTTTCTGTATTCACAGCCAGTATAACTGTATGAGCATTTGTCTATTTCCCATATCCTTATTTTTTCATTACGTTATCAACCTGCCGTTCCTGTACTTTTTGGATTTTTATGAAGTTTAACAGTTCGGTCATCCTGTCAGAGTAAGGTTTATGCACATAGATATAAAAACCTTCTTCACAATCAATGCCAGTGCTAACAAAAATATTATATTGATACAACAAATAAATTAAATAAGATATTGCTGAGAGGTTTTCAACATTGAAGATGAAACCCTCACTGTTTACATAATATTGTAACAATTCCTCTATTCCTCCCTTTTTATAAAGAGAATCAATTTGGGGATGTATGGTTACTTCGTATCGTTTAAGGTCTAAAAAAGTCAAACTATCTACGGATATATATCCTTCGACCATCCTTCTCGCTAGTAAATATATTGTTTGGCTATCACTTAATATGCACATATTACTTTGCCACTTCTCAGCTAGATATTCAACAGAAGCAACAACGAGAGCAGTATCATCAGTAGCATTATTTACTATATGTAATGGAATCTCCACGTTCGATGAACTTGATGAGTAAGATGTATTCTTATATAGTTCATATTCATCTAAAATCAGAGTTTCTAAATACTGTTCTCTTGTTAACTTATTTTCTTTCCTTGCACAAGAAATGTTAAGGCATAAAATGAAAACTATAATCAGTAATTTCATATCAAAGTAAAATTCGTACTAAGATAAGGTATAGGTATGCTGAAATCAACACCCTATAACCTTATTCAATACATTGTTTATTACTTCCCGTATAAATATCCTTTCGGGTTACGCATATTCAAATTAAAAACTTTCCGTATCCTATTTTCCATTATTATAGGATAAGTTTCATTATACATCAATTTTGAACGTTCCATGATACTTCCATTTTTGAGCTCCCCCCGGTTTACAGGAAGTGTATTCCCTCGACTAATTTCAGCCGCATGCCCCAATTCGTGAACTAATCCGACGATTGGAGGTCTTTCGTTTTGATTATTAGTCAAAGTATTATAAGGAGAATATTCAACAGTTATTTCTTGTGAAGAACTATTCGTTCCGTTTGAAGTTTCATATGTACGATTACCATTTTGCCCCTTTGCTTGTCTTTCGTCAGCAATATCTGTAATAACAATTGTATTTGCAGAAATTTCCAATCCTTCAATCATATCTTTAACCATAGAATCTGCATCTTTCAACTGCTTCAAATCAGCCTTTACTTGACTTTGATATTTAGTATCAAATCCAAACCATAACTTGATTTCATCAATTAACCCATTCGGATTAGGAGCGATAATAATACTATCCCCATTCACATCAATATTCTTCATCGGACAGTTCGCCGCATACTGATACGGTGACATTGGATAATACTTTTCCGCGAAGCGGTCTTTTGTATGGAATCTTCCTACCGCCGCATCATAGTGCCGTGCCCCATAGTCATACCAGTTCAGGCCTTTCTTCGTGTCCAGTTCCTTGCCGTTGTACTTATAGGGCTGAACAGAAGAAGTCGAAGCGAAGACACCTCCGAAGGGGTAATAGTGATTTACTTCCTTTACCGTGCCGCTTTGGTCGATGACCACTCGGTTGTTTCCCTGATGGTCCTGCAGGTAGTAATGGTACTTGCTGTCGGCTAAGGTGACATATCCCGCTTCCGTCAGCAGCAGTTTCTGCACACCGTTTTCATAGATCACGTTGCCGCAATAGTCCGTTGTGGTGGTTGTACCATTGATGACATGCTTCGTGCGGAGCTTGGTTCCGTCGGCTGCATAAGTGTATTCAATGGTACTTCCGTCCGTAAACGTGACCTTGCTTGGCAAATTTAAACAATTGTATTGAATATTGCTAATGTTTTTATTCAAATCTTTCGTCAGATTGCCGTTGGCGTCGTAAGCATATTCGTTCGCCTGCTTCACGGCGTCCTTGAACTCGAAACCACCATTGTAGGCGATGGCGATAATGCATTTTCTATATGATTTAAATATAAAAAATCCCAGTTCACACACGTAATGGTATGAACCGGGATTTATTTGAGCTAACCCCAATTTGAATCTATATATTCAGAAACAATAGATAAAAAAAGGTTCGTTACAACAGAACAATAGACTAACTTGATGAAATAGATGAAAATGTATCTGATATTTCTCTTACTTTACTATAATCTTCTTTCCATAAATCCAGTTCAAAGAGATTGCCATTTTTATCTAAATACAATGTAGCTACAACTGTTACACCATCTAAATCTTGAAATTGGCATTCCCCAACTTGCTTACCTAAACATCTTTCCTTTTCAGGTATCCCTTGGGGAAATAAGAGCAAACTGCCTGTAACTCCATTTATTTCTGTTGCCCATAATCCTTTTTCCCAGTTAATAGGAAGGCATAGACCTGCGCGATTTACCAACTCAATTAATAGTCGTTTCTCTTTTTTAGTTAACTTTCTTCTTGTTGGTGATACTTTACAAAAAAGCAAAAATATCATTGTCGTTAAATAGATCAAATAGAAAGTAAAACTACGAATCATCCAATCAATTTCTGCTTGGCGTGTGGAATTATTATCTATTTCAAATTTATCTTCCAACATCCAATAAAAAAGTCTATCGATTGTAAATATAGCAAATATTATAGTCACTATTAAAAGTACTATATATACCTTCCTATTTGAAATACTCTTCATATAATTCATCATAAGTTATTTTTCTGATGCGGCTGTCATCTTTTTTATTTTCATAATATAATTGGGTATCCAAATTACTAGGTGAAATAGATTCTATATCGAATTCACCATTTGTTCCGATACTTATAGCCTCCAAACTTTTAGTTGTGCAATTATTATCTAATAAATCATACTCATCTACTACTCTTGCATTTTCCGCATTACGATAGCTTTTTGTTGATGGCTTTTTATCAGAGGAATCAAACAAGTTTTTGAAATGTTTATCTACTTTTTCATCATTACCAGACAAAACTTCATAAACACGAGCTTCCATTTTAGTAATTTCATTCTTGATGTATTCCAATGCTTCTTTACCTTTCATTATAATCAAAACGCCTTCACCATTGCGTGCAGAACTTGCACTACTTGACTTGTTCCAATTTATATCGCCATATCGTCCATAAGTATATACTGTCGTATTTTGTCCACTGCCTGTAGTTACAAAGACATGTCCAAAACCTTTAGTTTCAACATATATACGAGGAGTTTCCCCATTATTATCCACATATTTTATCGGATTATCCAAACAATAAGTATAAGGGCTCCAAGAATAATACTTCTCTGCCATCGGATCCACCGTCGCAAACCTTCCTATCGCCGCATCATAGTGCCGTGCCCCATAGTCATACCAGTTCAGGCCTTTCTTCGTGTCCAGTTCCTTGCCGTTGTACTTATAGGGCTGAACAGAAGAAGTCGAAGCGAAGACACCTCCGAAGGGGTAATAGTGATTTACTTCCTTTACCGTGCCGCTTTGGTCGATGACCACTCGGTTGTTTCCCTGATGGTCCTGCAGGTAGTAATGGTACTTGCTGTCGGCTAAGGTGACATATCCCGCTTCCGTCAGCAGCAGTTTCTGCACACCGTTTTCATAGATCACGTTGCCGCAATAGTCCGTTGTGGTGGTTGTACCATTGATGACATGCTTCGTGCGGAGCTTGGTTCCGTCGGCTGCATAAGTGTATTCAATGGTACTTCCGTCCGTAAACGTGACCTTGCTTGGCAAATTTAAACAATTGTATTGAATATTGCTAATGTTTTTATTCAAATCTTTCGTCAGATTGCCGTTGGCGTCGTAAGCATATTCGTTCGCCTGCTTCACGGCGTCCTTGAACTCGAAGCCGTTGTTGTAGGCGGATGCCGTTACCGCATCGTCCACCCGGTTCAGCTGGTTGCCGTTGAGCGTGAAGGTCAGGTTGTCAATGAGCCCGTAGCTGCTTGCTCCCGTCTGCCCGTAACGTTGCAAGGCAAGTATGTTACCATTCTTGTCATAGCCCGTCACTTTCTCGGTGAAGCGGTTGGCGTTGCTGTTTAGCGAAGTACCTTCGCCATAGACCGCATCCAGCATGCGGTTCAGCCCGTTGTAGGTGACAGATAAAAAACAATCCTTGAAACAGACAATATCTGAATCAAGGATTGAAAACTATTGTGGCTTAGCTCGTTTATTCCATTAAGTATATTGCTCTATTTTCCTGTTCACCAGACACGGCAATATAGTTCGTGTAATCAGCAATGAAATATACTGTTACTACTAAATTTTTATTTTCACGAGGAGTCCATGACAATTCAAGGACATCAATAGGATAATTTATACCCACAGCTTTTAAAGCGGAAGATAAATAATAAAATGAAGGTCCGTCTCCACTTGTATAGTCCTTCCATAGATGATCAGAAAATGGAACGCCATATTTTTGCATCACTTCAGACAACGTACATCCCGCTATCCCCAGGCAGGCAAAGGAGATTAGGTCGTCTGTTTCGTGGACAGAATCGCAATCTGCATGCTGATAATATTCACGTACCTTGGTTTGAAGTTGGGCAAAATTATATTTATCCTCGCTACTTGTTGTCGTCTGCCTCCCCGAGCAGGACAGGCAGAGCAATACTATTCCTAATGCAAATGTTTTTTTCATTTTGGTTCTCTATTTTTGTCATTAATGTAATAAGTCGTTTTCATAAAATCAACCCAAGGCACGTCTTTGTTCCATTTCATAAGGAATTCGTACAGTTCTATTGGTTGGGTCAATAGTATATCCAGGTTTTTCTTTTCCACCTTTCCATTCCATGCCCCCATAATGTTGTTACTCCACGAATCATCAACAGGCTGGTTCTCTTGAGGACCATTCTTGATATATTTATCAGCCAAACCAATTATATGTCCAAACTCATGAGGAGCCGGATTGTCATCTCTGATATTCATTCCATTGCGTCCAAATCCTCTCAGGACACCAGATTGAGTTCTTTTTACATATGAATTAGTTTCAGGTTCCATCTCTACTTCCATATAATTATTCACTCCGTTGAAGTTCGGCTCTTCATCTTTGCCGGCAGCATAGACATTTATATCCCATTGCAGATTATAAGTTTTATCCTGATATTCATAGGTGGTCTGTTTTCCCCAGGTAGCCATGATACCGGCTTTATAAATTCCTGCCAATTGGGATGTGGCATGAGGACCGGTAAGGATAATATTGGCTCTAATCACGATATTGTCACCATAGATTGAGATAATTCCATCTTTGCCGTTCGGATCGATATGCTTAATCGGGTTGTTGTAGCAATACGCATACGGCGAAGTCTCGTAATACGATTCCGATGAGGGATCCACCGTCGCAAACCTTCCTACCGCCGCATCATAGTGCCGTGCCCCATAGTCGTACCAGTTCAGGCCCTTTTTCGTATCCAGTTCCTTGCCGTTATACTTGTAAGGCTGTACACTCGTAGAGTTGGCGAAGACACCTCCAAAGGGGTAGTAATGGTTCGTTTCCTCCACCGTTCCGTTCTGGTCGATGACCACGCGGTTGTTTCCCTGAT
>ERZ779737.1974-NODE-1974-length-14553-cov-3.476755_pt1 | contig 14553 bp, 13 predicted proteins | sample MGYA00511889_ERZ779737 | MGnify/ENA primary metagenome ERZ779737 (study PRJEB29588, sample SAMEA2163575) | human gut metagenome | biome: human gut; feature: human-associated habitat; material: faeces | place: Denmark | collected 2008/2010 ...
CCTTATATGAACGAGCAAACAGAAACGGCCTATATGGGGCTCACGTTGGCGCGGATCGGAGAAGTCGATCACACGCTCTCGGACGATCCCTTCGCAGCGGCAGAGGCCTTTCTGCGCGTTTTACGGGATCGCGGGCTGACCACCGAAGTCGAGGACGATCTCCTGGCCCCAATCACCAACGTTAAGGTGCGCCTGGTTGGTGAAGATGGGAACGCGTGGGCCATATTGGGGCGCTGTCAGGCCGCCCTGCGCAAAGCCGGTTATCCCCAGGTATTTATCGACACGTTCGTCACCGAGGCCACAGCGGGCAATTATGACGATCTCCTGGCGACGGTGATGAGGTATGTGGTGGTGGAGTGAAAAGTGAAAAAATGGATTTTATATTGTTAATAACGTCTGAAAAAAATGCAGACAAAATAAATATGGTGCGAGGAGATAAGAGATTCGTTCAAAAAAGTCTTGAACAAATTTGCGGTTTTTCAAGTCTTGAGCAAAAAAATCTTTTTATAGAGGGACACTGTGAGTTTGCCGGGGGAAAATATACTTTGCACGAAAATTTTAATTCTATCCGGAATGACATTGAGAGTCTGAAAACAATACAGCGCTTGCTCCTGGATATAGCGCGATTTCAAACAGGAGAACACGTGACAATATTGCGCGACGCTGTTATCCGGATAGAAAAAACTATCCAACGCATTTGTGATAATTTTTCAGAGTAATTTTTTCAATTGGGAAAACGCAAGCTCCCAGTCAACGTCTGGTGTTAAATGCGACCAAGAAAAGCGCAAAGCTCCTTTTACGCGAGCGTTATCGAGGTTCATTGCAGTCAGCACGTGGCTGGGAGTGTAACTTTGTGAAGTGCAGGCAGAGCCATTAGAAATTGCAATAACATCTTTCAAAGCAAGTATAGCCGCTTCCGAATCCACTCCTGGAATAGAAAAATTGATCCCTGAACTTATCGTAGCGGCTGGATCTCCGTTTATAACCCCGCCGATTTTGTCAATGAAACGTAAAACCTCCTGGCGTATTTTTTGACAGGATGCTTCCCGTTCTTTGTGATCTCTAAACGCAATTGTAACAGCTCGGCCCAATCCGACAATCAAAGGTACAGCAAGAGTGCCTGCTCGGTAACCGTCTTCCTGACCACCGCCAAAAATCAGAGGAGTTAAAGGTATCTTTTCAAACCCTCGTCTTCTTAAAATCAAGGCTCCAATTCCTTTTGGTCCATAAAGTTTGTGGCCACTCATGCTAATCATATCAATGCGTGAATTTGAGAGCATTGTCATTTCTTTCCCAAATCCCTGCGCAGAATCCGTATGAAAAAAAGCCTGACTATTTTTGAGAATCTCGCAAATTTGCGGAAGAGGCTGAATAACAGATGTCTCATTATTTACATGCATAATAGAGACCAAAAAGGTTTTTTCATTCAGTGCGTTTTTAAGGTGTTCCAAGTCAATTTGGCCATTTTTACAAACTTGAAGTCTTATAACTTCAAAGCCGCGTTTTTCAAGTTCTGCCGCCGGTTCCAGGACTGCTTTGTGTTCAATGCTTGAGACAATTATTCTGTTTTTCTGGGATTTTCTGGCATAGTTTTCTAATCCAAAAAACGCCTGATTATTGCTTTCTGTTGCGCCGCTTGTAAAAATAACACGATCTCCAACTTTCAGACCAAGTGCAGTTGCAATTTCCCGTCGAGCTGCTTCCACCCCTTTTTTTGCTCGATTACCATATTCATGAGTCCGACTTCCTGGGTTCCCATATTCTTCAAGAAAAAAAGTATGCATGGCCTCAAAAACCTCTGGGGCCATAGGCGTTGTTGCATTGCAGTCAAAATAAATTGCCATAAAATCTCCATGTTCGCTTGAAAAAACGCGATGTTCGTCTATATTAAACATACAATACACCGTTGTTTGTGATTTTTCAACCTGACAAGTAGGATTTTTAAATGGAAATTGGATTCGGATACTCTTTTCCTGCTATTCGCGGGATACAAGCTCGCAAAGAGTATTATGTGTCAATGTGTCCGTTGAGCATGATTGCAAAAATTTTTCTTTTCGACGAAAAGGAAATTAGTCCAGAATTACGTGCTCAGCGAGTTCTTGCTAAAAATCGGGTTCCGGAAATTGCAAGTTACATCTTAAAAAATAGAGATAATTACACTTTTTCGGCTTTAACGGCTTCTGTTGATGGCAACGTTCTGTTTACTCCGATCCCCGGTGCTGATAACATGGGAACATTAAAAGTTGATATGAACGCAAAAATAATTATAAATGATGGTCAGCACCGTCGAGCCGCCATTGAAGCCGCATTGAAGGAATGTCCTGATTTAGCCAATGAATGTATTGCTGTCGTTTTTTTTCTGGATCAGGGCATGCGGCGGGCTCAACAAATGTTTTCAGACCTTAATCAATACTCTGTGAAAACCTCAAAATCCCTTTCGGTATTATATAACCACAGAGATCCCTTTGCGGAAGTTACGCGTCGGTTAGTACTTGAAGTAAGTTTTTTACGGGATTTAGTGGAGTTTGAAAAAACCTCTTTAGCGACTCGATCAAAGAAACTTTTTACGCTCAGTTCAGTGCATAATGCGAATCTTGCATTGTTATACGATTTGCCAGAAAGTGCTGATTTGGAAAAGGCAGTTTCTTTGTCGCAGCAATTTTGGCAATGTTTGTATAGCAACATACGAGAATGGCAGCATGTCAATCAGGGGAAAATCCTCGCTTCTGAAGTAAGAGAAAACGGGGTGAGTTCTCTTGGAATTATTTTGCATGCGCTTTGTATCGTTGGAAATTGTTTGTTTCGGGACCATAAGCAAAATTGGAAGGAATATCTCACTAAATTAAGAGCTTTGGATTGGTCTCGCAAAAATAGCAATGTCTGGCAAAACCGTATTATGCACCATAACAGGGTTTCCAAAAGCATGAATAGTGTCATTTTGTCCTCCAATATGATAAAAAAACGGCTCGGTCTCCCATTGTCAAAAGAAGAATTGAATATTGAGATGAAATTTTCGAAGGAGTTATAATGGCTTATTCAGCGTTTACAGAAAACGGCTTGCAAAAATCCGTCAAGCTGTTAATTTCAGAAATCCAGGAGGTGTATCTTGCTGATTACATTCCCTGGGTTGTCGGATATAGCGGGGGGAAAGATTCTTCCGCAACTTTGCAATTGGTGTGGTATGCGATTAGTGAATTGCCGATCGAAAAGAGAATAAAGCCTATACACGTAATCAGCACAGATACGTTGGTAGAGAACCCAATTGTCGCATTGTGGCAGGAAAAATCCTTAAAATATATGGCCGCAGCTGCCAAAGAAGCTGATCTCCCAATAATACCTCATCGGTTGACGCCAGCAGTAAAAGATACATTCTGGGTAAAAGTGTTGGGGAAAGGTTATCCAGCTCCCCGGCAAGGATTCAGGTGGTGCACATTGCGCTTAAAAATAAATCCTTCCAATACTTTTATTACCAATCTTGTCCAGCAAAATGGGGAAGCGATCGTCGTTCTTGGAACAAGAAAAGCGGAAAGCTCTGCCAGAGCAAGATCTATGACTGCGCGTGAACAAAAGAGAACAAGAAAACATCTTAGCCCCAATCCCACCTTACCCAACTCTCTTGTTTATTCGCCTATTGAAGCTTGGGGAAACGACGATGTCTGGACGTATTTAATGCAATACGAAAATCCCTGGGGAATGAAAAACTCTTCTCTGTTGACCATGTACGCAAGTGCGTCTGAAGATCACGAGTGTCCTCTGGTTTTAGATTCAGAAACGCCAAGTTGTGGTGACTCCAGATTCGGGTGCTGGATATGCACTTTGGTGGATAAAGACAAGTCAATGACTGCAATGATCCAAAATGACGAGGAAAAAGAATGGATGTTCCCATTGTTGGAGCTTCGGGATCAGCTCGATTTTCGAGGAGATGAAAAAAGAGCACGAGAAGCAGAACGACGTGATTTTCGAAGGATGGATGGTGCGGTTCATTATAATCGGTTCAGTGATGGCGTTATTCCTGGTCCTTATACGCAAAAAGCGCGATGTGAATTTCTGGAACTTGTCCTCAAAGCTCAGCGCTGGATCTCCGAACACGCTCCTGCTGAAGTGGCCCATTACAAAATAATTACTACCGAAGAATTACGGGAAATTCGTCGGATATGGGTTGTTGAAAAACACGAATTTGAAGATCTTTTACCGGCGATATACAAAAAAATATTCGGAGTTCCGTTTGATGATTCTGCGCAATACAACACACTTTTGTTTTCTCAGGAAGACCTGGATGATTTGAGATCCCTCTGCGCCGATGACATACAGTACCAGACGATCCGAGAGCTTTTGGATGTTGAGCGAAAATATAAAACAAGTCAGCGTCGCGCAGGGTTGTTTGAAAATTTGGAACATGCAATAAAAAAAGGATTTTTCTCCGATATTGAGGAAGCAAAAAATTCCGTCAGAGAAAGGCATGAGAAAAAATCTAAAATAGAACAAATGCGGGCAGCAGAAAATATTGACGATGATTTGACTAATTTTCTTACCGCTATGATAAACGGAGAAAATTATGATAATTGATTCTATTGCTTTGACAAACTTTCGCGTTTTTCGTGGCTTCAATTCCATAAAGCTGACCCCTGAAGACAAAGAACATCCAGTAATCTTAATCGGGGCTTTGAATGGCGGAGGAAAAACAACACTTTTGGATGCCTTAAAATTGGTCCTTTATGGAAAACTTGCAAATTGCTCCAAAAAAAGCAAGCAGTCATACCCGGATTTTATTGCTGAATGTATTAACGATCAAACCCCGAAAGACGTGGGATGCACAATTACAATGTGCTTTCGAACGTATCTTGATGGCGTCGAAGAATCTTATAAAATAAGCAGAAGCTGGAAATTTGAAGGAAAATCTCTTTCTGAAAAATTCAAGGTTGAAGTTAACCATCGAGAAAATAGCGTATTGGAAAAGTCATGGGATGAATTTGTTGACAGTTTTATTCCGGTTCGTTTGTCGCATCTTTTCTTTTTCGATGGGGAAAAAATAGAAGAATTTGCTACGCCAGAAAGCGCAAAGGAATTATTGGCCCAGGGAATACACTCCTTATTGGGCATTGATACCGTTTCGCAGCTGGAAAAGGATTTGGAAGTCGTTGTACGTAAAAAGCAATCACTTAGTCAACGATCAGATCAGCAACGAGAAGCATTGAATCAACACTGGAAAACAGTTTCTGCCTTAAATGAACAGAAAACAAAATCCCGCGATGAATTAAATGTTGCGGAGGCTGCGCTTGTCGAATTAAAGGAAAAGCTGGAACGAGCCGATGCCGAGTTTAGAAAATTTGGCGGAGAGGCTTATCAGGAAAAAAGTCAGTATGAGCATATTATTGCAGCTGCCAAAAACGAACTTGCCCAACAGGAAAAAAAGGCTGAAGATTTTGCTGCTGGGTTATTACCATTTGCGCTCCTGCGTTCTGACGTACAGGAGTTGATCCGGCAAGCAGAGAGCGAAGAAGATGCAAAGCGCTATGCTCAATTCGAGTCCTCGGTGTTACAAATTGAAAAACTTGTTCGCGCTGAAATCGAAGGAGTATTAACTGCTGAGCAAAAAGATCTGTTTTCGGCTGCTTTCAAAAAAGCGATTGACACCGTTTATAATAAAGAAGATGCTGACGCACCGTTATTAAACATTGCGTCTTCAACGACGTTTGATCTCTTGAAGGGATTGCCAGAGAGCCTCGCACGCGAGAATGAATTGCTGGGGGACTTTTTGCAAACAGCATCAGAAACATTGCTTCAACTTGAAACATATCAGCGGAAACTGGAAAATATCCCGGCAGATGATATAATAGCTCCCTTACTGGCAAAGACTCAAAAGTTGCAAGATCGAATCTCACAGCAGGAAATGACTGTCGCAACATTGAAGGAAATTTATCGACGGGACGAAAATGCTTTTTCAGCAGAAAAGGCCAGTTTTATAAAAGAACTTGAAGCAGAAATCGACGACGATTTGGCGAAGCAGGATGATATAAGACTGATTCAAAGATCAAAGGATATTGCTATACTGCTTGAAAAATTCAGAAATGCAATGCTGGAAAAATATATTGGCCGTATAGAATCGTATATAACAGAAAGTTTCCGTCGCTTATTGCACAAAGAAAGTCTTGTAGATGTGATTAGAATAGATAAAAGCAATTATGAAATCTCTTTGATAAGCAAAGGAGGATTGACCGTAAACCCCGACAAACTTTCTGCGGGTGAACGACAGTTGCTTGGGGTGTCAATGCTCTGGGGATTGGCAAAAGCGGCGGCAAGGCCGTTACCTTCAGTCGTCGATACTCCGCTGGGACGTCTTGACTCATCTCATCGTGAAAATTTAATAGAAAGATATTTTCCGGATGCCAGCCACCAGGTGATCCTTTTGTCAACCGACGAAGAAATTTATGGCGACTACTACGAAAAATTAAAACCGTTTATAAGTCGTTCCTATACGGTTGTTTATGATGATAAAACCAGGAGCAGTAAAGCAAATCCAGGTTATCAATTCTCGGCGAAAAGTGAGGTGAAATGATGCCACCGATCAAAACAATAAAATTATCACAATCCTCAAAGGATACTCTTATAAAGGTCAAAAGAATAACAAAGATTTCCAACTGGAACACTCTTTGTCGCTGGGCATTTTGCCTGTCCTTAAAAGAGTCAACTCCGCCACCTCCGGTTGACATTGTGGCTGATAGTAATGTCGAAATGAGCTGGGAGACCTTCGGGGGAAGATATGCCGATATTTTCTGGTTATTGCTGATACAGCGTTGCAAGCAGGATAATTTACCAATAACAGAAGACGTGCTTGCTGCTCAATTTAAGTTGCATCTTCAACGAGGCATTGGCTATTTGGCGTCACTCAAATATAGTAATGTTTTCGAATTGTTAAAAATAGTTCATGAGTAAAAACGGACTTTGAACGATGGCCGTAGACGAAACAAGGGATCAACAAAGATCTGAAACAAACGTGGCAAATTGGGTTTTAGATTTTCTAAATGCGCCCGATGAGTTTACTGAGAGCTCGCCTCCAGACACAGGAAGCGAAGCACTCGCATCTGCGCCTGCGCCTGCGAAACCCCAAGAATATGACGGGCTCGATATATACAGAAAAGCAATTGCGCAATATCCCCAGGCCAACGCTTCTGAAAATAGAGCATTGTTAAAAAATTGGCGTGACTTTGCCAGCGAGGAAGCTATGGCACGACTCATCGAAGGTAATCTTCATATCGTGTCCCGTCTGGCCAATTATTATGCTTATTTTTATCCAGAGGTCGAAGAACAAGATCTTATAACGGCTGGATATACCGGGTTAAAAAGCGCAGTGGAGCACTTTGATTCCAGAAAAGAAACTCCTTTTAATTCGTATGCTTCGTTTTGGGTAAAACAGGCCATGCAGCGCTACATTATAAAAAATATGAGTGTTGTTTATATCCCCGGACAAACCAGGCTGTTGTTACAGCAGCTCGAATCTTATTTTGTCAAAAACGAACTTGCTGTTGAGGAGTTTGATGAATTGCCTTCTGAGCATGTTGAAAAAATAAAAAAGGCCTTAAACATATCTGAACGGACCCTGCGCACCCTGTTTAAACTTCCTCTTTTGAATCAAATAGATCTTTACTCGTCATTTTTGTTGAAGAACGGGAGAACGACCTCCCTTTATGACTTTTGTGCTCAAATACCAGGGGAAAACAGTATTGATCTCAGCGAAACAGAAAACAAAGTTCTTGTCGCAAAACTTTATGAAGCCCTTTCTCAGCTTGATCCCCGCGAATCTTTAGTTATAAAACTTCGCTATGGGTTGTTTATTGAAGGAAAGGTCCTGACGCTTGAAGAGGTTTCACAGCGTTTGGGGCGAACAAGAGAGCGCATCCGACAAATAGAACAAGTTGCGATACAAAAGCTCAGGCCAATTTTACAGGAAGCACACGATAACCACATAAAAACTCGACCACCGGCCTGTAATATCGCTTTTTCTGAATACGATCTTATAACGGTATCAAAGGACGAACTCTGGCACGCTGTTTATGATATTTTAGATTTCGCAGTAATTCCATTGTCCATGAATGAAATTCGTCATAAATTAAAAACATCCTACCCAGGACATGAAGTTTCAAATCTATTATTAAAAAGGATTCTGGACTCTAACGTGTTTTCACAGACAGTTTTATCCAACGGAACTCCAGTGTGGCAAATCTCTGAAAATGGAATTACCTCTAAAGCAGGAATTGGTGGCCAGAACGAAAAAAATGATACAATTGCTGTGACAGACGATTTCTTGGAAAAACTTGATTTAATGCTTGAAAAAACTGACGATCTCGATATATTACACATGGGTGTTTCTGACTTGCCTGAAGATGACAACGTGGAGGTTGAAAGTATTTCCGACTCAGACAGCTCAGCTGATGATATTATAAAAATGTTTTCAATGTGAGATTTGTATGCCTTTTTTAGCGGATCTGAATATAAAATTTTGCTACAGAAGCGACAAGGATAACCTTGTTCGTGATTTTTTTGTCCCTGCCTTGAGCTATGCAGTGGAATACAAAAGGGCCGTCGGTTTTTTTTCATCTTCTTCCTTAAAATCTCTAAGTCGTGGTTTAGAAGCGCTCTTATTAAATGGCGGGACAATGAAAATTATTGCATCTCCGCAATTGTCCGAGGAAGACGCAACGGCTATAGATGCAGGATATAAGGAGCGAGAAACGGAGTGCATGTCATCTTGTCGCCGCGCCGTCGAAAATCTCGATTGGAACGTCGAGCTTGAAGTCCTTTCTTGGTTAATTGCAACGGGAAGACTCAATATAAAATTGGCAATGCGTGCAAATTCAGCTCTTCCGGGGATATACCATGAAAAGCTGGGGATCATAAAAGACGCAAACGGAGACTTTATCACCTTCTCCGGTTCTGCAAATGAAAGCGTCTCCGCACATGAATATAATTTTGAAGCTCTTGACGTAGATAAATCGTGGGATGATCGCCGCCAAGTTACTGCAGAAAAAGAAGAAAACTTCGACGCACTTTGGGAAAATAACACAAAAGGTCTTATTGTTATAGATTTCCCGGAAGCGGCAAAACAGGCTTTGATTCAAAAAAGACGTTTTGATAATTTGGATGATCTGCGGGCTGAAATTGAAGCAAAAAGAAATCAAGAAAAGGATGCAGAAGCAGATTCTGTCAATTCCAAGCAAAACCGTAGGTATCCCCAGATACCTTCTTGGTTAAAGCTGCGTTTTTATCAGCAACAAGCGATAGATAACTGGAAAAAAAATCGTTGTCGTGGTATTTTCAAAATGGCAACGGGAACAGGAAAAACAAAGACCGCGTTATCAGCAGCAATTGCCTTGTTAGAGGCTTGCCGAAGAAACCCGCAGAAACCCTCACTGGCTATCGTAATTATTTGTCCATATAACCACCTCGTTACTCAATGGGCAGAGGACTGTGAAAGTTTTGGGATCGACTATTTGCGTTGTTTTGGCTCAAGGCATAGCTGGATGGTTCAAGCTGAACAAATGGTTACTGCGTTAAAAATCAGATCGGACGAAGCAAAGTACGCCTGTTTTATAACCAGCAATGCATCTTTTGCGATGGAGCCATTTCAAAATCTTTTAGCCTCCCTGGGAAATAATCTCTTGATTATCGCTGACGAAGCCCACAATCTCGGAGCAGAAAGACAAATTTGCTCGTTGCCGGATCATGCGAATTTTAGAATTGCGCTCTCTGCAACTCCAGAGCGTTGGTTTGACGACGAAGGAACAAATGCCATACAAGAATATTTTGGTGACACAGTTATCGAATTCGGGCTAAAAGAGGCGCTTGATGCCAATTGCTTAACCCCGTATTATTATTATCCTGTTATCGTAGAATTAACGGATGAAGAAGCAGATAAATACATTTCTATTTCGGAGCAATTATCAAAATTATATCTCATCCCGGAAAAAAACAGAAAAGCTGCAACAGAGGACAAAATTAAAAAACTTTTGTTGCAACGAGCGCGTCTGCAAGCCAGCGCGAAAAACAAAACAGTTCGTTTATTTGAAATAATCCGGGAAAAATACCTCAAGGAATCACATTTGCTCATATATTGTGGGGATGGCCGCGTGGAAACGCCGGATGAAGAAAACATAAGGCAGATTGAATATGTTGTAAAAACTCTGGGGAACGATTTAGGGCTAAAAGCACATCCGTTTACCTCAGAAGAAAAAATCGAAACACGCAATTCCATTCGCGCTCGCTTTGCATCTGGTGATCTACAGGCTCTTGTCGCCATTCGCTGCTTAGATGAAGGTGTCGATATTCCAGCAACGAAAACAGCTTTTATTCTTGCCAGCAGTACAAATCCTCGACAATTTATTCAGCGACGAGGACGTGTTTTGCGCCTTTCTCCTGAAACAGGGAAGGATTTTGCAATAATTTATGATTTTATTGTTATCCTTCCTCAACACCTGTCCTACGGAGATTTCAAAACAGAACGCCAGCTCTTAAAAAAGGAGTTGGCTCGTGTGAACGAATTTGCGAATCTTGCTCGAAATAAACACGAAGCAAATGCTGAACTTCGAGATCTCAAAAAAAATTATAACCTTTTAGATATGTGAGGAAAACATGGAAGATTACGACAAAAAAATCAAAGAAATTGTGGAATCTCTATCTCCTGAAGAACAGGGCATCTTAAAGGCTGTCTTGAAAATCGAATCCAAGTATAAGCAAACAATGCATACGAGTCTCAGCAATATGATTGTTCAGGAAATCCAAAAAGCAGTTGAAGGGAGCATAAAATGAAGATCCTTTCAATGTCACTTATAAACTTTCGTCAGTATTATGGTGAAAACACGATAAACTTTGCCACCGAAAAATCACATAATCTTACCGTCATTCACGGGCTGAACGGGGCGGGCAAAACAGCACTTTTAAATTCCTTTACTTGGGCCTTGTACGGACATCACAAACTTCCGAAGGATGAACCTGATTACAGTCGCCGAGCATTTGCGGATTTGCCGGAGGGCGAAACCTTAGAGGTTGAGGTCAGCATTGTTTTTGAACACGAAGATTCTCGTTATGAAGTCAGACGATCAAAAAGTGTAAAAAAGAAAAATGGCAAGGAGCTGTGGCTTTCTGCGCAAACGAATCTGTCGTTAACTGTAAAAGATGTATCCGGAAAAACAGAAGTCGTCAAGAATCCAGAGGATAGAATACAGCAAATTCTTCCCCAAGAAATGATGCCCTACTTCTTCTTCGATGGTGAAGACATTAACAGACTTGGCGACACTCAGAATGAAGATTACACGGAAAAAATAAAAAAGGCCATAAAGAACCTTATGGATATTTCTGTAGTTGAACATTCGATTCAACACATGAATAAAGTTTATCGGTATTTTCGCCAAGAAGTTTCTGGAAACGGAAACTCCGCAGTTCAAGAATATGGTGAAAAAATAGAAGAAGCCGATAAATCAATTCAGCATCTCAAAGAGCGCATCACAGAGCAAAAACGCGAAAAGAGCTTGTTGCAAATAGAAATTGCAGATATTGCAGAGCGGCTGAAAGCAATTAAACCAGTGCAAGACTTTCAAAATCGGCGTGATGCATTGGAAAGACAGCGGGAAGTAAAACAGGGAGAACTTGCGAAACTGGAGAAAGACTGTCGAGATCGCATCCAGCGAGATGCAGCTTTACCCTTTTTACAGGAAGCCGCATCTCAGGTCTCTGAAATCATTGAAGCAAAAAGAAAAAAAGGAGTTCTGCCTTCCGGAATTCGGGAAACTTTTATCCAAGATATTTTGGAGAGAGGTATCTGTATTTGCAATCGAGAATTTCACGAGGGAGACGAAGCGTGCGCTGCAATTAAAGAACTCTTGGAACGTCAAACCGGAAATGCGGCTATCGAGGATTGCATCCAGAATTTGTCTGGGAATTTAAATGTCTTAGACGACAATTGTGATGATCTGCAGACATTCCTTGCGCGATTTGTAGAAACGCGACAAAACATAAATAACTTTTTCAGAGCAACGAATGAAGAACTTTCAGAAATATCTGTTCAAATAGAAAAAATCGCACCGAAAGATGGTTCTGAAAATCCGGCAGAATTGGAACGTAAAAAAAGAGAAAAAGATAATGAACGCGACGGCCTTATTGCAGCGATTTCAAGAGATGAAGGCGAGCTGGAAAAATGGGAAAAACTGAAAAAGGCCTATGAAGATAAATTGACGCAGGCTTCCAAACTTGATGAGAAGTGCAGATTGGCCACACGACGTTTTGAGGCTTCAAAAAATGTTGGAAATGCGCTCCTTAAACTTAATGAGATATTGGTTTCCAAAGTGAAAGATAGCGTTTCAGAAGAAATCAAAAATATGCTGGCGTCTGTAACGGACTCATATCTTCATGGAGAGGTTACCCAGGATTTTGAATTAAAAACATTCAAGCGCGATGATGGAGTATTGGTTCCCATTGCAACATCAACCGGGCAACAACAGGTTACCAGTTTGGCATTTATAGCATCCCTTGTTAAAATTGCCAAAAAGAATATGGATAACAAAACCAGTAACTTCCTTCGCGGAGGGGAGTTCCCGCTTGTCATGGATGCCCCGTTCAATAACGTCGACAGTATCTATGGTCCAAAAATTGCGGAGGTTTTGCCCCAAGCAACACCGCAGGTTATTTTGATGACAAATCCTCAACAGTGGCATGGCGTTATTGAAAGCGTGTTACGTCCTTTTGTCGGATCAGAATATCTCATCGTTAAGAATTCCAATAGCGTAGAGCAGGCAGCCTCGGTCAGATTGCCCTCCGGAGAAAAAGATCTGAATAAACAGATTGATGGAATTCAGTACAGCGTAATCGAGGAGGCATAATTATGACAACAGAACGAAGAATACGACATCCCAGAAAATATGAAGAACTCTTCAAACTTTTAATAGAGGACAAAAATAACGTTTTTGCCAGTAAAGCCCAGGTGCTTCTGTTTGCCGCTGCTGTTGGTTTTAATGCGGGCAAAAGAACCCCATTCGCAGACAAAGATTCCTACGAACCGATACGTATGGCGACCTTTGACAATTTAGGCAGAAATTTTCAAATGGTACTTAATTCATTAGCTGTTGCGGAAACGAAAGATATAAAGATATTGTCATTTGACCATTTTGATGATCGTGTTTTGATTTTTGAAGAATATGCCTGCGCCGGTCTTGAAATTCTGCGAATACGCTTGGATGGTCAAAATTCGCCATTAGATGCAATAATCAAAATGTTGACCGAACAGCAAAAACAAGATGACGGGGCAGATGACGTTTATAGTTATTTGCAATAAGTTTTCAGCAATATAATTTTATGAACCTCCTCTGCCTTTCAGACCTGCACCTGCGTTCCGAAGCGGTCGTTGACGCGATCGACCGGAAGAAGCTGTCTCCGTTTCTGTCGGGCATAGCGGCGCGTGTGGCCGAGGTTTCTCCTGGAGCCGTTGTGGTGACGGGGGACACCGTTTGCCCGGCCCAGGTGCGCCTGCTTTCGGCCTTGTTGCGAAGCGTGATCCCCGGCGACCTGCCGATCGTGGTCACGCTGGGCAATCACGAGTTCTGGGGCCGGACGTTTGAGGACACTTTGGAAAAACTGAAGGCGCAGACCGTTGCCGACAAAAACATCTTTTATCTGGACCTTTGTGGCAGCGTGATCCTCGATGGCGTGAACTTTGTTGGAGGAACGTTGTTCTTTGACGGTTCCATGCGCATCCGGGATAATCAGCGGATCGACCAATGGGACGGCTGGCAGGACTGGCGGATTATCGACGTTGAAAGCCGTTATATGGAATTTAACGCCTATTACGTTGACATGATCCGGGCGAATATAAAACCGGGGATGCCGACTGCGCTTTGCACACATCACGTTCCGCACGTCAAACTGAACGGTCACGAACCGAGCCATTACAGCTTTTATACCGGCATGAATGATCTTGTTCACGAGCTTCCGTTTGATCCGCTTTATAACAACTACTTGATCTGCGGTCACACCCATCGTCGCGTGATCGGAGAGGTCATTCCTGGCTTTATGGGAGTCAACGTTGGCAGCGATTATGACCGGCTGGAATCCTTTGTGCTGGAGGTGTAAATGACGGAAGCAGGAAAGACTGATAATTGGGCCACATTGTCTCCGGCCGAAAAGAAGCTGGAGTTATTTCGTCGGCAGAAGGATCTGCTCGACACGTTTCTTTCCACCGGCGCAATCAGTCAGGCACAACATGACAAAAGCCTGAACTGCCTGATTGAAAAAATGGGGATAAAGGATGACCAGTAATGACCGACCGCACCTATATCGCCATTGACCTGAAGTCTTTTTATGCCTCGGTGGAATGTATGGATCGCCAGCTCGATCCCATGACCACCAATCTTGTTGTCGCTGACGAAAGCCGAACAGAAAAGACGATATGCCTGGCAGTTTCTCCTTCGCTGAAATCGCACAAGATCCCCGGCAGGGCGCGTTTGTTTGAGGTTGTGCAACGTGTACGGGAGGTAAACGCTGAGCGCCGCCAGAAGGCCCCAGGAAGGC
>ERZ779737.1976-NODE-1976-length-14547-cov-7.548096_pt1 | contig 14547 bp, 18 predicted proteins | sample MGYA00511889_ERZ779737 | MGnify/ENA primary metagenome ERZ779737 (study PRJEB29588, sample SAMEA2163575) | human gut metagenome | biome: human gut; feature: human-associated habitat; material: faeces | place: Denmark | collected 2008/2010 ...
CCCTCTCCCACGCAAGGCAAGTTTAACCGCCCAGGCGTGTGTGTCACACAACACTGCGTATATTTATACATAAACTGTGTATAAAATTGTAGACTTAACTATACATGTGTATTGTTATATATACACATGTTACTATTGACTTATTGTGTGCATGGTGCTATATTCTTGATGTACCCTCTATTTGGGGGTTGGGATGCGCGCCGCAAGGGATAGGGGGTTGCCCCCGTCCCTTAAAGGCAAAGAGATCTGATGGAGAGAAGATGCGAGGCAAGATTGAATGGTCAAAGACACCGGTTGTGGTGGTCAAGTCGTTGGAAGAGTGGAACGAGGTCGTCGGCTTTTTTAATGCCAACGGTCAGCGCGTTACGAACTCACGCACGGTGTGGCTTGATTGGTTGGGCGACAACTCCTATAACTTTGAGAATATAAAAGGCACGTATATGCTATATGCAACTTTTTATAAGGACTATGAGGCGGTGCGCTTTTATTACAACGTAAACAAGGATAGCAACGAGGCATCCGGCCGAGAGGCACGAGAAACTTTGCAAGCGATGTTTAAGGAACGCACCGGAATGTCATTGCGCCGCGCTTTTGGCACGGTTGACAATGTGGAGATGTTTGCCGGGTTCCAATATGCGCCGATTATATGGACAGATAAAGGCTTTTTGCATAAGCCCCTTAACAAAGTATATAAGGCGGACGTGTGTAGTGCGTACGCATACGAGGCGAGCAAGAAGATGCCGGACTCACACACGGCAATCGAGCGTTCCGGCCGCGTCGCACCGACTGAGGAATATCCATTCGCATACTATATTGGCACAAATCAATTGGCAATATACGGCGAATTTGACACACACGATTATGTCGAGCATCCACTCAATGTGATGTTTAATGACTTTAAGACATGGCACCGCAACAATAAAGAGTATACCAACCGATTGCATTATGTTGAGGCAGAAGAAAAAACCATATTAATGAAAGCCGCAAAATTTACACTTGCGCCCGAGTTCCAAACGTTGTATGATGGAAGAGGGAAAAATCCAATCAATAAGTCGATAATGGTATCAGCCATAGGAAATATATCATCCCCGAAAGGCACAATCAACGGCAATACGCCAATGCGGCATATTACATCGTTAGTTTATGCTCGGCATATGGTGAGAATGATGCAGTTGTATGACCGCATCGTGGCTCTCGGAGGCGTTGTGCTCTCAATAGCGACGGACGCTATTATGTGGACGTGTAAATATGATCTGCCGGTATATGAAACGCAAAAAGCACTTGGCAACTTCTATTTGGAGTATTACAACTGCCGTGCGAGAATTGCGCGGCAAGGCATTTACGCGCTTGAAAAGAATAGAGAGATATATCTCGTTAAGCATCAAGGCATACCAACGGACACGTTGAACGATGTCAAGATTAGGCGGTTGGAAGACATAGACAAATTAGAATTTGCCCCAAAGTATCGGATGGATGATGCGACCGGGTTGATTATAAAAAAATAAAAGGAGAGGAAAATGGCAAAGAGAAATAAAACAAATCGTGCTCCGGCGCGTTCACCATATGACACATATCTCTCGTGGTGGTTTAGGTACTCACGCCACAATGAGATGTATTCCCCCAACGGAATGCCGTTTGCGCAACCGTTAGATGCGACAAGGTTCCAACGACGATATGAACAAATGCGACGCGCGAACATACCCAACCCAGCGCGACAAGTCGCAATGGAGTCAAGAGTGGCAACGGAGTCGCAATTGCGTGGAGTCCTCTCCGCGCTCCGTTCCTCATTTACGCCTCAACAAATACGTGAGAGAATAGGCAAAGATTTGAAGATACAAGACTTGCGGAAAAATTATTCACAATGGTTTAACGAGTTTTTGGGCGATTTAAGTCACGAAGAAAAAAACGAGATTTTTTCACCCAAAGAACAAAAAATTGCATAACACGATATCACCGGCGCAAGCCGAGGATATAAAACGGCGCAGTGATGCTTATATATATCTAACATAATTTGCCGAGCCGAGTTCAACCGAAGAGGTGCGGACGACAAAGGACTTGAACAATCCGATGTTACATATAAGACCATCCCCACGTTGCCGTAAAAAATAAAAGGAGAGAAAAAATGGAAGTAAAAAAAGCATGGTGTTTTTTTGAGCAAAGTGGCACATTCCGTGATAGGTTCATTGAACTTGGTATACCTGCTATTGATTGTGATATCCAAAATGAATATGGGAAAACCGATATTCAAATTGATTTATTCAAAGAAATAGACAAGGCTTACAACGGTGAAGAAAGTTTATTTGATAATATATCTTCTGAAGATTTAGTCTTGGCTTTCTTCCCTTGTATTCGTTTCACTCAACAAGCTGAGCTGCTTTTTAATCAAGTTGCTAAACAGTATCGTTTTAAGACTGATTATGATAAGATTTCATCTGCAATGCAGTTTGAGAAAGAAAGATATGAGTTCTTTACTATCTTTTGTAAAATGGTGCAAGTATGTATTTTAAGGAATATTCGTCTTGTTATTGAGAATCCTTATAGTAACAATCATTATCTTGTACGGTATTTCCCTATCAAATCTAAATTTGTTGATTTTGATAGGCGTACTCGTGGAGATTTTTTTAAAAAACCTACACAATATTGGTTTATAAATTGTGAACCCTCCTATAACTATGACTCTTTATTTAAGGTTCAAACTATCCAGGGTTTATCAAAGAAAGTTACTTATTGTAGTACTCGAGTACGAAGCGAGATTTCTTCAGAATATGCAGAGCAATTTATAAAGGAGTTTATATTATGAATAAGACACAAGCGGCTATACAACGCGCGGCGGAAATAGAAGCGTGGCAACAAAGTGAATGGAAAAGTATCAGAGCCGCTTTGGGATGCTCGGAGTGGGCATGGTTCATATGTCTATTAGGCGGTCGTGAAACCGGCAAATCATACGCCGTGACAGACTTCTTTGTACGACAATGGAAAAAGCACGGAATACCGTTTACATGGTTAAGGCTTAACGAGGCATCAATGAAAAAGATGTTGACCAACAACGCGGAGAAACTCGTTGATGCGGATATATACCGCAAATATGACCTAAAATTGACTGTAAAGGGCAACAACGTATATGACCACGGCAAGAGGATGGCAACCGTGCTCGCACTGTCCACGTTTGCGAACGACAAAGGCGTAGCATTATTTGATAAGGACTTCCTCAACACGGTTTGTCCGACCGGACATAAAATGTACTATCATATTGCGCTCGACGAGTTTCAGCTTGAAAATACGCAACGCTCGCAAGGCGACATTGCATATCAATTTGTCATGCAAATGGAAAACTTGTTGCGCTCGACAAAAGAGCGTATGCGCATCTTCTTGATAGGTAACAGTTTGAGCACGGCAAGTGATATATTGACGATGTTCAACTTTATCCCGGAGGACTTTGGACGCTACAAGTTAAAAAGCAAGCATTGTTACATTGATTATATGGAGCCGACCGAGGCATACAAGAATCGCCGTAAAGGTTCCGTTGGCGAAATACTTGCCGGAAATTGCAGTAACTACACAAACAAAGTCGATTTTGACAAGTCGCTCGTTCTTCCGAAGAGAAGGTTGCACAAACCGACCGCCATCATCCACTTTTCACCAACGGAGAAGTTCACTGTTTGGGACGATAACATCATAGCAGTGTGGAACGGTCAAAAGTGCAAGAACAACATCGCTATGCGTCCGTATCTTGATCTGCCATATAACCCGGTGATGCGCGACAACATAATACAAATATTTGACAATCGCGGCTTTTTTTACAAGAACCTCATAAGCAATAAGAAGTTCCAAAAAGAAATAGCAATATTAAAACCAAGAAAACAATAAACAAAAAGGATATTACAACGATGGAGAAAAAAGGAAAAAAGTATTTTACAACACAATTGAGCGCGGAATTTCTCTCGCTCGAAAGTAAGATTGATGCAATCAAAAGGGTTCTCGATAACCCCAAAAAGTACGGAGTGAGCGCAAAGCAACTTGACCTTCTCAAAAAACAAGTACAGGCAATGGTGCAATATGCCGCAATTTTGCTTGAACGCATAGATGATTTTGAGAAAAACTATTGACATTGTACAACATCGTGTTGTATAATTATACAAAAGGCAGTGAACTGTCGAAAAAAAGGAGATTAAAAAATGACGTTGGAAGAAAAAGACATCGAAACGGAACAAGAGCAAGAACAGCAAATCACGGAATCGGATATCCTCAAAAAGTTTGTAGAACTCCAAAAAAACTCCGTGCCGCTTGACAAGTACAATGAAAAAGCCAAGCAATGTCAAGACCTTATGGACTGCATAGTGGAAGGCAAGATGCCGGACGGTATCGACGAGAAGATTGAGGTTGACCTCGACGAGGTGAGAAAAAATCTTTTTGGCAAAGACCTCAACAATCTCGAATATGCCAAAAATGCTCTTGCTTTACGCGACGAACTCATAAAAAGAGGCGAACAAGATCCGTTTTTGCCAACAGGTACAAACGTTGTTGTAACCGCCAATGATTATGTCGAGGCGCAAAAAGTTGCAGATGCCCTTGCTTATTGTATCGAATACGCAGAGGGTGATCCGCAAGCCTTCACAAACGAGTTAATGAGGTTGACAAAAGACAATAGTCCAATCGCATTAAGAACAAGGAGATAACAAAAAATGAAATTTACAGGCACATTGACGCCAAACCTTATTTTTGGCGCACTCTTCAATATGATTATCTCGCAACAAGTTTTTGCGGATAACATCGTTGGAACCAAGTCGGCGTTGGTAGACAGAAGTAGACGTGACGGCTCGCTTTACGGCGACACAAAACTCTACTATGCAACCGACGTGTTGAAATCGGCACCGTGGGGCGCGGACGAAGAGGCACCGAACCTCTTGAAACTTTACAGACCGAAAGCACCACAATGTCAAGCAATCAAACTCGACACATTCCGCCAAATTGCGGTAACGGTCGACAATTACTTGACAAAACAAGCATGGTCAACAGAAGGCGCATTCAGCGAGTTTAACTCTGTTATGCTCGGTTGGATCCGTGACACCAAGCGCATCTATGACGCGACACTCTTCAACGTATACATTGGCACGACAATCACCGAGAAGAACAAGCAACACCTCGTCGTCGATGTCACAACCGCGACAGAAGGCTTGACAGGCGAAGAAAAATCAAGAGTTGAGGCAGGCGTTATTGGTCAAGCGATGGCGGACTTGCTTGTTGACCTCGAAGATGCAACGCGTCTTTACAACGACTATGGCAATAAGCGTAGCACCTCGGCTGACCGTTTGATGTTTGTTTGGAACTCGAAGGTCATCAACCGTATCGAAAAGAGAGATTTGCCGACAATCTTCCACAAAGATTTTATCGACAAGTTTGCGCAATACACACTCCCGGCAAGATATTTTGGTGTCGTCAACACCAAGACCACACTCAAAGCAACCGCAAAGACGCGCTCGCTCATTGAGCAAGATATCACGTTTGCCGGCGGCGAAACAATCGCGGAACCTATCGACATCTTCCGTGGCACTCAAGAAATGATTTTGCAACCCGGCGAAACGATCCAGGCGGGCGATATCGGTCACGTGTTCCCTGGCGAACTTATCCCGAAGGATACGGTCATCGCAACGTCGTCAGCAATCACATATCCCTCTTATGAAGAGAGCGACAACGTCCTCTTCAAGGTTATGGACGAGGACAGCGTGCCGTATATGTCGGCGTTTGAGGTCGCAACCAACTTCTTCAACCCGAAGAGTTTGACGGAAACGCATTATTTGACGTTTGGACACAACACGCTCGAATATTTGCAAAATCGTCCGTTTATCACCGCGACACAAGCATAACTCCAACGAGGGGAGCAATTCCTCCTCAATTTTTCTCCCTTATATCTCGGTTCCGGCGGCATCCGAGTTACAAAAGCCGCCGACCATTATGGCAACGGTATATTTACTCAAATATAACAACTATTACAATCGTATAGTCAAAAAAGAGGAAAACCTCGCCGGATACTTGCAAGACGCATATTTGCTTGCAAGTTTTGATAATGTTAATTTTGTGGACAATGACGGAGTCAATACGACTTATTTGTGCAACACACAAGAGAGTCCGGACTATGTCGTAGTGGCGAACGGCAATCTTATATTGCACCGTTGGTTTGTTATCGAGCGCACTATTATGCGCAACGGTCAATATCGCTTTACGCTCCGCCGCGACTTAATCGTGGACTCTTACGACGCAATAGTCAATGCTCCGTGTTTTATCGAAAAAGCAAAACTCCAACCTTCCGACCCCTTCATATTCAACAAAGAGGATATGACGTTCAACCAAATAAAAACATCAGAGTACGCCCTCAAAGACGAAACCGGATGCGCATGGGTCGTTGGCTATATTCCCAAAGACGCATTCCCCGATGGGGCAACAGTGACAGGCGATGCAATTCTTGACGACAGCGCAGATATCACAGTGGCAGGCATCGAAAATTGGGAGTATTATCAGTATCAAAATACAGACTTTAAGGCAAGCGTTACAGATTACATAACAAAAGGGCTTGTCAGGCTTTATCTCACGGCTTCCACAGGGACAGCACCGTTGGAGGACGTACCGTTTGGTATAACACCACAAGGCATAATTAATTTGGATGTCATATCGCCCATCAGTGTTTATAGTCCCGGATATAAAGTCACAACTACAAATTCTAACGTGTCATCAGCTGAACGCGCGATCAAGAACGGATGTCCCCAACAGTGGAATACGAGTGTGGGAAAGGCAACAATCGCACTTAACCTCAGGAATTATATTGGCGGACATACCATATCAGAAACGTATGACTTTAATACGCTAGATAACAAGATATTATATGACAGCAACGCAAAACTATATTCGCGCGTCATTGTTAGCAAAGAACTTAAAAAAGAGAAAGTTGCAATTACTACTTCAACAATTCCGAATCTTTATACTTATCTTGAAGAGAATATAACGAAAGAAGTGAGTGCAGATGGTAAGACGTTCACGATAGAAGGTGCCGGCGATAACTACACATACGAAACCGAGTTCACATATGAGGCATATAGAATTACTCTTGAACAAATACCTCAACAAGTGACTGCAACAATCTCAAAACCAGCAGCCCGATATCATTTAGAGGATCAGCCATATGATATGTTTGCAATACCATATTCCGAGGATCTTGAAATATACAAAAACGGTACAAAATTGTTCAATGCCAATAAGAGCATTGCAGTCAACATTGCAACGCAAATTGCAGCTGCAACCGGCGCGGCAAATGTTTATGACGTGCAATTGCTCCCATATTGTCCGGTACGGTATTGCATCCTCGCTGATGGTAAATTCGACATAAAGAATGCAAAAGTTGATTATGTCAAAGACAAAAACAACAACAACATAGGCGTTATACTTTGGGCGACGACATCAGCGTTTACGGTTGATATACTTCACGAGATAGTTGTCGAAGATGTGAAAGTGGAAAGCCAAACGGATATGTGGCGATTGACTTCTCCCAACTTCAATGGACAATTTGAGTTTAACGCGGCAAAAAACGGTGGAGTTAAAAGTTTTAACGTCGATTGCAATTATAAGCCATTTAACCCATATATCCATGTCAACCCCAATTTTGGTTTGTTGTACGGCAAAGACTTCAACGATGCGCGCGGTTTGATTTGTGGCGGTGACTTCTCGTTGCCGCAGATCTCCAACGCGTGGGCAAACTATCAATTGAACAATAAGAACTATCAAGCGGTATTTGATCGCCAAATCCAAAATATGGAAGTCAACAACCGCGTGCAACGGACGCGCGAAATCACAGGGGCAGCACTCGGAAGTTTGCAAGCCGGAATTGGTGGAGCGGTCAGTGGCGCAATGTTAGGGGGGCCGAGCGGTGCAGTTATCGGCGGTATTGCATCTATGGCGGCAAGTGCCGCCGGTGGTGCGGCAGACGTTATACTCAACGAGCAATTGCGCAACGAGGCTTTGGACTATAAGCACGATATGTTTGGTTATGAGCTCGGCAACATCCAAGCACTCCCGACATCAATAACAAAGACATCGGCGTTCACTTATAATAACAAAATCTTCCCGATACTCGAATATTACACTTGTACAGACAAGGAAAAGCAAGCATTGAAAGATAAAATCAAATACAATGGCATGACTGTCATGCGTGTGGGCAAGATAAGCGAGTTTTTGGGCAACAGTGAGTTGCAATACATAAAAGGGCGCATCATCCGCATTGAAGGAATAGAGGACGACTTCCACTATCTAAATGCAATTGCCGAGGAAATCTTCAAGGGGGCATTTTTCAAATGAGCATACAATCAAGCATAAATGCAACGATAGGGGCATTAACTGGCGCGGCGATAGTCGCAAAAAAGTCCGCAATGGACAAAGCAAAAGCGGCGCAAGCGCAATTGGAGAAAGAAAAGAAACTGCAATTGAAACGCTCCGAGGCGGCCGCCAAATTAGCGCAAGCGCGCGTTGAACAAGATCAACAAGAAAAGCAAAAGCAACGCGAGGACATCGTGAAACGCATCAAAAAGTATGGCAAAGAGGCTCCGGTCGACATTCCTCGATTGGGGAAAGAGGCGCAAACAATATTTGTCAAAGACTTTTTGAAACAAGAAAATCTGACACCGGCGCAAGCCCTTGAAAAATTAGGAGTTAACAATGGCAAAAAATAATGCGGCAATATGGGATATATCAACGCTGATTGCGGCCGGCATAAACCCAAAGACAGGTTTGCCAATCAAAATGGGCGCAGTTGGATGCGGGAAAAAGCCGGACATTCACAAAGTATTGCGAATCATAGACGAGCAAGACGCAATCAATCGATATAAATGGTACAATCTGCCGGATGGACTTGACAGCCATCTATTAGAGCGTATACTATATTATAAAGGACAAGGCGTGTTTTTCTATGCTGAAACCATAGGCAAATTTTACTTCTTGCCTTATGCGTTGAGTGGCACGATTGATATATACGGACGGTTTAACAAGGTCACGCCGTTGCCGTTTGGCGGTGGCAAAGCCGACGCGGACGAGAGCAAGAAAGCATATTCTCCGGCGGATAAATGGCTTATGAACTTAACATTGGATGTTATCAAGGAAGTGCCGGACGCAGAGAATATCACATACGAGATGTTAACAAATGGATGCGTTCTTCTTCACGACTATTGCAAGCAAATCTCGCAGACAAATATACCTCGTCAAATTCTCAACGATCCCATCCTTGATATGATGGCGGAAGCATATCCGCTGGCGCGAACGGCGATAATCGCAAATAGCGGCATCAAGGCAATGCGAGTCAACGACGAGAATCAGCAACAAAACGTCAAACTTGCATCTCAAAGCGTCTTGCAAGCGGCGTTGGAAGGTGATCCGTGGATATCTATCGTTGGCAACCTTGACTTCCAAGACCTCACAACGAACGGCTCCGCACTTAAAGCGCAAGAGTTTTTGCTTTATATGCAAAGCCTCGACAACTTCCGACTCAAAACTTACGGTCTTGACAACGGCGGCATCTTTGAGAAGAGCGCGCACACGTTGGAAAGCGAGCAGGCAATGAACGTCGGCGGACAACAATCTCGTGTATATCAAGACGGCTTGACAATCAGACAAAATTTTTGCGACATCGTCAATGCAATTTGGGGTTTGGGCATATGGGTGGAAACATCTGAGAGCGTCGTTGGTGATGTAAACATGGATGGCAAGAACGTGGACGAAATAGACCAAAGCGGAGCGGTGGAAGGTGAACAACCGCCAATGGAGAACGACAATGATATGTGATTCAGTTTATGGCAATTATAGGACGCGCAAATTTGCGGATATATGGCCGTCGGCGGATGCGTTCATCCAAGATTATCAAGCGTCGGCAATTCCGCAAAAACTCGAAGTTGCCGATGCAACAACGTTGTATTACTTGCTATACGCGAGATATGGCAATTCGTCGATCGCAAACTCTGACGAAAATCAATTCAAATACAAGATTTTTTCGACGATTTATATCGGCGGCGCAACATGGGCAAAAAAGCAAGAAATACAAGACAAACTCCGTGCAATGACCGAGGACGAAATCCTTGCCGGCACGAAAGCAATCAACAATCACGCGTATAACCCCCAAACGGCACCAACCACGGATACGGTGGAAGAACTCAACTATATCAACGAACAAAACACAACGAAGTATAAAAAATCGAAACTCGACGGATATGCGTTGTTGTGGGCAATCTTGAACGACGGAGTCACTGAAAGGTTCTTGCGCGAGTTCCGCTATCACTTCCTCGTGGTTGTGGAGCCGCAAGTGCCCTTGTGGTACGTCACAGACATCTCCGGCAACGCAGTAGTTGACGGACAAGACAACGGCCCAAATTTTGCCGTATAGGAGCGTAAAATGGGAATCAAAGAAATTATCAATCAATACGTAGTGCCGAATATCCCGGTCATAGTGGCGACAATCACCACGATTGCGTCATATGTTAAGTGCGCCGGCGGCGCAAAAAAGATGTTGACCACCGTCACCAATAAGGTGAACGACATCAAGCAAGACAAACTCCTCCAAGAACTCGTCGAGCAAAACAAAACCATTATTGGCGAGAATCAATGCCTCGTGCAAGAAAATGCAAAACTCCGCAAGCAAATTGCACGATTGATTGAAGTTGAAACGAAGGTGAAAGAAGATGCGCAAGACTAAACGCACGACAGATTGCAAGAAAGTCGCAATTGCGATGTATGTGCTCAATTGGGTGCTTTGCTTTGGGCTTGCAATTGCGCTCGTTGTGGCGTTCCTTATAACGAAAGAACACGCACCGACGGAACAGCAAGAAACGTTGCAACAAAAATTGGGCACTATTATATACGGAATAGGATTGTCGCTTGTTCCAATGATTGTACTTGCAATTCTCGTCAAAGATAAATTTAGACCAACCGTGTGGATGATTGATATAATACTCTCCAATTATCTTTTCGGAAACATAGCGATGTATTGCGTTTTTGGAATATGGTTGATAAGCGAATATGTCGTTGGACCAATAGGACGGCATTATAAGAGTCTTTACACAATCAATAAGGAAATTGACCGGAGGGAATGATGGAAGAGCAAGACGCGCGTTTGGTGACCTCACAGGACGCAAGAGAACGCATTAAGCAAAATTTGTATTATGTCATAATTGGCATAATCTCGTTTTTGTCCGTCGCGTTCCTTCCGATGGTTGGTTCCACAATCGGCCTCGGATGGAAACTTCCGGACACTACAGCTGGATGGGTCGTTTGGGTAGTATCTCGACTCATAATTGCGACGATCAACGTGCTTATCTTTTACTCGTTTATGGAGCAAGCAAAGTTGAACGTCAAAGACAATGCACACTATATCGAGGCGCGTGAAATCTTGTATAAAAACAAGAAGAAAGAACACGAGCCGCAAAGTCCGCAAAAATGGCAAGCGTTGCAATATGGCAAGAAAGGCACAACGATATTTATATCATCCGCATTGAGCGTTGTCGCGCTTGGTCAAGCAATGTTGACGTTTGATTGGGTCGCGATGCTCGCTTATATATTCACAATTGCACTCGGCGTGATATTTGGCATAATGCAAATGAAAAAAGCCGAGGCATATTGGACGGGCGAGTTTTACGAATACGCCCTCAAAAAACAACAAGAACAAGAAACGGCGGCAGCCGAGGATAAGGAGATAATCAATGATAACGATTGACGGCAAAGAGTACAGGAATCTCGAAGAGCAAGTAAGGAAGAATCAGGCAGATATTCTCTATTTGCTCGAAGAAGAGGGCACGCTCAACCAATTTGGCATAAAAGTTGTTGGACAAGTGGACACGGCAGCATCTTTGCCCGACCCGACCACATACAATGGAGAATATGGTGACGCATACGCAGTTGGCACATCCTCACCATACGTTTTGTATATTTGGACTCGCGCAAACGGCACACATCTCAATGCATATTGGTTCAATATTGGCGCATTCCCCCTTGCCGGTCCAAAAGGCGACAAAGGCGATAAGGGCGATAAAGGCGATAAGGGTGATCCCGGCGCAAACGGCGCACAAGGTCCTACCGGGCAACCCGGCGCAAACGGCGCACAAGGTCCTATCGGTCCGCGTGGTCCACAAGGTGAGCAAGGCATTCAAGGTCTGCAAGGTCCAAAGGGTGACCCAGGCGATCCGTTTGTCATTATTGGTACACTTGCCAACACATCATTACTACCCGATCCATCAACAGTAGGGCGCAACACGGCATATCTTATCCCCGATGCCGCTGAACCCGGCACATACGATATGTTTGTTATCACCGGGGACACAACTCTCGCATGGGAAAACGCAGGACACGTGCAATCGGTACAAGGTCCAAAGGGTGACCCCGGCACACAAGGTCCTACCGGTCCGCAAGGTCCTATAGGTCCGCAAGGACCGCAAGGTGTTAATGGTATTGATGGTACTGATTATTTATTCTATTATGGAAGTGATATTAGCACACCATTAGAACCTTCATTCCAAACATCTGTAACACTATCTAATTTCAATAGAACACCTGTAGTAGGTGACTATGGTACTATGATTATTGATAACCCAAATGGTGACTCATATATCCAAGTATTTAACGTAACATCTATTGGTGAAACGACATGTAATATAACAGGTGTTATGTATAGTAGACTTACTCGTAGATATTATGCGTGTAATACGACAACACCAAAAGTTCCTGTAGTAGGAAATCTTATCTCTAAGACAAAAGAACCTGAATCTAATCCATCATATGAAGTTAAGAAAGACGATTTAATGGTAGCACTTGATACTGCAGACATTGATGGTAATGTTTATTTAGTATTGGCAGATATTCGTAGTATTACAGAGTTAACGGATGGTTCAGGTAGATTATCTGTATCTGCTATGATACAAGCTGTATCAAGGATAACTGGTTCATATAACGACTTGGCAAATATCCCAGTGATAAATCAAGACTTGTCTGCAAGTGGATTCACACCGACGGCAAACACATATTATCGTCATACTGGAACGACAACTGATACGTTCACGCAAGGTGTTATTTACTTGTACGATACGGCATATCATAAACTTGGTGAGAGCGGTGGTACGACATTGAATATGTATAAATACCAAATGTCAGCAAATGCAACTAACGATGATTGGCGTAGATTAAATGCAATAATTAGAATGGCAAAAGGCAAAACAACTATTAGATGTGGATATAATGATGCAGGAGCTGGTTGTTTTTCAATTGCTACATCAAATAATCAAGTCGATATTTACTTAAAAGGCGGTTTATACGGAAACTATACAACGGATGAAACCTCATATAAAATAAAGGTTAATATTCTTGGAGACACTCACAAAGTTATGGAGATTAAAGATAGTTGGACAAATAGTGGTAACGTTGTTCGCACAGTAACAGACAACGTTAAAATAGGATTAAATGTGGTTTATTACAATGACAAAGAAATAACCTAAAAGGAGATAAGACAATGAAATATATTCACATTTATAGCGACTCGTCATTTTGCGAAAGTGACTCATTCAAAGGCACACCAAACACAACCGTATTGACTGACGAGCAATACGAACAACTCGGAAAAACACTTGAATTCCAAAACGGGCAACTTGTACCAATTGTAAATAAAAGCGAGGAATAAATCCTCGCTTTTTTCATACACACGGTAGGTCTTGAAAGTGACTTCCAAAGGCGTATTCATCCAAATATCCAACAATCACATAGTACTCGTATATGCTCACCTGATTGCGAATGAGTGCCATTTCTAACCTATCCTTGATGTCTTTGAGAGCCTCTTCCTTACGTGCGCGTGCTATCGCGCTGTCGCGTTCATACCCACGCTCGATGGCGAACATCGTTCTCAATCCCTCCGAGCACCATTGCCTCACAACCAACTTCTTAATATAATCTTGCATATTAACACCTCATACTTCTTAAAAGTTTATTATATCACGCGCACGTTCTATCCATTCCTTAACCGGCACGTTGTGTTTGCCTACCGTAAACTCTTGTTGCTCAATCTCATACATCCACTTGATATGACGCCACGCATCACCAAGCGTTGAGAACGCGCCAACAACCAAACGTCCTGATGTGCCACTGTTTATCACAACGAGGAACGCCGCGCCGTTATCGTCAATGCTTACATTGTAATCCTTAACCATTCTTTTACTCCCTTGTGTACTTATCATACACTTGTCAAATACTCAATGAGGCGTAACCCCATCGGCAATGATAGAATATCACACTATGCGCCATCCGTCAATAAAATTTGAAAAAAAAATGAAAAAAATTTGAACAACACAAACGACCGCACAAAATGCCCCAAAAAGCCACGCAAAGTGGAATATTGATAAATCTATCAAGAATAAAGCCAACATCGCTAGAATTGGCTCACACGAGGTCAAGGGCGCATTTACTCCCCCCAGACCCCCCACACCGCCCACCAACTTCATACTACACACGCCTGGGCGGTTAAACTTGCCTTGCGTGGGA
>ERZ779737.1984-NODE-1984-length-14477-cov-4.211136_pt1 | contig 14477 bp, 12 predicted proteins | sample MGYA00511889_ERZ779737 | MGnify/ENA primary metagenome ERZ779737 (study PRJEB29588, sample SAMEA2163575) | human gut metagenome | biome: human gut; feature: human-associated habitat; material: faeces | place: Denmark | collected 2008/2010 ...
CGGAACAGCGCTCCGCTCATGCGGAGCGAGTGCTCTGTTTTTGCGGAATATGCATGGTAATAGCAATAGTATATGTTTGTATGGAATATTTCAAAGAAAACAAAGTATTTCAAATTATATGTAGTGTTATATTCATTTTCTTGATGATAAGGGATTTGGTTTCTTCACGGTTGATAAAAAAAATTACAAATGCAGATAAAGGTATTTGCGTTGAGAATATTATTTTAGATAGTATGAAAGATGATATTGAAAGTATGTGTGGACAATTGAAGATAGAAAATCTTGAATGTAAGATCATAGAGACCGAGAAGATATATGCAAATAGTAAAATCAATGAGAATGATGTACCACAGATAAATATTTCAAATGGTTTCATTAATTTAATTTATGGAGAGACTGCAAAAGAACTATTATTAGTGACAATTGCACATGAACTTGGGCATATTTATTATAATGATTTTTCAAATATAAGAAAGAGAACCAGAAGAACAAATTTCGTGTTTCTAATTCTTTTTATATTAAATGGTATTGGAGTATGGGTGTTTAGAACTTCAATTATAATAGTAATTATTATACTACTTATTATGACAATTGAATATATCTTTGAAAATGTAATGTGTGATGTAAGATATTGGCAACAGATTGCGGAACTGCGTGCAGATAGAATGGCAATAAATATTTGTACATGTAGTAAAATGGCGTTTATTGATTTTTGGAAAGCAGATATTTGTGCACAAAATAAAAAGAAAGAAAATATGATTCTTCAATATTACAGAAGGTATATAAAAGTCGAGGGACATCCTGCGATGGAACGCAGAATAGAGTTGATTGAAAAGAGAGATAAATGGCATTGGTGGGAATATTTTGAACATGTATTGATAATTATAAGATGGCGGATGACGAATAAGGGATGGAATGGGAAATAGTAACGTTGGGTTATGCAGATTACATGAGAAGTAAACTAAAATAGGAGGTAAAGCATTGCTTTTTGTCGACAAATGAAGTACACTTAGTTACGCCTATTAAATTATAAATTGGAGAACATACAAATGGAAAATCAAGTTAGGGAAATTTCTCTTCGTCACTTATTCTGGAAGGTGATGTTGGGATGGAAATTGTGGATCGTGTGTGCTGTGCTTTTTGCGATCTTACTTCCGGGAGTGAAGTATGTCAAGGATGCGCGGGCGTATAAGGTAGCGCAGCAGCCTCAAGATAATCAAGAAGTAATCTTTACCAAGGAAGAGCAACAGCAGATTGATGATGTGAAAAGTCTGCATGTGCTTATGGACAAGAATAGCACATATATGCAGGAGTCGCTTCTGATGAACATTGATCCGTATCAGGAGCATGTATTGGAACTCAAGTACTATATTGATTCGGATTATACTTATAATTATTCCAAGGATAACAGACAGGATTACACTTCGGCAATTACAAATGCTTACGTGGATTATGCAGAGCATGGATTAAAGCAGAAGGATATCTGGAAAGAGGTAAATACAAAGACTGAGGATAAGTATCTTGCAGAACTTGTATCTGCCAATGTGGATTCAGATAATACATTTTCCGTGCTTGTAAAGTACACAGATGATGAGAGTTTACAGACTGTATCAGAGGCAATTCAGAAGGCGTTACAGGGACGGTATGAGGATATGAAAGATAGAATTGGGGCCCATAAACTGGTGCTTGTTTCTGAAAATTATCAGGTTCAAACCGATTCCGATTTAGCAAATGCACAGAAAGCGGTAACCGATTTGATCAAGTCATATCAGGATCAGATTACAACGCTGACTTCTTCGCTGACCGAGGAGCAATTGAAGGCGGTTGACAGTGAAGTGGCGGATGAGAGCGATAGTAAAACGGAAGCAGAAGACGCTGTTGTTGCCGCAACGCCGGTATTCAGTAAAAAGTATGTTGTACTTGGGTTTGTAATGGGAATCTTTCTTGCTGCATTATATCTTGTTTGTGTGGCGGTCCTGTCTAATAAGCTGCAGGAGGCAGAAGAGTTGGTTCGCTTTTATAAGCTGCGTCAATTTGGTATTCTGACACAGAATAAGGGAAGCAAGGGGCTTACAGGATTTCTACTTAGAATCAAATACCGGAATCAGAAGATGCTGAGTTCGGATGCTTCTATTCAGCTTGCAATCTCAAATATTGAGTTGTACTGTAAGAACGAAGGAATTACGAAGGTGTTTTTGACCGGTTCGGAGATTGAACGCGTTGCCAAGACGACAATCACGAAGATTGTGGAAGGTCTTGCCGCAAAGGGAATTCAGACCGTATATGGTGAGAATATCTGTTACGATGCAGCAGCGATGCGAGAGGCTTCGGAAGCAGGTCACGTAGTGCTGGTTGAGATTACAGATGTCTCAATTTATCAGGAAATTGAAAAGGAACTTCGGATGCTGAAGGATTGGAATGTGGATGTTGCCGGATGTGTCGGGGTGGAATAATAGGATTTTAAGGTGATTGGAAAGTCGATGCTGAGGCATCGGCTTTCTTTGCAAAAAAGTATTTTGGAGAGATAAATTTTATGACAAGATTACACACAGATAAAGAACAGCTCAGTTCAATGTTTGCATTTTTGCATACATATTTAAAATATAGTGGCAAGCTGAATATGCTTGATGAGAACAAGGTAATGGAAGATATCATGTGATCCGATTATTGCATCAGGGAGAGGCAGAAGATACCTTTGATGATCTGGCAAATGCAATACAAGCGTTAATTCCGAATGCAGAAGATCATGAATTGACAGATGCTATAAAAAGTTTATCTCTTGAAGAGATGTCGATGAATGAGTGGAAAGTGATTGAGAATTATGCCAACGCAATCGGTGAAGGGGAATGGATTGTTTGTTATATATTTTTTGCCATGTTATGCTTTTGAGAAATTAAAACGCGAATTGTCAGTAAACGCTCCATAGTCCATACATAGAATACCAGCAGCAAATTTGAGAAAATAGACTAAAATATTAAGACAGTCAAAAAAGTGTAGTCCAAAAAGTTTAGACTAAACTTTTTGGACAGATGGAGGAAGTCTATGAAATCTCAAACAGCATTGGTTGCACGCAATTGTCGACTTAACGAGTGGGCGAGAATGGTTCGCGATTGTAAGAATCGCCCTGCCGGCATGTCCGTTGATGAATGGTGCGAGCTTAATTCTATCACAAAGGCCAACTATTATTATCGAATGAAGCAAGTCAGAATTGCCTGCCTTGATGCATTGCCATCAGAGGAATCAGTACATACAGTGGTTCCTGTTTCATTAGAGCTAATGGAAGAAGAACCAGCAAGTATTTCAACTGTATCTTCGAATAATAATTCTTGTCTTGAATTATATGCCCATGGTGTGACAGTTCGTGTAACGGAAACAACTTCAGAGACGCTGCTGGCTAAGGTGCTCGGGGTGCTTGCCCATGTTAAATGATGCCACGTGCTTCAAACAGGTTTATATCGTTTGCGGATACACGGATCTAAGATCCGGAATAGATACTCTGGCATCCATCATTGATGCCAAGACTGATAACAGCCCATTTGTTCCGGATACACTCTATCTTTTCTGTGGTCGCAAGTCGGACCGCATCAAAGGTTTAGTTTGGGAGAAGGATGGTTTTCTACTCTTATACAAACGCCTTGAGCAGGGAAAATTTGTATGGCCCAGAAATGAAGCGGAGGTCCGGGCTATAACCGGTCAACAATTCCGCTGGCTGATGGAAGGCTTAACCATTGCTCCCAAGAAAGCAGTTCAGGAAGTCAAGCCTCCAGAACATATGGCATGATAATTGTGCAAAAGATAGAATTTTTTGCCATAAAAAATGGACGTGTAATTACAGCGTTTCCAATCATCTGCAAGCCCAAAAATCTCCATTGTAAGCGAGCTATTGCGTTTTTATGTAGTTGTAATTTATATCTATCATTTCAAAAGGCACCGGTGTTATGCCGGGCATAAGCTCCTTGTAGAAGCAAACAAGCATAGGCATTATGACGAACTCTGAAATGGGAGGTATTCGCTATTTAAGACCATATGCGCTATAATTAATCTCATAAGAAAAGAGGTTCATTATGGCGATGGAATACACAGAAGAACAACTGAATAATTTCGATAAGGCTACGCTTGTTCAGCTGTTTCTTGCCCAGCAGTCGCAACTTCGTGATATTGATCAGAAGCTTCAGCTATTGCTAGAACAGGTCGCTGTTTTGAACAACAACCGTTTTGGCAGATCCTCCGAGAAACTGGAAACTGAAAATCAGATCAGTTTCTTAGAGGTGGATGGTAACATCATTTATTTCAATGAAGCAGAGGCTGTTGAAAGCCTTGCCGAGTATGAAGAAGATGAAACAACAAAACCCAGAGGCAGGAAAGCCAAAGGAAAGCGGGCTGCCGATATCCAAGGGCTTCCGGTTATTCCTGTTGAACACAGGATGACAGAGGAAGAACTCGTCTCTGAATTCGGCGAAGACGGCTGGTATCAGCTTGAGGATGAAATCTACAATCGCTATCGATTTACTCCTATGAAGGTAGAAATCGAGGAGCACCATGTAGGTGTTTACAAATCCAAGAAAGATAACCACTTCAAGAAAGCAAACCATCCAGCTTATTTGTTGAGAAACAGCCTGGTGTCACCCACTCTTCTTGCAGGCATCTGGAACGCCAAGTATGTAAATGCTGAACCTCTTTATCGCCAGGAACAGGAATTCCAGCGAATGGGGCTGAATATTGACCGTGCCGACATGGCACACTGGACCATACTTTGTGCCGAACGATATCTTTCCATCTTCTATGATTATCTGCATGAAAGAATATATGACTATCATGTACTTCAGGCAGATGAAACCCCGGTTTTGGTTTCAAAAGAGAACCGAACAGAGGGAAGTACGCATTACATGTGGGTGTACCGAACCGGCAAGATGTATCCGGATAAACAGATCGTTTTGTACGAGTACCAACCATCTCGTAATGCAAGCCATCCAAGAGCATTTTTAAAAGATTTCAAAGGTGTCTGCGTAACGGATGGATATCAGGCCTATCACACCATTGAAAAAGAGCGTGAAGACCTGCGGATTGCCGGCTGCTGGAGCCATGCAAGACGCCGATTCGACGAAGCTGTTAAGGCTTTGCCAAAGGATCGGCAAAAAAGTTCGCTCGCATATCTGGCATTAAAGCAGATCCAGGCAATCTATCGCGAGGAAAACAAACTTGCATCAATGACTACAGAAGAACGTCTAAAACATCGCCAGCTAACAGTACAACCGCTGGTTGATGCCTATTTTACGTGGGTCAAACAGAATCTATTGTCTGTAACGCCTAAGAGCAAGACTGCAAAAGGACTTACCTATTGTCTGAATCAGGAGAAGTATCTAAAAACCTTCCTTGAAGATGGAGAAGTACCGATGGATAATAATTCCGCGGAACAGGCGATCCGCCCGTTCTGTGTCGGCAAGAAAAACTGGGTTATGATCGATACCATAGCTGGTGCAGAAGCCAGCGCCATCATCTATAGCATTGCCGAAACAGCAAAGGCAAACAATCTAAAGCCTTACAATTATTTTGAATATCTTTTAACAGAGATACCAAAGCACATGGAAGACCATGATGTAAGTTTCTGTGAAGATCTGCTCCCTTGGTCAGACAAGCTGCCGGCAGAGTGCAGAAAGTAATTCGTTAATGAATGCCGCTCTTCGGAGCGGCTAATCAAAAGACCGCACCCACTATGGTGCGTTTACGAAAGAAGTGTTATAATGATAAGGTACTCGTGGTTGAAAAATTACATTTACCTAAATAGAAAATAAAATATTAGTAGATATACGAGTTTGAAAATACAATATTATGATGATATTTTTATATTTGAGGATTTATAAAAAATTAGATACAGAATAGAAAAAGAAGGGAAACTATATTATGAAGTCAGTGGATGTTTTGTTTATTATTCCGCCATTTCATCGAAGAAATGGTGGAGGAAAGATATTTCCGATGGGAATTGGTTATCTGATTTCATCTGTGAAGAGTAAGGGATATTCTTGGGGGGTAGTTAATTGCACAGAGATAATTGAGTCGTGTTATGAAGAAGACATGAGATTTCTTCACAAGGAGTTAAGTGAAAAATTAAAAGAATGGAATCCTATGCTTATCGGTGTTGGACCTTGTATTACAACACAATTAAAAGCTCTTAAAGTAATTTCGAATGTTTGCCAAAAGATATTTGTTAGAGTGCCTATTTACGCAGGAGGACCATTTGCTACTATAGAGGGTCAGGAGGATATTTTTTTCAAATATCTAAAAATCCCATATTTGATTAAAGGAGATGGAGAAGAGGCAATTTGTGATGTGATTTCAACGATTAAAACAAGGGGTGATATTAAACAAAGTAAATGTATTTCTTATTTAAATCATTCAATTGTAAATATCGTTACGAATTTGGATACAATTCATTTTCCATATAGAAATGAAAAAAAAGCGGATGAGTTTTCTATACGAAGAAAAAATGCAGTGAAGTCTAGCAGAAAAATGATGGCAATGATTGCATCAAGAGGCTGTCCGTATGGATGCAATTATTGTGTGTCTGGGAACATGAAAAAGAATCAAGTGCCATTTAGAAAGCGGAGTTATTATAATGTTGTATCTGAGATGAAGTTTATTAAAAGAAAATATAATATAGATTATATAGTGTTTTATGATGATTGTTTTTTCTCAAATATAAAAAATATAAATAACGATGTAAAAGAATTTTGTGAGTTGGTTCTGAAAGAAAAGTTAGATATGAAATGGCAGATTGAAATGAGACCAGATTTTTTTATCTATCTAGACAAGCCATCTATTAGTTTATTAAAAAAAGCTGGATGTGCGCAAATAAATCTTGGTATTGAAAAGTTGTCATCAAGTGGATTGAAATTTTTGGGAAAGCAGGGAAATTGGAATGGATTGTCCAAAAAGATTGAAGAAGTGAAGACTCATGCAATTACGATAAGTGCTACATTTATCCTTGGTGGAGCTGATGAGACTGAAACGGATATAATAAGTTTGATTAAGAAAGTAAAAAATTTATCTCTTGATTTTGCACAATTTAATCCGCTGTTTGTATATCCAGGAACTCCGTTATATGATCAGGTTTTTGATACGAATACAGATTGGGTTGAGATTGTTTTAAATGATAAATGTCCGTGGGGGGAGATTGTGTATGAAAACGATAATTTATCGAAAGACAAGTTGGTAGATTTAGTTGATTATGCATATACAGAATTTTATAAGGGAACTCCGTATGAAAAGGAGCAGATGATAGAAGACCGGTTTAACATCAAAGGGAGGAAGTAGCACGTGAAAATATATGATAGATTATATGGAGAAATTGTATTCCCAGAGATAATAAAAAGATTGCTTGATTGTCCTGGTTTGCTAAGGCTAAAAGATGTTAGAATGGCAAATAATCAATTTGCTGCTTTCCCAGCATTTTCAAATGCATCAAGATATGAACATTCCCTTGGGGTGTGTTATTTGGCCGGAATTTGTGCTAAAACATTAGGCTTGAATGAAAAAGATACAATAGAATTAATGATGGCTGCATTGTATCATGATGTAGGTACTCCTCCGTTTGCACATGCCATGGAGGAGGTACTGCAGTTTAAGTATGGATTTGATCATGAAAATAATTTGCGACAAATTATTGAAGGAAGAAATGACTCATATATAGGTAATCTAGAACAAATCTATTTAGGGGAAACTGTAAAATTAAGAAGTATATGTCAAAGTAAAGAAGGTAGAAAATTAGGATTAGATGTATATAGAATAGCAAAAATAATCGTTGGAGATAAATCAGAACCTTTATCTGTTTTGCTAAATGGTAATGGAATGGATTTAGATAATATTGATAATGTGATTAGAGCGTCAACAGCAATGGGAATAATTGATTCTAGAGACTATGAATTGGCAAAACGTTTGGCTATGTCTTTCGTTTATAATAGCGATGGAAAGATTTGCCATAATGCATTGTTCTTACAAGATATAAGACGTTGGCAACAGATAAGAGATGAACAATATACTGCTATTTTCGACAGTGTTGATGATTTTGCGTATCAAACCATGATTAAGAAAGCTTTATTGTTGTTGATCAATGAACAAACATCACAATGTCAATTAGATAAATATTCATGGAAATTAACTGATGCAGAAATTTTACATGAATATTTATTAAAAAATGAGAAAAGCGCTCCAATTATAAAAAGAGTATTACTAAATAAACCATATCGCAATTTATGTGTGTTGTATATTACTGGGGATAAGGTTGCGTCATATATTAATAAACATCTTTCTGATGTTGAGGAAGTTGCTAGCAATTTTTATAAAGAAAGAGTTGGGGCAATGGAAAATGTAAACAATGCCGATGTGAATTGTGTAGTTGCAAATTTCTTTTTAGATAAACGAAAACGTGAAATCCACACGGAAGCAATGATGATGGGAAAATCAATATTAATTGACGAGAAGAAAAAAATTTTACAAGGAGCGTTACTAGGGTTGTTTATTTCTACTACTTGTAATAGTTACCGAACAATAATTAATGAAGATGGTGTCAAGATAAGAAAAAATATGTCATTTGCTACAGGGGACGTTGATGATTTGATTGAAGTGTTAAAAGATAAAATATTCAAGGAGTATGAGGTTTCAATTTATGGAAAAACAAAAGATAAACGAAATAGTGAATCATTTACACAAAATCAATTGGAATTTTTCTGATTTTAATAGTGCAAAATACCCTCTTGATATGAATTCAATAGCATGGTATCCAGCAACATTTATTTCACCGATTCCTCGATTGTTAATAGCTTCGTTGTCAGAACCGGGGGACACTGTGTTGGATCCATTTGGTGGAAAAGGAACTACTGCGATTGAGACTATATTACAAAATAGAAACGCTATGTATTGTGATTTGAACCCCTTTGCAAAAGAATGTGTTGAGGGGTTGTTTGCAGCTTTAGAATATACACTTGATTCTGATGAGGGGTTGGAAAATGAAAGGAGTAGAGTTGAAAATAATATATGTAGTATTGATAAGGTAAATGAGAAAATTCGCTTATATGGCATTGGAAAAGATGTTAAGGAATGGTTTCATGAAAATACGCTTTTAGAATTGCTTTCAATAGTTGATTTGATTTATGATGCTCAGAAAAAAGGAAATTTGAGATTGATGTTGATACGAAAATTGGCGTTTTCATCAATACTTAAGTTCGCGAGTTCACAACAGGGGCATTTCACATATGTTACAGACAATTGCAAACCTAAGCAAAAAAAGAAGAAGGACGCTATTACATTATATTGTGAAAAAATAGAACAAATTGAAATGGCTGCAAAAGAATTTATTGTGCAGTTTACTTTATCGCATCCGGATGCAAAATTAAAAGAGTTGTTGGATAATAGACAAATTGTAAATGGTAATGCAAAGGATTTGTCATGGGTAAAGAATGAGAGTGTTGATCTTATAGTGACATCGCCGCCTTACTTATGTTCACAGGATTACATAAAAACGATGAGATTGATGAACTTGTTTTTTGAGGACAAAAAGGCCTTTGAGATGGATGCTAAAGATGAAATTGGTGCTAGATCAATGAGAAGAAAAAAGAGTGATATTGTTGTTCCTAAGTTTTATTCAGATATGACGCTTATATTTGAAAATATAAATCGAGTGTTGAAAAAGAATGGTTTTTTCGCCCTTGTTATAGGACAAGGGAAGTCGAAAGTGATAGCTGGCTATGATATAATCGGTGACTTTACAGATATATTACAATCTGAAATTGGATTTTCATTATTATTCGCACAAGATAGACAGATTGGAAATAGAGTTATTCAAGTTGGGGGTGTGGATAAAGAAAGAATTTTAATATTTCAGAAGTAGGGGGGATAAATTTATGGTACAACCATGGATGATAAGTATATTATCAACTGGATATGATTTAAAGGAATATAGAGAATTAATTATAGAATTACTGAAAAGTAAGGGATTTGAAGTGTCGGCATATGAAGAACCAGATTTTCCGGTTGAAACAACGGTTGCGTCACACGATAATTGCTTGATTGCGCTTGAACGAGCGGATATTGCTATTGCTATTATTAATAAAAGAAGCGGAGAGACTTATTGTGGAGTACAGAGTAACGAGAAAAGTTATACTATAACAGAAAAGGAGTTTAATACAGCTAAAAAAAGAGGAATCCCAGTCTTTGTTTTTGTTCATAAGGCTGCTTATAGAGAGTATGAAGATTATAGAAGAAAATACGAAATGTATTGTGAAAAAAATAAGCCTAGAGGGACAAAAGAGAATACAGATAGCCTTAGAAATCAATTTGATAAAACATATGAGTGTACGTATGTGGATTCGTGCAAAACATTGCATTTTATAGATGATATTCAGAAAAACGGTAAAGATAATTGGATGTCATTTTTTGATGAAGAGTCTGAATTAAAGGATGCGGTTGAGGGAAAATTAAGAGGTTATTCTCGACATATTATTCAGCAATTAGCTGAAAAACAAAAAAGTGTTTTGATGGATCGTCATACATCAACAGCATTAGGTAGGTCTTTAGGCGATATTTTTTCAGAAGGATATTATATAGAAACACCACATAAAATTATATCAGGAAAGAACAAAATGCGAAGTTCAGAATCTGAATTGTGGCGTCAAATAACAAGCGCGCTATCAGAAGAAAACTCAGTTTTAGTTTATGGAGAGGCAGGTTATGGAAAAACCACAATATTAGCCAAATGTTTTTCGGAAAGAGTTGCACAGTTAGAACAGAATCATGGATATGAAATCCCTTTATTTTTATCCTTAAGAAACAAAGGAAGTGAATATTGTTTTGATATAGATTCGTTTATATTAGACGATATGAGGGAGTTGATGTCAAAGGAAGAATATCCGTATTTCAGTTTGAAAAATTTAAAGTTACAAATCTATTGCGATGGATTTGATGAATTGACTGAGTTGTTGACGGAAAAGGATATTAATCGAATTGGTAAATCTTCGATATTTTGTTATCCTTTGGTTTTAACTTGCCGGCAGCAATTTGTTACTCGTTATCTAAGTGAATATAGTTTTTCAGATAAGTTTGGAGTGCAAATTCAAATGGAGAAATGGACTATTGAAATAGCAAAAAATTATATTCGAAATTTTTGTGAGAAAAGCAAGAAGAAAATAGAAGAGAAAGAACAGATATTAAGCGTGATTGAGGCAAATACAGAGTTAGACGAATTATTAGATAGTCCGCTCCTAGTTACCATGTTCTTATGGTATCTTGAAAATGAAAATAGTGAAATTAGTATGAATACTATTTCTAGAGATGAGTTGTTTTCGTCATGGATGATAAATTTGGCTAAGAGAGAGGTGACAAAAATTTCCACTAAATCAGTGGAAAGCATGTTGATTTTAAAAACTTGGAAATTTATAGCGTGGAATTTGTATGTTAGCAGAGTGCACAATAAAAAATTGAGAATCGAAGATATGAACGATTTGGTAAAAAAGAAAAATCGTAAAAATGAATTTTTTGACATTACACAGTGTTTAGATCCTTTGTTCGAATGCAATGGAGAGATTATAAGTGGTACATTTCATGAACAATTTATGGAGTTTCTTGTTGCGGGGTTTTTATTAGATGCATGTATAAAGGGAAGAGAACCCTATCCTGATTTTTTAAGAATGATTTTGAGACCGGAAATAAACCGGGATTTTAGAGGAATATGGAAAGACAAAACAGCTAGAGATAAAAAGAAAGTATACGATGCTATTTATAAGCAGTATATGGAAAATATAGGGAAAACGTCTAAGGAGGCAATAGAATCTAGAGTACATGCTGCTTACCATTTATGCAGATTAGATTCGGAAAAGCGAGACGAATTTATGAATCGTGCATTTGAAGTTGAAAAAGATATTTCGGTTAGGCTATCTCTTTATTTTGGCGCAATTAAGATGGGAAATCTTGATAAGGAGGAAGAATTTTATAAATTGTTAGCAGGTGATTCGGAATATTCTGAAGCTAATAGAGGTTATCATTTAGCTTATTATGCAGATTCAATGCAAAATGATACAATGCCTTATTTTGATGATGGTCATTCAGAGTGGAAAGGGACTTTGAAAGCGTTTGAAAGACACTTTGCGAGTGATAAAGTAAATCATTATTTTTTGAGAAGAATTGATATTCTTACGATGCGAGAATTAATAGAAAAAAGGGGGAAAAATGAACCACTTGATGCGATACAACTCGATTCTTTCAAAACACGAATTACTTCTTGCAAATATGCATCGTTATCACAGTACCATGAGTATAATGAAAAGATAACAGAAGAATTTGAAAGGCTACAAAAAACTTTTGAAAAATATAGAAGATAAGGAGAAATTTCAAATGATAAAGGTGGAAAGAATTGGAGAAATCGATAGATTATGGTCTATAGTTTCAGAACAGAAATATAGAGATGAAATCGATAGAAATCGGTCCTCTTTTTTGTATAGAGGATTACCAAATGCTGCATATAAATTACAAACTAGTTTGAAAAGGAACTGCAAGGGAAAAACAGAAATACTAGAGAATAGCATTTTGAGAAACTTTGTTAAATATGCTATGTGTGAGGATATTAAGTTGTCAGAGTCAATATGGAGACAATTGATTATGGGCCAACATCATGGATTACCTACTCGATTATTAGATTGGTCATATTCTCCGTTAATTGGGATGCATTTTGCAACAAGTGGGGAAGATTTTGGAAGCATGGGACAGCATGATGGTGTTCTTTGGAAAATAGATATAGATGAGTTGAATTTATTGCTTCCTACTATGTATAGGAATGTTTTAGAAAAGGAAAATGCATTTCTGTTTACAACTGATATGATGGAGCAGATTGTCTCAAGTCTATATGAATACGATAAAGAAATGAATAATTCTGCAGTTGTTTTGTTAGAACCACCATCCATTGATCAACGCATTATTAATCAATATTCATACTTTATGATTGTTCCCCAACAAATGGATGATATTGAAGCATTTTTGGAGCGCTATACGAAGAATACTGTTAAATACATTATTGATAAAAGTGTAAAATGGAGAATTCGAGATTTATTGGATCAAATGAATATAAATGAGCGAGTTATTTATCCTGGATTGGATGGTATATCTAGTTGGTTGAAGCGACATTATTATGTGAAATAAAGTGGAAAAACATAATTGTTATTGTTTTTGGTTGAAATAGCATTATGATTATGGCTAAAGAATAATGATTTGGCATGAGGAGGTATGTATGGAATTGTGGAAGAAAAAAGGTGCAAAATTTGAGGATTTTGTTGCATATGTATATCAATCTTTATTGGACCTTAATGATTGTCAGAGCATTGTGTGTAAGCGCGCAAAGATTAAAGGGGTAGATGGTTTGGAAGGAGAAATAGATGTTTACTATGAATTTCAACACCTCAATTTAACGTATAAAGTGGCCATAGAATGTAAAGATTGGAATAAACCTGTAACAGCAAAAGAAGTAAGAGATTTTTATTCAAAAGTTGAACGCTTAAGCAATGTTGCTGCTGTAATGATATCAACAAGCGGTTATCAGTCTGGTGCTGTTGAGTGGGCGAAGGGACGAGGAATTATTTTGATGAATAAAAATGATTTACCATCTTTTAATGAAATACTTGCTGGAAAAATTAAGAAAGTTTTTTTGCCAGATGAGAAAGTATGTGGGGAGCCATTTTGGACATTAATGGAGATTCAAGAAGATGGAGAAGTAACAGGAACGTATTACTCAGTATCTGATAAAAATGAAGTTCCTATGTTAATTTCAAGACAAACAGCTGAGGAACTGAGAAGAAAATTACCAGATAAAGATAGATGGGTAGTAAGAGGAGTTTCACAAAAACAATTGAAAGCATTAATACAATTATTAGAAAAATTTGGTGGTAAATTGCTATTGTGTCCTATTCCTATTGAGAACGATAGTATACAATTAATAGATGTCGGCATGGATATATTTAAGAAACATTATTTATGGTGAAGATATAGAAAATTGTTAGTATATTTTTGGGGAAGATAACTTGTCGGAGTTGCACCAACAAAAGCAGTAAATAATTTATTAGAGAATAAGAGAAAAGCACAGAAACTACTAGAAGAAATGTAATTTAAGTAGGAGGAACAGGGAAGGCTCTGTATTTGGTCGTATGATTCTTTGCGAAACTTATGCAACCAGTAATAGTAAGAAATTTCTTTGATATTGTTGCATTTCAACCAATGTCGGATGGCTATGTTTGCAGGTTGTTCTTGACATTGATTTATGATGTTTAACTAGTTAGAGAGCCTGACATTATGCGTGAGTTGATCCATGACAGTTTACCTCTTCTAAAAAAACGATTGTTTTTTCGTGGTTTCTAGTATAGCGTAAATTAAATAGCTACTATATATATTGAGGATAATGTGTGGTATAATAGTGTTATCTAAGAAAGGGATGAACGCTATGA
>ERZ779737.1988-NODE-1988-length-14445-cov-5.163308_pt1 | contig 14445 bp, 7 predicted proteins | sample MGYA00511889_ERZ779737 | MGnify/ENA primary metagenome ERZ779737 (study PRJEB29588, sample SAMEA2163575) | human gut metagenome | biome: human gut; feature: human-associated habitat; material: faeces | place: Denmark | collected 2008/2010 ...
GGTGTTCTCTTTTATTTTTATTTCCCGTTTTTCCTACAAAAACTTTACGCTAGCAGTGGCAGCAAGGCTTTTAAATTTTTCTATATGGAGGGTAGAATGGGAAAATTAACGCTTGAAGATATTAGACCATACTTACAAGGCGTAAAGCAGAAAGGCGCTGAATCTGTTGCAACGTGCCCATTATGCGGAAAACCTGGACATCTATATATTAAGCAGGACGGGGAAAAGCTGCTACTGTATTGCCAAAAATGCAACGCCAGCGGAACAGAACTGCTTAGGGAATTCCGTAGATTAGGCGCAAAGCACGAAGAACCGGAAAAGATCAACTATAAGACTGCAGCACCCACCGAAGATTATTACCACATTTACCGCCTGCCGAATGGAAAAGAACAATTCCGGAAACGCCGTCGCAAATGGGCAGACGGACACAAGCAGTTTACGTTTGAATATACAGACGCAAACGGAAAGAAGCAATATGAAAAGCCTGCTGATGCCGTTATACTGTATAACCTTGACAAGCTGGCAGAAGCAGCGCCGGAAACACCGCTTTACGTTGTAGAGGGTGAAAAGTGTGCTGATGCTATGCTGCAGCATGGCTTGCTTGCAACTACCAGCAGCACCGGGGCACGGAAAGAAATAAAATTCACGCCTGCAGATAAAGCAGCGCTGGAAAAATTCAAGTTAAAAATCATTATTCCGGACAATGACGAAAAGGGCGCTACATATGCTGCAGCTTTCAAGGAATACGCCTGCAAAATACTTGCCTTGCCGGATATTTGGGAAAAATGCCCTAAAAAGGGAGATATAGCGGACTATTTCGCAGCAGGCGGCAAAGTTGAAGCAATAACAGGCTATGAGTGGGAACAGGAACTTACACAAAGCTATATTGATAGTTTGGACGTGGCAGCGCTTTTAGATCAGAAAATTTTTAAGCAACTATTGATGCAAAACGGCGCTGACAGAATAAAAACAATAACAATGCTTGAAAAGCGTGCCCAAAAATTACACATTGCAAGAAGATTCGGGCAGGCGTGGAAAGCCTACCAAGCAAACAGCGCCACAACCGCCAAAAGCACAGGGAACGAAACCAGCTTTACCGGGCAGCCGTTGGCGCTGGCGTGCGGGGATTGGATAGCAAACGATGCAGGTATATACCGCTTGAAGCAGCAAGGCGATATGGTGAAAAAGGATTACGCCTGCAAAATGCCCATTATGCCCGCTGCCGTCCTGCGTAACATTGAAACCAACACCGAAAAAGTACAGCTTGCATTCCACCGGGCAAAGTCACAGTGGAGCAAGTGCGTATTCCCACGTTCCACAATAAGCAACAAAAACAAAATCATAGAGCTTGCAGACCGGGGAATTTTAGTTACCAGCGACACATCAGCAGCGCTTGTTACCTACTTAGGCGATTGCCTTGCAAACAACGCCGAAACTATACCTATTATCCAATCTGTAGAGCGCTTAGGCTGGGTAGACGGCGTTTTTGTTCCGTATAATGAAGCGTTGACGCTAGACAATGACGGACAAGGCGCTGAACTTGCAAGGGCGGTACACAGCAAAGGCACGCTTGAAGAGTGGGCAGCCTACGTCGCACCGCTCCGGAAACAGAGCTTATACCTGCAAATTGTACTAGCTGCTGCATTCGCCAGCGTGCTGATCAGCAAGGTTAAGGCGCTGCCGTTCGTCCTGCATTTATGGGGCGGAACAGGTACAGGCAAAACAGTAGCATTAAAAGTAGCTGCCAGCATTTGGGGCAACCCGGAAAAATATATGCTGACACTGAACGGCACAACAAATGCACTTATGGGCACTGCTGCACTGCTGCATAACTTGCCGTTGCTGGCTGACGAACTGCAGACAATCAAGATTGATACCAATTTTCAAAACTATGACAAACTTATAATGCAGATCACAGAGGGCAAAGACCGGGCAAGGCTTACACAGCAAAGCACGCTGAAAGAGCAAAAGACCTGGAACAACTGCTTCATATTCACAGGTGAAGAACCCATAACACAGAGCAACAGCGGCGGCGGTACTAAAAACAGGGTGATAGAACTGCAGTGCAAAGAGCAGATAATAAGCAACGGCAATGCAGTAGTAAATTTCATTGATTCCCATTACGGCAGCGCCGGACGTGCTTTTATTGAGCATATCGCCAGCAAACCAGCCGAAACGCTGCAGCAGGAATTTCAAGACCTGCAGAGCGCCTTGCTGAACCTTAGTGGCAGCAGCGCTAAACAGTGTGCTGCACTTGCACTTATTGCGCTGGCTGATGCTTACGCCGATGAATGTATTTTCAAAGACAAACTGCAGGTATTAGACTTGAAGCAGCTTGCCGGAATTGCAAAGAGCCTTGCAGAAATAGACAGCGCCGAACGTGCCTACCGCTATATTATGGATGTTATAGCAGAGCACGCAGATTATTTCGCTAGGCGTGGCAAACACGGATATTATAAAACAGCTATAGGCGCTTGCTGGGGAAAAATCACTGAAGACTATATAGCAATTAACAGAACCCGCATTGCAGAAGAACTTTCAAAGCAAGGCTACAGCCTTAATTCCGTGGCTGATGCCTGGAAAAACAAAGGCTATATCATGACACGTTCGGACGGACGTATAAATCACACAGAGCGACTAGACAACGGCACATTTTCAGCAATTCACCTAAAAAATACGCTTTAGGTTATGCAGGGTATGCACAGGGTATGCACGGCAAAAATCTTGAAACCTAGACAGGGCAAGGCTTTCAAGATTCGTGTATACCATAATTACCATGAATACCATAAATATATATATACGTATGGAAAAATAAAAAAACGTGTATCATAAATCAATTACTCTTTTCTTAATAATTATATATATCTCTATTATTTTTAGGGTATGCGGTATGCACGAACCCCGAAACCTAGACAGGGCAAGGCTTTAGGGTGCTTACCCAACGCATACCTGCACACCATTAATGCAGCAGCACCATTTACCGCATAGCAAACGGATATGCAAGACCGTCGGTGGCAAACTGCACAGCAAATAATAATTATCCATTAATGCGGCACAAATACCACCATGTTTTGGAAATTTCGATACCCCCCTTTAAAACATTCGGGTAGGAGTTTCCATTTTTTCCTTTACCAATTTTTACATTTAACGCCGAAAGAGCGCCGATAACTGCAATGGCAGCGCTGCAGAGCGCTTAAAAATTGCAAGCCTATATGATTACACCTGCAAAGAATAAAAACGGCGCTACGGGGCAAAAGCTGAACTATTAGAGTGTTTACACAAAAGGAGCTGAACTATTATGGCAGTATATCAAGACAAGACCACAGGCAAATACTACTTTTCTTGTTGCTACAAAGATTGGCAGGGAGAGCGACGGCGCAAAAAAAGTGCGGCTTTAAATTCGCTAGGGATGCCAAAGCAGCCGAAAGGGATTTTCTGAACCAGCAGTACGGCGCAAGCTGCATGAGCTTTAAAGCCTTGTACGAATTATATATAGCTGATTGCCGGGCAAGGCTGAAAGAAAGCACAGTGATCAGTAAAGATTCACTTTTTCAGCATTCCATACTGCCGTTTTTTCAGAGATTCGACAACATAGGCAGCATAACGCCAGCGCACGTCCGGCAATGGCAAAATGAACTGCTGACAAAGTACAAGCCTACTTCTTGCCGTCGGATACACAGCCAGCTTTCAGCAATTTTTAATTTCGCCGTCAAATATTACGGACTTGCAAGGAACGTAGCCTGCATTGCTGGCGGTATTGGAGCACGCAAGGCGAACAGCGCCAGCTATTGGACGCTTGAAGAATTTGACAAGGCTATTGAACAGGTACAGGCATTGCAGGACAAAGCAGCCTTGACAGTGCTTTTTTATAGTGGCTTGCGTGTTGGCGAATTATTGGCGCTGACAATGGCGGACTATGACGGCAGCGCAAACACCATAACAGTAACAAAGACACTGTCACGCACAGCAACAGGCTATATAATAGCGCCACCAAAGACACCAAAGTCAAGGCGAACAGTCACTATTCCTTGCAAGGCTAGCGCCGTGTTAAATGCCTACATTGCTACACTGTACGAACCACAGAAGCAGGATACTATTTTTATTGGCTTGAACGGAAACCACCTTGCCTATGTTATGAAGCTGGCAGCCGTTGGCGCTGATGTAAAAAGAATAAGAGTGCATGACCTGCGCCACAGTCACGCCAGCTTGCTGATAAACAACGGCGCAAACATTAAAGCAGTATCGGAACGACTAGGGCACGATGATATAAAAACCACGCTGAACACCTACGGGCACTTATATCAAAATCAAGATAATGCACTTGCTGCAATGCTGGACAAAATATAAAAGTGTACCAAAAGTGTACCGATATAACAAAACAGAACGCCGAAACCCGCTTGCCTAATGGATTTTCAGCGTTCTGTCTGTTTTTGGAGGAGAAAATATGAATTTGCTTAAAAAGCAAATAGCAGCTCGTTTAAAAGTAGAGGAGCTAACCAATGCACTTAAGGAAATTATCAAGGTCAAAGGTCAAGGCTGCAATGCAAAATCAGGAAGGGACGATATACATTGGTTAGCCATCACTAACTTCACGATTATTGTAGCACATATTTTTACAGTTAGCAATAGCTAATTTTAATTTTTTTATTTTTTTTCGCGATTAACGCTGCGTGCAAAAAAACAACGCGGTCACGTTGCCGTTTTACGGAATACGTAACTGCGTTTAAGCTTGTAATTGTTATTCTTCCGGAGTTTTCTCCTCTGCATTTTCTTTAGCCTGCTCCTGCTGCAGCAAAGCCATAAACTGCTCGCCGGTGATAGTTTCCTTTTCAAGCAGGTACTGTGCCAGTACATCCAGCTTATTTCTGTTGTCCTGCAAAATCGTGCGTGCCTTTGCGTGAGCCTCCTTAATCAACGCCAAAACCTTGGCATCAATCTTGCCGGCTGTAGTTTCACTGCACTGCAGGGCAGCGTCACCGCCCAGATAACGGTTGGCCACAACCTCGGTAGCCATCATATCAAATTCTTCCGTCATACCCAGACGCGTTACCATGCTGCGTGCCAGCTTGGTTGCCTGCTCGATATCATTGGAAGCGCCGCTAGTAATGCTGCCGAAAACAACCTCCTCGGCACTGCGGCCGCCGGTCATAGTTACAATCTTGTTGAACAGCTCTTCCTTGGTCATCAGCACGCTGTCATTTTCGCTGATTTGCATGGTGTAGCCTAAAGCGCCGTTGGTACGCGGAATAATAGTGATCTTATGAACCGGAGCACTGTGCTTCTGCATAGCAGCAACAAGTGCATGGCCAATTTCGTGGTAGGCAATAACCTTTTTCTCTGCGAGAGAAATTACCGCACCCTTACGCTGATAACCGGCGATAACGGTTTCAATGGATTCCTCCAGATCTTCCTGCTCCACCACGTTACGATGCATTTTTACAGCGCGCAACGCACCCTCGTTGATAATGTTAGCGAGCTCCGCACCGCTGGCTCCGGCTGTTGCCCGCGCCAACGTACCGTAATCGATATTGTCTGCCATACGCACATTACGTGCATGAACCTTCAGGATAGCCTCACGGCCTTTCAGATCTGGCAGCTCAACAGGAATGCGACGGTCAAAACGTCCCGGACGCAGCAGCGCCTTATCCAGAGATTCCGGACGGTTGGTAGCTGCCAGAATAACTACACCCTTGCTGCCGTCAAAGCCGTCCATTTCGCTCAGCAGCTGATTCAAAGTCTGCTCGCGTTCATCATTGCCGCCGAACTGGCCGTTATCACGGCGTTTGCCGATGGCATCGATTTCATCGATAAATACTATGCAAGGTGCCTTTTCCTGCGCCTGCTTGAACAAATCGCGCACACGGGCAGCGCCCATGCCAACGAACATTTCTACAAATTCACTGCCGCTGATGCTGAAGAACGGCACCTTGGCTTCACCTGCTACCGCACGCGCCAGCAAGGTTTTACCCGTACCGGGAGGGCCTACCAGCAATGCACCCTTCGGCATGTTAGCACCGATATCCTTGTACTTGCCTGGATTATGCAGAAAATCCACCAGCTCCATCAGTGCTTCCTTAGCCTCGTCCTGACCTGCTACATCGGCAAAGCTTTTGCCTGTCTGCGCTTCCACATAGACCTTGGCATTGCTCTTGCCGAAGCTCATGGCGTTGCCGCCCATGCGCTTGCCCATGAAGTACATAAATAACTGTCCCAGGCCAAAGAAAATCAGAATCGGCAGTACCCAATTGGTGAAAAAGGTTACCAGAGGACTTTGTTCCTTAGGCACAACCTGCGTAAATTCTACCTTACTCTTCATCAGACGGTTAGCCAGCTCCGGGTCTTCCACTCTGCCTGTAACGTAAATTTCTTTTTCGTTGTTCTTATCAACCGCAGCCAGACGCTTATCGGTAATTTCTACCTTAGATACCTTGCCTTCATCCACCATCTGAAGAAAATTATTATAGGAAACCTCCTTCATTTTCGGGTTAAAGAACATTGGCATGATTACGGAATTGAATACCAGAATCAAAACCAGCATCAGCATATAATAATACGTCAATGGCCGTTTTTTATCATTGTTATCGTTCATCATTTCATCTCCTCGCTATGCTTTATAAGTATTATTGTATACCTATTTATAGCAATAAACAAACGAAAAAAATGTGAAGCTGATTGTATCGTCAACACAAAAAGTGTTAAAAAATCACACTCTCCCCGTCCCCTGCAAGAATACTTGTATACATGCGTCCTATCCCTTGAATTTACATGTCATTTTCTATACAATTAGCTTGTAACTATCTAAGGAGGTCAAACTTATGCCTAAAATTAATACAGTTTTAGTTGCTAACCGCGGCGAAATCGCTATCCGCGTTTTCCGCGCCTGCAACGAATTAGGAATCCGTACTGTTGCTATATATTCCAAGGAGGACACCCTGTCCCTGCATCGCAATAAAGCCGACGAGGCCTACATGGTAGGCGAAGGCAAAAGTCCGACCGACGCTTATCTTGATATCGAAGACATTCTGCGCGTAGCCAAGGAGCATGACGTAGATGCCATCCATCCCGGTTATGGCTTTTTATCCGAAAACAGTAATTTAGCACGCCGCTGTGCTGAGGAAGGCCTGATTTTCATCGGCCCGCGTCTGGAACACCTGGTAATGTTCGGCGACAAAATCAACGCCCGTAAGCAAGCCGAGCTGGCAGGCATCCCCATGATTCCCGGCAGCAAGGGTACAGTAAACAGCCTCGATGAGGTACTGGCCTTTGGCGAAAAATGCGGTTATCCTATCATCATTAAAGCAGTCAACGGCGGCGGCGGCCGCGGTATGCGCGTTGTTCACAGCGCCGAAGAAGCCATAACTGCCTACGACATGGCTAAAAGCGAAGCTAAAAAAGCCTTTGGCAATGATGAAATATATCTGGAAAAATATCTGCAAAATCCGAAACACATTGAAGTACAGATTATCGGCGATACCCACGGCAATTTAATGCATCTGTTCGAGCGCGACTGCTCCGTACAGCGCCGCCACCAGAAGCTGGTTGAAATTGCTCCGGCCTTCGCCCTGCCTATAGAACAGCGCAAAGCTATCTGCGAGGCTGCTGTCAAGCTGATGAAAAATGTTGACTACATCAGCGCCGGCACCGTAGAATTTTTGGCTACTCCCGACGGCAAGTTCTACTTCATCGAGGTTAACCCCCGCATTCAGGTTGAACACACCGTTACCGAGCAGATTACCGGTATCGACATTGTGCAAACACAAATCAAAATTGCTGAGGGGTACAACCTGCACGGCCCGGAAATCGCCCTGCCGCAGCAGGATGAGCTGACAACCATCGGCCACGCTATCCAATGCCGTATTACCACAGAGGACCCGTCCAATAACTTTATGCCCGATACCGGCAAGCTGATTACCTACCGCAGCGGCGGCGGCTTCGGCATCCGTCTAGACGGCGGCAACGCCTTCACCGGCTCCGTCATCACTCCGTACTACGATTCTCTGCTGGTTAAGGCTACCACCTGGGGCCTCACTCACCAGATTGCAATTACCAAGATGCTGCGCTGCTTGAAAGAATTCCGTATCCGCGGCGTCAAAACCAATATCCAGTTTTTGGAAAACGTACTGCAGAACCCGCACTTCATCAAGGGCGATTATACTACCGACTTTGTTGATAATACACCGGAGCTGTTTGTCTTCCAAAAAACCTTGGACCGCGGCAACAAGCTGCTGAACTACATTGCCGATATCACCGTCAACGGTTACTCTAACGTCGGCGTACAGCCGAAGCCTGACTTTGCTCCGCTGAATATGCCCAAGCCCTACAATGGCATTCTGGCGCTGGGTGCTAAGCACGTTCTCGATACCCGCGGACCTGAAGGTCTTGCTGAATGGGTACTGGCACAGCAGGAGATTCTGCTCACAGACACCACCTTCCGTGATGCGCATCAGTCCCTCTTCGCCACCCGTCTGCGTACTGCCGATATGCTGCGCGTTATGCGTGACACCGCCGGCAAGCTGCCCGGACTTTTCTCCTTTGAATGCTGGGGCGGCGCTACCTTCGACGTAGCCTATCGCTTCCTCGACGAAAGCCCCTGGCAGCGTCTGGCACAGTTCCGTCAGGCTGCACCGAACATTCTCTTCCAGATGCTGCTGCGCGGTGCCAACGCCGTAGGCTACACCAGCTATCCGGATAATGTTGTTAAGCAGTTCATTAAGCTGGCAGCCAAAAACGGTATCGACGTTTTCCGTATCTTCGACAGCCTCAACGGTCTGGACAATATGCGCCTGTCGATTGACACCGTACGCGAATGCGGCAAGGTAGCAGAGGCAGCACTGTGCTACACCGGCGATATTCTCGACCCCAACCGCGATAAATACGATTTACATTACTACATCAATATGGCTAAGGAGCTGGAAAAAGCCGGCGCCAACATTATCGCCATCAAGGATATGGCAGGCCTGTTGAAGCCGGAAGCAGCTTACCGCCTGGTAAGCAGCCTCAAATCCTACGTCAACGTACCTATCCATCTGCACACCCATGAAGGCAGCGGCAACGCTATCTACACCTACGCGCGTGCTATTGATGCCGGCGTTGATATCGTAGATACTGCTATGAGCGCCATGAGCAACGGTACCTCCCAACCCAGCGGCAGCAGCCTGTACTACGCACTCAGCGGTCATCCGCGTCAACCGCGTCTTGACGTAGATGCTATGAACGAGCTGTCCCGTTATTGGGAAACCGTGCGTCCCTACTACAAGGCAGCCGACAGAACCGAAAACTTCCCCAACCCCGAGGTTTACGTACACGAAATGCCCGGCGGACAATATACCAACCTCAAACAGCAGGCACAAGCTCTGGGCCTCATCCATCGTTGGGAGGAAATCAAGGATATGTATCACCGCGTATCCATGATGTTCGGCGATTTAATCAAGGTTACTCCATCCTCCAAGGTTGTCGGTGACATGGCACTCTTCATGGTACAGAACGACCTGACGGAAGAAGATGTATATGCTAAGGGCGATATTCTGGACTTCCCGGCCTCCGTTGTGGAATTCTTCGAAGGACGCATCGGCACTCCGTACCAAGGGTTTCCCGAAAAGCTGCAGAAGCTGGTGCTCAAAGGACGCGCACCTATCAGCGAGCGTCCTGGCGCTGTACTGCCTCCGGTAGATTTTGAGGATGTACGCGCTAAGCTCAAAGAGCTTGAAGCACCTACTACGGACGAAGCAGTGAGCGCTTACTGCCTCTATCCTAAGGTATTCACCGACTGGGTAAACCGTTACAACCAATTCGGCGATGTATCCGTTCTCGATACTCCTACCTTCTTCTTCGGCATGACTCCGGGCGAGGTTATCAAGGTTGAAATTGAACAGGGCAAAGTGCTCGTTATCAAGCTGGACCACATATCCGAAGCCAACGCTGCCGGTATGCGCACCGTCTTCTTCGAATTCAACGGCCTGCCGCGTGAAATCGAAATCAAGGACCGCAACGCCAAGACCACCACTGTTACCCGAAAGAAAGCAGAAAAGGGCAACATGGGCGAAATCGGCGCTTCCCTTTCCGGCTCCGTTGTCAAGGTGCTGGTAGAAAAGGGCCAGTCCGTTACCAAGGGCACTCCGCTGATTGTTACCGAAGCTATGAAGATGGAAACCACGCTTTCGGCACCGATTTCCGGTATCGTCAGCGCTATCCATGTAGCTGCAGGCGAACGCGTAGAAAGCGGCGACTGCCTCCTGGAAATAAAAACTCAAATGTAAATTGCATACGCTTAAACTTAAGGCTGCTGCCGTGGCGGATTTCCGCTGCTACGGCAGCCTTACTTTTTTTGCTGGTCATTATTTTTCCTCTATGTTATGATATAGTTACTCTTTGCTTTTTTAAAACAGCATTATTTGCTGCAATACATATTTTTATTACGAGGTGAGCACATGAAGCAGACAATCTATCAATATGTAAACAGCTATCTGGACGAGCATGGCCGCTTTACTGCTACCAATCTGTGCGATGACCGCTACGCCACCATTCCACGTCCCCTTGGCTCCGAGGATGCCTTTCACTATACAATGGGCAACCTGCCCAATCCCAAATCCGCCAGCATACTGCTCAAGCTGCTGCAGGCCTATCTGAACGAGCCTACCACCCAGCAGCGCAGCAAACTGTACAATGAACTGAAGGGCATGGCCTTTGCGGAATATTGCGACCCCTTTATCGAAGCTTTAGACCAGAATGATATCAACAGTGTTGCCTTCGACCTGGCGCGACGCTTTTTCTATAACGCCGACGGACGTGAGCATGTTAAATTCGCCCTGCTGCTTTTCGGCATGTACGGCATGGAAAAAATTTGTCAGCAGGAGCCGGAGCTGTGGCAGGATTTGCTGCGCATAGCACACTGCGAGGAATTTACCTTCGCCTTTTTATATTCCTGCCGCGTAACAAATTTCAACCCGCAAAACGCTATCTGGGAGCTTATCCGCTGCACCAGTGGCTGGGGCAAGGTTTTCAGCATTACCGACTGCCACTGCCGTGATGAGGAGGAACGCCTCTGGCTGCTGCAGAACGGCCCCGATATCGACGTAGAATATCCGCCGTTGTCCGTCAAATTCATCAGAGAAACACATTTAGAGGAACAGCTGGCACATCCGCTTAACTACGCACAGTATAAAAGCGCTGTCATCATCGTGGGCAATTATCTGATTATGCTCAACCATTTCCCGGCAGAGGTAATCGAAGAGCAGTTCAACATCAGCGATATCCATCTGAACAAGCTGCTTACCTGCCTGCTTGCGCAGGCCGAAGCACATGTCAGCAAACCGGAGGATGTACTTGATTTAATCAGCTACGTTACGGCGCTGCAGCAGCTTTGCGATGAGCAGAACCATAGGCAGCTCACGCTTAACCAATGCCATGAGCAGATTGCCGCCTGCGAAAAAATCATCTACCGCAAGGACTGGCAGCCTGAAATTGACAGCGATTTAATCAAGGACAATAAGCTTGATTATCAGCTGTGCAACCTGGCAGTGGAGCTGGATATAGACATTTGGCCGCGGCTTTTCGATTTTTGGTTAGCACATCCGGACGAAACACCGCTGTTCCCGTACCTGCTTTCCTACGAAGGCGAGCAGCGCTCCGAACGCGTGCTGCGTCAAATCGAAGCAGACCTGCCCCGCTACTGCGTAGAACAAAACGACCTGCTGGTACCGCTGCGTTATCTCAACACACATCCGGGTGAAAGCGATGCTATTATCTGCGCTGCCCTGGAATCCATCTTCGATTTGCCGCGCGGCATTGCCTGCGGTATCGTCGATGACTGGGGACAGGAATTTATCACGCCTGCCATCCGCCGCTCGCTGATTAAAGCGCGTCAGCTCAGCAATAACGATGTAGTTACCGCACGTATCGACTGCCTGCTGGCTGGCAAGCATTTCGACATCGGCAAATTCCTCAACAAACGCAAATAAGCAGACTGCTATGCAATGTTATTGCTTAGCTTAGACAGTTATTGTTAAGAAAAGCTTTCTCAGCACATAACAAAACCGGTTTCCCTATCAGCTTAAAAGCCTGGGAAACCGGTTTTTTAGTATGCACTTATTTACTTTTAGCCGCAATAGCCATGCGGATGGCCCTTATGCCACTTCCACGCGGTGCTGATAACCTCATCTACACTGCTGTGCTGCGGCTCCCAGCCAAGCTCCTCACGGATTTTTGCCGAAGAAGCAATGAGCACTGCGGGATCACCGGCACGACGCTCCTTCTCCACAACGGGGAAGTCAACGCCGGTAACCTTTTTGGCGCTGTCAATCATCTGGCGTACGCTAAAGCCGTTTTCACTGCCCAGATTATACACACGGCTGCTGCCACCGCTCAAAAGATGTTTGAGTGCCAGCACATGCGCCTTCGCCAAATCGCAGACATGAATATAATCACGCACACAGGTACCGTCAGCCGTCGGATAATCGGTACCGAAGATAGAAACCTGCTTGCGCACGCCCTGCGCCGTTTTCAGAATCAGCGGAATCAGATGGCTTTCCGGACTGTGGTCCTCGCCGATATCGCGCGTCGGAGAAGCACCGGCAGCGTTAAAATAACGCAAAGCCACATAACGCATATCGTAGGCATGGTCATAATCTGCCAGCATGCCTTCAATCGCCAGCTTGGTACGGCCGTAAACATTGGTCGGTGCCAGACGGCTGTCCTCGGTAATAGGTACTGCTTCCGGCTCACCGTAAACAGCTGCGGTAGAAGAAAATACCATTCGGTCCACACCGGCACCACGCATAGCCTCTAAAAGATGCAGGCTGCCTTCAACATTATTAAAATAATATTTCGCCGGGTCGGTCATAGATTCGCCAACCAGACTGCTGGCAGCAAAATGAATCACCGCATCAATTTTAAACTGCTCCATAATGTGCTTGGCAAAACGCACATCATGGATATCGCCCTCTACCAGCTGTACTTCGTCAGGCACTGCCGCCTCATGGCCGGTAGAAAAATTATCATAAACAATAGGAGTAAAGCCGCTCTTTTGCAGCTCCTCCACTACATGGGAGCCAATATAACCTGCTCCGCCGGTAACAAGGATATTCATTAATTATTTGCTCTCCTTTGCAACGATTCCCTGCAGATAAGTCAGGAACTTGTCACGCAGCTCAGGACACTTCAGCGCCATTTCTACAGTTGCCTCCAAGAAGCCCTGCTTATCGCCCACGTCATAACGACGGCCTACAAAGTCATAAGCATACATCGGCTGCTCCTTAGCCAATACCTTAAGCGCATCGGTCAGCTGGATTTCATTACCACGGCCGGGCTGAGTTTGCTCCAGAATCGGGAAAATTTCCGGTGTAATTACATAACGGCCCAAAACCGCCAGACGAGAGGGTGCTTCTTCTACTGCAGGCTTTTCTACCATATCGTTTACCTTAACGGTACGTGCTTCATCAGTCGGTTCACCGGCAACAATGCCATAGGCAGAAACCTTCTCCTGCGGCACCTCCTGCACACCTAAAACACTGGCACCGGTTTTATCGTAAACATCAATTAGCTGCTTCAGTGCAGGCACCCGGCTGTCAACAACATCATCGCCCAGCAGTACGGCAAAGGGCTCATCGCCAACAAAATGCTTAGCGCACAAAATAGCATGACCAAGTCCGCGCGGTTCCTTTTGGCGGATATAATGAATGCGAATATCGGAAATTTTGCGTACCAGCTCCAGCTCCTTGGTTTTGCCGCTGGCCTCCAGGTTCAGCTCAAGCTCGATGCTGCGGTCGAAATGATCCTCGATGGCACGCTTGCTGCGGCCGGTAATAATTAGGATGTCCTCAATGCCGGAAGCAAGAGCCTCTTCGATAATATATTGGATGGTCGGTTTATCAACAATAGGCAGCATCTCCTTCGGAGTTGCTTTGGTAGCAGGCAGGAAGCGTGTTCCCAGGCCTGCTGCCGGAATAACGGCTTGACGTACAGGTTTAAACATTTTATCTTATCTCCTTGTATAGACTCAATTTATAAATCGCGGTGACTCAGCAAGCGATGCTTTACGGGAAGCATCTAAAATCAGGCTTCCTCTCCGCCGATAACTTCCAAAAGCTCTGCAGTCTTAGCCGCCAGCAGCTCCTTGTCACTCTTAGTTTCTACGTTCAAGCGCATTACAGGCTCCGTATTGGATACACGCACATTAAAGCGCCAGTTGTCATAGGCAACGCTCAGGCCGTCCAGATGGTCCTGCTCGCCGTCAGCATATTTTTTGCCCAACTCAGCCAGCACTGCTGCGGAATCTGCCACCTTGCGGTTGATTTCGCCGCTGCAGGGATACATAGCAACGCGCTCGCCTACCAGCTCGCTAAGCTTTTTGCCGCTGCGGCACATCAGCTCGGTAACCAGCAGCCAGGGAATCATGCCGCTGTCGCAGCAGGAGAAATCGCGGAAATAATGATGCGCGCTCATTTCGCC
>ERZ779737.1989-NODE-1989-length-14424-cov-7.966595_pt1 | contig 14424 bp, 9 predicted proteins | sample MGYA00511889_ERZ779737 | MGnify/ENA primary metagenome ERZ779737 (study PRJEB29588, sample SAMEA2163575) | human gut metagenome | biome: human gut; feature: human-associated habitat; material: faeces | place: Denmark | collected 2008/2010 ...
TTTGTCAATGACGGACAACTGGCTATTTTCTAATTTTATATCGAATTCACGTTAAACTCTACAGGGATATTAAATCCGAAAATCAGGTAAAATAGTTGTCTACAGCGGTTTTTCACAATTGTTTTTGCCAAACCTTATGAACTTCCTCATTTTTTTCATAATTTTGCGCTTTAAATTGAAAACAAATTAATTAAAAACAGTATAGCTGTGGGAGAAACAAAGTATATTTTCGTCACTGGTGGCGTTGCCTCTTCTTTAGGAAAAGGCATTATCTCATCCTCCATCGGTAAATTGCTGCAAGCAAGAGGTTACAAAGTTACAATCCAGAAATTCGACCCGTACATCAACATCGACCCGGGTACACTGAACCCTTACGAACACGGAGAGTGTTACGTAACTGTAGACGGTCACGAAGCCGACCTGGACTTAGGACACTATGAACGCTTTTTAGGTATCCAGACTACCAAAGCCAACAATATCACAACCGGGCGCATCTACAAAAGCGTTATCGACAAAGAACGTCGAGGCGATTATTTAGGAAAAACCATCCAGATAATCCCCCACATCACCGACGAAATCAAACGCAACGTCAAGCTGTTGGGCAATAAATACAAATTCGATTTCGTCATCACCGAAATCGGAGGTACCGTGGGCGACATCGAATCATTGCCCTACCTGGAAAGCATCCGTCAGCTGAAAAGAGAATTAGGTAAAGACGCCTTGTGCGTACACCTTACTTATGTTCCCTACCTGGCTGCTGCCGGCGAACTGAAGACCAAGCCGACCCAGCACTCGGTAAAAGAACTTCAAAGCGTTGGTATCCAGCCCGACATTCTCGTGCTGCGTACCGAACACGAACTGAATGCCAACCTCCGAAGAAAAGTGGCACAGTTCTGCAACGTTGACGAAGAAGCCGTTGTACAAAGCATCGACGCACCTACCATCTACGAAGTTCCTATCCTGATGCAGGCACAGAAGCTCGATGCAACCATTCTGAAGAAGATGGATCTGCCGGTGGGCGATACTCCGGGACTGGGTCCGTGGCGTGCTTTCCTGGAGCGCCGTCACAAAGCCGAGGCAACAGCTCCTCTGCACATAGCCCTGGTCGGCAAATATGACCTGCAGGACGCTTATAAGTCCATCCGCGAAGCCCTGTCACAAGCCGGTACCTACAACGACCGCAAAGTGGAAGTAGACTTCGTAAACAGCGAAAAGCTTACAGACGAAAATGTAGCCGAAGCTCTGAAGGGCAAGGCCGGTGTACTGATCGGACCGGGATTCGGAGAGCGTGGAATCCCCGGCAAGTTTGTAGCCATCAAGTACGCACGTACTCACGACATCCCCACTTTCGGTATCTGCCTGGGCATGCAGTGCATCGCCATCGAGTTTGCCCGTAACGTACTGGGATACGCCGACGCCAACTCACGCGAAATGGACGAAAAGACTCCCCACAATGTCATCGACATCATGGAAGAACAGAAGTCCATCACCAACATGGGAGGCACCATGCGTCTGGGCGCTTACGAATGCGTACTGAAGAAAGGCAGCAAGGCATACGAAGCCTACGGCGAAGAGCACATTCAGGAGCGTCACCGTCACCGCTACGAATTCAACAACCAATATAAGGAAGAATACGAAGCAGCAGGCATGAAGTGTGTGGGCATCAACCCCGAGTCCGACCTGGTAGAAATTGTCGAAATACCTGCACTGAAGTGGTACATCGGCACCCAGTTCCACCCGGAATACAGCAGTACCGTGCTGAAACCGCACCCGCTGTTTGTTTCATTTGTGAAAGCCGCCATCGAAAACGAACGCGAACATGCTGCAAATGAAGATGCGAACGTAGAAAAATGATAACATCATTCATAGAAAAACTTTAAACATACTTTATTGACTACATGGACAAAAATACCATCACAGGTCTGGTTCTGATTGCCATATTACTGGTGGTCTTCAGCTTTCTGAGCCGCCCCAGTAAGGAAGAAATAGCAGCCCAGCAACGCTACTACGACTCCATCGCACAGGTACAACAACGCGAAGCCGATCTGAGAGCCAAAGCCGAAGCCGCACTGGCCAACGAGAAAGAAAAGCAGAGTCTGGACTCTACCAGCCTGTTCTTCAATGCCCGCAAAGGCACAGATACGCAGATTACCATCCAAAACGACGTAGCCCAGATTAGCGTCAGCACCAAAGGCGGACGCATTTCAGCAGCTACATTGAAAGATTGGAAGGAACAGGACAAGACAACTCCCGTCACCCTGTTCAGCGGTGAAGATGCTTCGATGAACTTCCTGTTCTATAACAAGAAGGAGACCATACAGACCGAAGACTATTACTTCACCCCCGTCAATCAGACGGATACAGCCGTAACCATGCGTCTGGCAGCCGATAGTGCAAGCTACATCGACTTCATCTATACCATGCATCCCGAAAGCTACCTGGTCGACTTCAAGATTCAGGCAGTGAACATGGACGGAAAGCTGGCATCAAGCAACAAGTCGGTCGACATCGAATGGTCGCAGCGTGCCCGCCAGATCGAAAAAGGCTATACGTATGAGAACCGCCTGGCCGAACTTACCTACAAAGTAACCGGCGAGAGCACCGACTACCTCTCTCCTTCGAAAAACGACGAGAAAGAGTTGTCCGAACCCCTCGACTGGATTGCTTTCAAGAACCAGTTCTTCTCTACCGTATTCCTTTCCGAATCGAGCTTCGAGAAGAGCAAGCTGACGTCGAAACTGGAAGCACAGGGCAGCGGTTACATCAAGGACTATGCAGCCGAAATGAGCACCGCGTTCGATCCTGCCGGCCAGACACCTACCCAGCTCTACTTCTACTTCGGTCCCAACCACTACAAGACCCTGACCGCCCTCGACAAAGGACGCGATGACAAGTGGGAACTGAACCGTCTGGTCTACCTGGGATGGCCTCTCATCCGCTGGATCAACAAATGGTTCACCATCAACATCTTCGACTGGTTGTCCAGCTGGGGTCTGAGCATGGGTCTCGTACTGCTGTTTATGACGCTCATCGTCAAAGCCGTCGTATTCCCTGCCACGTGGAAGACCTACATGTCATCGGCCAAGATGCGCGTACTGAAGCCGAAAATCGACGAAATCAACAAGAAATATCCCAAGCAGGAAGACGCGATGAAGAAGCAACAGGAAATCATGGGACTCTATAGCCAGTACGGTGTCAGCCCGATGGGTGGCTGCTTGCCGATGCTCATCCAGTTCCCCATCCTGATGGCCTTGTTCCTCTTTGTGCCGAGCGCCATCGAGTTGCGTCAGCAAAGCTTCCTGTGGGCCGACGACCTTTCGACGTACGACGCGTTCATCAACTTCCCGTTCCACATACCGTTCCTGGGCAGCCACCTCAGTCTGTTCTGTCTGCTGATGACGGTTACGAACATCCTGAACACCAAGTACATGATGCAACAGCAGGACACCGGTGCCAATCCGCAGATGGCAGCCATGAAGTGGATGTCCTACCTGATGCCTATCATGTTCCTGTTCATCCTGAACGATTATCCTTCAGGCTTGAACTACTATTACTTCCTCTCCACCCTGATCAGTGTGGCAACCACCATCATCATGCGCAAGATGACCAATGAGGAAGCCCTGCTGGCACAGCTCGAAGCCAACAAGAAGGATCCCCGTAAAATGAAGAAATCGGGATTCGCCGCCCGTCTGGAAGCCATGCAGAAGCAACAGGAAGAACTGATGAGACAACGTCAGAACCAAGGTCGCAAATAAAATATCAGCCAACGGCTGCAAACCGGCAGATACCCTCTCCGCAACTTGCCAGCCCACGTGTCTGAGTGAATGACGCGGACAACATAGATTTTTATCCATCGCCCCTACTACGGGAAACGATGTATCATAAGAATTTGTGTATTCCGCGTCATTCTTATTCTAACCTATTCCAAAAACAATATGAAAACAACCTATCCTACCCACTACACCAACAAGCAAATCTGGCTCATAGCCTATCCCATCCTTATCAGTCTGATCATGGAACAGATGATCGGAATGACCGATACCGCCTTTCTGGGCCGTGTAGGCGAAATCGAACTTGGCGCTTCGGCCATCGCCGGCGTATTCTATACGGTCATCTTCATGGTAGCGTTCGGCTTCAGCATCGGTACCCAGATACTCATCGCCCGGCGCAACGGCGAAGCGAACTACAAAACCATCGGTTCGCTCCTCTACCAGGGCATCTATTTCCAGACCTTCCTGGCAGCCGTCCTGTTCCTGCTCTCCTACTGCTTCTCGCCTATCCTGCTGAAGCACATCATCGAATCGCCGCAAATCTACGAAGCAGCCAACAGCTACCTGCACTGGCGTGTGTTCGGCGCCTTTTTTTCTTTCAGCGCCATCATCTTCCGTGCCTTCTTTCTGGGCACCATGCAGACCAAGACCCTGACGCTGAACTCCATCGTCATGGTCCTGAGCAACATTGTCCTCAACTACATCCTCATCTTCGGCAAGCTGGGCTTCCCCGCGCTGGGCATTGCCGGCGCAGCCATCGGTTCGTCGCTGGCCGAGCTGATATCACTCGTCTTTTTCATCGTCTACACGCGCTACCGCATCGACTGCCCCAAGTACGGCCTCAACCGCATTCCCCGGTTGCAGCTGTCCGTATTGCGCCACATGCTCAACGTCTCTTTCTGGACCATGCTGCAGAACTTCCTGTCCCTGTCCACCTGGTTCCTGTTCTTCCTCTACATCGAGCATCTGGGCGAACGCCCGCTGGCCATTACCAACATCATACGCAGCGTCAGCGGCATCCTCTTCATGGTCATGATGGCCTTCGCATCGACCTGCGGCTCGCTCGTCAGCAACCTGATCGGCGCCGGCCACGCCTCCAGCGTGCACTCCACCATCCGCCAGCACATCCGTCTGGCCTATCTGCTGGTGCTGCCCCTGGCCTTGCTCTTCAGCCTCTTCCCCGAGCTGATACTGGGCATCTACACCGACATTCCCGAGCTGCGTCAGGCCTCCATACCTTCGCTGTGGGTCATGTGTTCCACCTACCTCTTCCTAATCCCCGCTAACGTCTATTTTCAGGCCGTTTCGGGCACAGGTAATACTCGCACCGCCCTCGGCCTCGAACTGTCCGTATTGGTCATCTATGTGGCCTATATCACGTTCATTATTCTCTACCTGCGCCTCGATGTTGCCCTTTGCTGGACTTCAGAGATCGTCTACGCCACTTTCATCTTCCTTTTCTGCTACTACTACATGCACAAAGGAAACTGGATGCTGAAGAAGATTTAAAGGCAGCGATGCCCCCGCGAATCTTGCAATCTTGCAATCTTGCATCCTTCCTCACACACACCCACGCGCACGCACGTACGCGCGCGTATATAAGGTGTGAAGAAGTTAAGGAGTTAAGAAGTTATGGAAGTTATAGAAGTTATCACTCCGCTTTGCTCTGTTAGAAGTGGAAGCCGATAGTCTTGCAAAAGGAGGAAATTGGCAATAGCAAGCCTATTTGTATATTAACACTTTATGTTTTCACCTGCCACCTCCCCTTCCGGGTACTCACCCCCTCTTAACTCCCCCGCTATCGGGCGGGAACAGCCTTCTGATCCTGAAAAGATTATCATGGGCAAGAAGAACTCAACTCCCCCATTATCGGGAGAGAACAACCTTCAGGAAGGAGGAGTGTTTCAAAAACCTTTGTTTGGGCACATCCCTGATAACTTCTTCCCCACTTCTAACTTCTGCAAAGCACCTGCCTCCCCTCCTTCGTGAAAGAGAGGTGCATAATGGGCGGGGTGGTAGGCAACACGACACATTATATACGCGCGCGTACGCATGCGCGTGGGTGTGTGTGAGGAAGGATGCAAGATTGCAAGATTGCAAGATTGCAAGATTCTACTTCCCCAGTTAGGAAAATATTTTTTCCCAGTTGGGAAAAAAAGATTGGGCAGTTAGGGAAAAATGGGAATGGTTTTGCGGCACGCAGGTGAGTAATACAAATGTTGCTTGCGAACGGGGCAAACAGAGAACAGGAGCGAGTCAAACAAAACGAACTACTGTTGATTAAAAGTTTGCTCATAAGATGATATTATTTTTTAACAAATCAACGATTATACATTATATGTAAAAGAAAAGAAAATTCCACGGTTTTCTTTTTTATAGTATTATATTTATTATCTTTGTAAAATGCTATAAGAGTTAAGTAATGGAAAACAATAAACCGAATTAATGAGAGCCTGAAGAAAAGTATCAAAACAAACATGGTTTGCAGCAAACTTAACACGAACTTTGCACTATCCATGAACCATACGTAACTAGCCACAACCAGAATTAGAAGTTCTGTTTGAAATTGGCACTATTCTTCAAGTAACTTCAAGAAGTTTAATAATAAATCAAATATCCAATAAGACATGATTAGAGAAAAACAAATAGAAGAAAACTTTATCAATAAACTGATAGAGTTGAAATATAGTTATCGTCCGGATATTTGCGACAGACACACATTGGAACAAAATTTCCGCAAGAAATTTGAGCGTCTCAATCGTGTCAACCTTTCCGATTCCGAATTTAATCGCCTATTAGAAGAAATTACAAATTCTGATGTTTTTGTTTCTTCTAAGCGTCTTCGTGAGATAAATACGTTTATGCGCGAGGATGGTACTCCCCTGCAATATACATTAGTCAATATCAAAGACTGGTGTAAAAACGAGTATGAGGTAATTAATCAATTGCGAATAAATACCAAGAACAGTTTCCAGCGCTACGATGTAATCCTGCTTATCAATGGATTGCCTGTCGTTCAAGTAGAACTGAAGACATTGGATGTGAGTCCGCGGCGCGCTATGCAGCAGATTGTGGATTACAAGAATGATCCAGGCAATGGTTATGCCAATACCTTGTTGTGCTTTATGCAGCTGTTTATCGTCAGCAACTACTCGAATACATATTATTTCGCCAACAATAATCTTCAGCATTTCAATTTCAATGCCGAAGAGCAATTCTTACCTGTTTACCAATGGGCAAGAGACGACAATAAGAAAGTTTCCTGTCTGGATTCTTTTGCAGAACAATTCCTTCCTAAATGTCATTTAGGCGAAATGATCAGCCGTTACATGGTGCTGATAGCCAGCGAACAGAAGTTACTGATTATGCGCCCCTATCAGATTTATGCCGTAAAAGCCATTGTCAGGTGTATTGAAGAAAACCGAGGGAATGGTTACATTTGGCATACCACAGGAAGCGGCAAGACATTGACTTCCTTCAAAGCTTCTACCTTGTTGAAAGACAACCCGGATATTGAAAAATGTCTGTTTGTAGTGGACCGCAAAGACCTTGACCGCCAAACACGACAGGAGTTCAACCGCTTTCAGGAGAATTGTGTGGAAGAAAATACCAATACCGGCACGTTGGTTCGTCGGATGTTGTCAACCGACTATGCCGACAAAGTGATTGTCACCACTATTCAGAAATTGGGCATTGCATTGGACCCTAAGAATCGGAAGAATTATAAAGAACAGTTGCTGCCATTAAAAGACAGCCGTATTGTCTTTATATTCGATGAATGCCATCGCTCTCAGTTTGGCGACAATCACAAGGCCATAAAGGAATTTTTCCCCCATGCGCAACTTTTTGGCTTCACGGGAACACCTATTTTTGACAAGAATGCGACCTATACGAAAGTCGATGGAGAAACGGCATCTTATAAAACGACAGATGATGTTTTTGAAAAGCAACTGCATGCCTATACCATAACCAATGCCATCGAAGATAAAAATGTACTTCGTTTCCACGTAGATTATTTCAAACCCGACGACAATAACCCACGTAGAGCGGATGGTAGTATCAAGAAGCAGGCTATTGTCGAAACGATTCTGTCCAAGCATGATGCCGCTACCAATCAGAGGCGCTTCAATGCCATTCTTGCCACCTCATCCATTAACGATGCCATCGAATATTACCAGCTGTTCAAGCAGATACAGGAACAGCATAAGCAGGAGGATGAGTCTTTCGAACCGTTGAATGTAACTTGTGTATTCTCTCCACCAGCCGAAGGAAACCCAGACATCAAGCAGATTCAGGAAGACTTGCAGCAGGAAAAGATAGACAACGAGCAGGAACCCGAGAGAAAGAAACAGGCCTTAAAAGAAATCATTGACGATTATAACAGACAATATGGCACCAACTATGTCATCGAAGAGTTTGATTCCTATTACCAGGATGTGCAGCAACGCATCAAGGACCAGAAATATAGCAACAAAGATTATCCGCACCCAAACAAAATAGACATCACCATTGTGGTCGATATGTTGTTGACAGGATTCGATTCGAAGTTCCTCAATACGCTGTATGTGGACAAACGGCTTGTTTATCATCATTTGATACAAGCCTTTTCGCGTACCAACCGTATCCTGAATGATACGAAACCTTACGGCAATATTTTAGACTTCCGTGGACAACAAGATGCAGTGGACGAAGCTATATCAATGTTCTCGGGAAGCGAAAAGGATGTAGCCAGACGGATTTGGCTGGTAGAACCGGCTTCCAGTATTCAGAAAAAATACAAGGAAGCTGTGGCCGGATTACGTAACTATATGCAGTCATATAATCTTGAATTCAACGCCTCCGAGGTGGCCAATTTAAAGGGAGACGAAGCCAAGGTCGGTTTTATCAATCACTTCAAGGATGTGCAACGCTACAAGACGCAGCTCAGTCAATATGTTGACCTCACAGACGTTGCCGATGTATCTGTTGTGTCCGACTCCCAATCCGAATACGGCTTTACAGACGATGATCTGCTTGCTTTCCGAGGTGCTTATCTGAACTTGGCTTACAGCCTGAAGAAAAAGCGGGAAAAAACAACAGAGCCGGTGTCTCCAGAGATTGAAGATTTAGACTTTGAATTTGTACTGTTTGCTTCTGCCATGATTGACTATGACTATATCATGGACCTCATTGCCAAACAATATGGCGGTACCGGCGTTAAGGTAAAACTGACGCGCGAACAGCTGGTGAATCTTGTTTTATCAAACTCCAATCTGATGGACGAGCGCGACGACATCATCGCCTATATCAACAGTCTGGAGGAGGTGAACGGCAAAACGGAGCAGGAAATCAAAGAAGGCTACAATCGTTTTAAAGAAGAAAGGTATGCAAAAGAGATAGCTTCGATTGCCCGTAAATACGAAATCACCACTGAATCATTAAATGATTTCATCCATGGCATAATGGAACGGAAAATTTTCGATGCTGAAAAGTTAAACGATTTGCTTGCTCCGCTCAATCTGGGATGGAAGGCACGGGCTAAGGTTGAATTAGCTTTGATGGCTGATTTGATTCCATTATTAAAACGTAAAGCGGAAGGAGAAGAAATATCAGGACTGTCGGCGTATGAAGAATAAGAATATGGAAAAGGAGAATGAAATAAAGACGGTAGTTCCAGCGTTGAGATTTCCTGCATTTAGAAATACTGAAGGCTGGAAGAATGATATTGTAAATAATTTAGTTGATATAATTATACCTCCTAAAAAAATAGCGTTACAAGAATATTTAAATGAGGGCGATTATCCGATTATTGATCAATCGCAAAAGTATATTAGTGGATGGATTAATGATAAGGATGCAGTATTTAGAGATGTATCCCTAAATAATCCTTTCATTGTATTTGGAGACCATACGTGTATTCTTAAAAAAGTTTCATGTCCATTTGTTCAAGGCGCTGATGGGATCAAGGTTCTAAAATCAAAAGATTCTATTGATGGTAATTTTTTGTACCAAGCGTTGTTAGTGTGCCCTGTAACACAAGAAGAATATAAAAGACATTTTTCTATATTAAAACAAAAAAAAGTATTTTTCCCATCTATTAAATCTGGTGAACAACAAAAAATAGCCGATTGTTTTTCATCCCTTGATGATTTGATTGAAGCAACAGCCCAAAAAGTTAAAGCTTTGGAAAAACATAAAAAAGGGTTGATGCAGCGATTGTTTCCTGCTGAAGGAAAGAATATGCCTGATTTAAGATTTCCTGAATTTCAAGAGAAGAAAGAATGGAAAGAGAAACAACTTGGAAATATTGGTGAAATTATAACTGGTAATACTCCTTCAACTAAAGATATTACTAATTATGGAGGAAATAAATTATTTGTTTCACCCGCAGACATTTCAAATAACCGATATGTCTCAGATACGAAAATTAAACTAACAGATAAAGGATTCTCTGTAGGACGTTATATACCGGCAAACAGTGTATTGTTTGTTTGTATTGGCTCAACTATTGGAAAAGTTGCACAAAACAAATTTGAATGTATCACAAATCAACAAATAAATTCAATTGTTCCTTATGAGGAATATTTATCTGACTTCATATACTCAGTTTTAGAACATAAGGCCTCTCAAATAGCGATGTTAGCAGGTCAACAAGCAGTGCCCATTATCAATAAAACTCTTTTTTCTTCTATTTCTATCTTAGTTCCTCCTCAAAAAGAGGAACAGCAAAAAATCGCCAATTGCCTCTCCTCTCTTGATGAATTAATTGAGGCGACATCTCGAAAAGTAGAAATATTGAAAGAGCATAAGAAAGGATTGATGCAACAATTATTTCCTAAAATCTAATTTTGCAAGAATATGGATTTATCGCAGATAGCCAAACAGATAAAGGATGCTTCAGAAAACATCTTTCTGATTTATGCATTCAATTCAACGGGGAAGACACGTCTTTCCGTTGAATATAAAGAAGCCGCTAGGAATACAGATGGTCGTCAAACAGGTGTTTACTATAACGCTTTTAGTGAAGATTTGTTTGTTTGGGACAATGAACACACGAAGTTGGATATCGTTCCCAGCAGTTTGAACCAATATCATAGCCAACTGAATGAGCGGGATGTTATGGAAAAATTGAAGCCTTACAATCCTAAGTATGATTTTTTGTTCAAATCCTATGATAACCCAGAACAAGGATTTGCTTCCATTTCTTTTTTCATGAAAGGCGATGAAGAGCAACATCCGGTTAAAATTTCCAGAGGAGAAGAACGTATATTTATATGGTGCTTCTTTCTGACCTTGATTGAAGTGGATAGCTGGACGGGAGAGCAAAGCGATTATTTCTTTATTGACGATCCTGTCTCCAGTATGGACGATCATAATATCTTCATCACAGCATTCACTTTGATGAACTTGATAGAAAATCATTATGAAAAGAAGAAAATAATCATCACAACTCATCATATAGGGCTGGCTACCATTCTTAGCGATTGGTTGTCCAAAGGCGAAAAAGCTAACAAGTTTAAACCAACCCGACGGGGTGAGAAAAATAAATATAAGATTTCAATTCTTGAAAAGATTGGAGACCAATACGAGCTATCCAATCCAAGAAATAGTGTTTTACTCTATCACTTAAGAGTTCTGCAAATATTGGATACAGCCATTCAGGAAGATTCTTTGGAAGTATATCACCTTGCTTTATTAAGACAAGTGTTGGAGAATATAGCTTCATTTTTGGGAGTTGGACAATTTCAGTATGTTCTTCAACAAATTGGCTTTACGGAAGAGTCAGGAAGAATGGCTGATATAATCAACGCTTTGACACATCAGAAGGTTTACTATCCACAAGTCGGCGTGATGGTTCCAGATAATAAACAGATTCTTATAGATGTATATAATGCACTAATGGGAAAATATCATTTCGTTTTGCATAATTAAATGTTAATATATGACAGCAATAGAACAACATAAATTAGGAAAAGTCCTTTGGGCGATAGCCGATGCATTGCGCGGCTCCATGATGGCCGATGATTTTCGCGACTATATGCTCTCGTTTATCTTCCTACGCTATCTTTCGGAGCAATATGAAGAGGCTGTGAAGAAAGAGTTGGGAAATGATTATCCGGAAACGCCACAAGAAAGTATAACTAAGTTGAAAGCCAATACTCCTCTACAAATATGGTACGATGAAAATCCTGATGATATAACTGAGTTCGAGCAGCAAATGCGCCGTAAGGCTCATTATGTGATACTACCTAAATATTTGTGGGGAAATATTGTAGAATTAGCTCGTACACAAGATAAGGAATTACTTGATACGCTGGAAAAAGGATTTAAGTATATCGAGGAACAATCGTTCGACAGTTCGTTTCGTGGATTGTTCTCGGAAATCAATCTACATTCCGACAAACTGGGTAAGACATACGAGGAAAGAAACACCATGCTTTGTAAGGTAGTTACGGAAATAGCCACGGGAATTTCGGAGTTTTCTACCTCAACAGATTCATTGGGCGACGCGTATGAGTATCTGATTGGTGAGTTTGCAGCCAACTCCGGACAAAAGGCTGGAGAATTCTATACGCCTCAAATGATATCTTCCATTCTTTCCAAGATTGTGTCATTGGATAGTCAAGACCCAACGACAGGAAAAAAAACAAAGATCGATCGTGTGCTTGATTTTGCGTGCGGTTCCGGCTCTTTGCTCTTGAATGTACGCCACGAAATGGGAAAGCATGGAATCGGGAAAATTTACGGGCAGGAAAAGAACATTACAACCTACAACTTAGCCCGCATGAACATGTTGTTGCACGGAGTCAAGGATACAGAGTTCGAAATACATCATGGAGACTCTTTGCTGAATGATTGGGATATTTTGAACGAAATGAATCCTGCCAAAAAAATGCAGTTTGATGCAATCGTTGCCAATCCTCCTTTCAGTTATCGCTGGGAGCCGACAGAAGAAATGGGGAAGGATTTCCGTTTCAGGAACTACGGCCTTGCACCCAAATCTGCGGCCGATTTTGCATTCCTGCTCCATGGCTTCCACTTCTTACATGAGAACGGAACAATGGCTATCATTCTGCCTCATGGCGTCTTGTTCAGAGGCGGTAAAGAAGAACTGATTCGCAAAAAACTTTTAAATGATGGTAATATTGATGCGGTTATCGGCTTACCTTCTAATCTATTTTATTCAACAGGTATTCCCGTATGCATCTTGGTGCTGAAGAAATGCAAGAAGTATGACGATGTCCTCTTTATTAACGCAAGCTCAAGTGAAAACTTTGAAAAAGGAAAGAGACAGAATACATTACGTAAGGAAGATGTTACAAAGATTGTAGAAACGTACCAGTACAGAAAAGATGTCGAGCGATATTCACGCCGTGTATCCATGTGTGAAATCAAGGACAATGATTACAACCTGAATATCTCCCGCTATGTAAGTACAGCCAAAGAAGAGGCTCTGATTGATTTGTCAGAAATGCATAAACAGCTTGTTGCCATAGATGATAAAATTGAAGATGCCCGGAACAGACATAATGCTTTCTTGAAAGAGTTGGGATTGGATTTAATTTGATTGTAATAGTATGGGCAAAACAGTAACCACCTACCTCATTGACGGCGACCCCAAGGGCACGCAATACTCGTTCATCAGCAACAAGATTTGCCAGATGTTTGTAGTGCCGCGCTCAAACCTGTCTTATCTGAACGAACAGGAAAAGTTACAGAAGCCGGCTTTCTACATATTGATAGGAGAAGATGAAGCGACCAAGCCACAGGCTTATATCGGCGAGACGGAGAATTTCAAGGAACGCGTGAAAGACCACGACAGCAAGAAGGCGTTTTGGCAAAAGGCCCTCATCTTCGTTTCGAAGGACGAGGACATGACGAAGGCAGACGTGCAATATCTGGAGCACAAAGCCATTGCCGAGGCGAAAAAGGCGAATACGTTTGTCCTAAGCGAGAATAAACAGATACCTAAAGCACCCAACTTGCCCGAACATCAGCGGGACGCTATGGACGAGTTTTTCGAGGATATCAAATTCTTGGCTTCCTTTATGGGGTGCAACATCTTCGATATAGCTCAGCCCAAGGAAGAACATTTGTTCTACACGAAAGGGCGCGGATGCAATGCAAGGGGCTATTACCACTCGTCGGGCTTTACTGTTTTGAAGGGCAGTCTTGTAGCAAGCGACAGCGTTCCGTCTTTCCATTGGACGGAGAAGAGGGAGAAAATGATGAAAGAATACGGGGCATTGGATAACAAACATTATGTCCTGACCTCCGACATCACTTTCTCCAGCCCCAGTACGGCAGCTATGTTTTGTCTGGGCAGACCCTCCAACGGTTGGAGTGAATGGAAAGATAAAGACGGAAATACATTAGATGTTGTTTATAGAAAACAATTAGAATAAATATAACAACGTTGACTCTTATATGTTTCCTCTTAATCGTCCTCAATATCCACATACTATCTGCAAAATTAAACAGGATATTTAAGAGTTTAAACAAAGCCCCAGAATTCTTCATTTACCAACATTTGAACTATCCGAATTTTCCGGATAGTTCATTTAACTGTAAATCAGCAGTAGCATTCAAGATTTATCAATTATCCCCTAATCACTGCATCGTAAGTATTCGGCCAACTACAGGTATTAAACCTTTATATACAACAATAGCGACT
>ERZ779737.1990-NODE-1990-length-14419-cov-2.360693_pt1 | contig 14419 bp, 11 predicted proteins | sample MGYA00511889_ERZ779737 | MGnify/ENA primary metagenome ERZ779737 (study PRJEB29588, sample SAMEA2163575) | human gut metagenome | biome: human gut; feature: human-associated habitat; material: faeces | place: Denmark | collected 2008/2010 ...
CGTTCCGGTCGGGCCGTGCACGGCGCCGCCTCGTTTCGAGGGAGACATCAATTTCCAGGAACGCGGCGGGATCCGGGATGTCATGTCCGGCAAGACGCATTTCCGCGGACGGTTCGGTCCGCCGTCGCTGTTCACGAGCTACAGCGTCTGCCATGCTTTTTTCAGCGAGCTTCTGGAAGCGTTTGCCCAGGATCTCAAATTCAAACTCTGCGTGTTTGTCGGGTCCCACGGCCCTTCCGGCGATCTTTGCCGCAGGATTGTCCGGGAATGCGGAGGAACGGTTTCCGGCATGGAGGTGATGCCGGTCGGTTCCCTGGATTACAATCGGGATGTCATTCAGGCGTATTATGCGGAAAAGGGAGTGAAGCGCATTTCCCATGGCGGGCTCTGGGAAAGCGCATTCAATTATGCGATGAATCCGGATTATTTCCATCCGGAATATCTGGACGCATCCGAATACCCGCAGTGTTACGGCGCGTTGACGGAGGAGTTTTACGAGGGATGCATCCGTCCGGTTCTTTCGGAATACCGTCAGTTGACTCCTGAATTCGCGCGGGAGCTCCGGAGAATTACGATCGAGCGTCTGGCGGAGGATGTCCTGAAACATTATCAGAAGCTGGAGCAGTCCGGTCCGACGCCGGAGAAGCGGGAAGAGTGACGGTGCACTCTCATGCCGGGCGGACAGCGAGGAAATTGAATGGAAGAAAGGCGCTGCATGAAGAAGAAACAAGAGTTCCGCAAGTTTTCTTGCAGAAAGAGAGGAGTCCCATGAAAAAACAGAACAGTATCCTGCCCGTTTCCGCACGAACATGGAGGAAATTCACCCTGATCGAACTCCTCATCGTGATAGCGATCATCGCGATTCTGGCGTCCATGCTGCTTCCCGTGCTGTCTCAGGCCAGGGAAAAAGCATATTCCGCGCAGTGTGTTTCCAATCTCAGGCAGCTTGTCATGGCGGGACTGCACCAGTATGCGGCGGATCATAATGACTTTGCCTTCAATTTCAAATATGCGTATTATAAAAGCGGAGATGCGAACGCGGAATTGTCATGGGCCGGAATTCTGGGAGATTTGAATCGGACTCATACCGGCTATCCCCATTCTCTCGGCTACATCAAACTCCACGATATTCAGAAAAACAAACAGAGCGATATGGGAACATGCATGACTTCCGTCCGTTACGCTGAAAGCACCAACAGCGCACTCAACTGGCTGGGAATCAACTACAGCATTAATGAATGGCTTTCGCTTGCCTCGAATACGATTGCCGGACTCCGGCGGATTGAAATAACGGATGAAGCCGGATACACCTTCAGGGGATTCAAACTGTCCAGCCTCAAACTCCCGACGTCCATTGCCTGGATGTACGACACACCGCTGTGGAGCAATTCTTGTCCGACACTTCTCCATTCGGGATACAGCTTCAATGCCGGAATGATCGACGGGCACGTCACGGCATACAAAAGAGGCATTTTCAAAGCGGGAAACATTGACCCGGCAATAAGAACGGTGACCAATTATAACGCGTATTCCAAAATGAATATGGAACCGTTCAACAACTGACGGTTTTCTTGACACGGATGCCGGATGAAATCCCGTGACCTTCCTCAGGAGAAAGCCAATCCGGGAATTGTCTTTGACTGTTGCGGAGACTGCAATGATTCGCCGGGATTCTGGAGAAAACGGGGCGGACAGGAACCTGTTGGACTCTCCGGCGCATGAGGCATTCCTGCAGGGAAAAACCGGGAAAAAGACGATTACGGCCGCAAAAGAGGAGGAAAATCCGGAAAATACAGTTATATTCTGTTCCCGGAGGATTCATATGAGGCAGAATGCAGACCGCAAAACAGCGGAAATCCGGAAAGTCACCTATGTGAAGTACGTCCGCAGAGAAAAGTGTTTCGTTCAGAAACTGCATTGTCATGCGGCGTTCGGACATGAGCTGGTTTACGTCGATTACGGCCAGGTGGATGTCCTGCTTGATGACAAGGTGTTTCTCCTCAATACTGGCGACTGCATCCTGATCCGCGGAGGGACGAAACATATGTTCACCGGGAAAAAAGAGCGTCCCTTCAGTTATCTGAATGCCATGTTCCGGGGCACGATTGACGAGTCGCTCTACGGAACGGTTCTTCCGGTCAGCCGGAATGTCAGACGCGTGCTGGAACAGCTCAAGACGGAAACGGAGAATGAAAGCGATAACTTTTTGAAGGAAGAACTTGTCCGCTGCCGTTTTACGGAACTGATTCTTCAGCTTCTGCGTTCGTGCATGAGGAAGGCTCCTGCAGCGGAAACCGAAGAGGCCGGACGTCCGGCAATTCACTCCTACCTGCCTTCCAATACCCGCCGTCATCATGCGGAACTGGTGAAGAAGGCGCTCGAAATCATTCGCGAAAATTACGCGCGTCCGCTTGACATGGGAAAAGTCGCCGGCGCCTTGAATGTCAGCAAATCCCATCTCCGCGCCCTGCTGCGCCGGGATACGGGAAAAAATTTCACCACCCTGCTTCATGAAACCCGGATTGAAGCGGCAAAGTTCTATCTTCAGGAAGGGTCGGCCTCCCTTGCGGAGATTGCCGGAGCCGTCGGTTATGTCAATCCGGCTTTTTTCTTCCAGCTGTTCAAGCGCCGGACCGGATACACGCCCCGCGAATATTCCGCCATGCTCGGAGAGATTCATTTCGAAGGGACAGATTCCCGAGTCTTGAAAAAACATCATATCCAATATTGATTAAATCACATCGGATATTGTCATTTCTTCTTTTCCGCATTATAATTATATCCCGGAAAACGACCGCGGTCATGGCATCTTTGCCGTGGGCGGCATGGTTCGCAGTTTTGTTTCAGAAATCCGATGGACCGGGAGAACGGAGAAATGGCGGCAAAACAATTTTTGAAAATTCTGACAATCGGGAACAGTTTCACGGACTGTCTCGCCTGCTGTTTTCCGGATGTGGTCGCCTCCGCAGGATGCGGCCTCCTTTGGGACCGGGCCAGTCACAGCGGGTGCGAACTTCACCGGCATTGGAGCTACATTGAGTTCGAGGAGAGGGATCCCGCCGCCAGACTGTATCAGGAGCCGCGCGTCAAACTGCGCGACATCCTCCGGAGGGAATCCTGGGATATTGTCACCATTCAGCAGGGCGGGCGTGAAAGCTGGCGGCAGGAACTCTATCAGCCCTATGCTTCGAATATTTATGCGCATATCAGAAAATACGCGCCGCAGGCGGAGGTCGTGATCCAGCAGACATGGGCCTACCGCGCGGATGATCCCCGCATCATGCCGGGCGGGGCGTGGGGATTCGATCAGACCGGCATGTATGAACGTCTGACGGGAGCCTACCGCAAACTCGCCTCCGAACTCAATCTCCGCGTGATTCCCACCGGGTACGCTGTTCAGCTTGCCAGACAGGAGCAGCCGTTCCATTTCAAGAATTACGATCCGGCGCTTCTCGATTCGCTTCACTGGCCGGATCTGCCGCAGCAGGCCGGTTCGCTGGTCGGGAGAATATGGTGGCAGAAAGATGAAAACGGCAGGCTGCGGATGTTGCGCGACACCATTCATCTCAATGTGCGCGGACAGTATCTTCAGGCATGTGTCTGGTTTGCGTTTCTTTACGGCCGTCCGGTTTCGGAAATCAGATTTGTGCCGGACGGGATCGCCGATGCCGATGCGGCATTTCTGCGCGGAATTGCGCAGCGGGCCGTTGACGGATTTGAGCAGGTCGGAATACGGCGGACCGGAGAAGATGAAATACTGCGTTCCGAGGCGGAACGGCAGGATTGAGCGACGTGCACTGCCGTATCGTTTCCGTTTGTTCGGCGCGAGACGGGATGCGGGGAAAGCCAATGCTTTCCGCAGGGGATTTTCAGAAAAAGAAGAGGGAACGGAGGATGATTCGATGCCGGGGAAAACAGCGGAAAGACCATTCGTGCGGTGCAGTTTCACACTGATAGAACTTCTCATTGTGATTGCGATTATTGCGGTTCTCGCCGGAATGCTGCTTCCCGCACTGAGCAAAGCGCGGGAAAAGGCAAGGAGCATTCAGTGCGTCAACAATTTCAAACAGGCCGGTGTGGTTGCCGCCATGTATCTGGATACCTACGACTGGCTTCTGCCCTACCGCTGGGGATACGTGAGCGGCAATCTTTCCACGGAACAGGACGATTACGGCGATACTCTGACATTCGGAGAAGCAATGCACGAAGCATTTCCGGAAAAAAGTATCGGGTATGCCTATCGGCCATCGACAGGATATCCGGGACTGAAGCGATCTCATTACGCATGTCCCTCTTCGCCGGACAGGGAAAATACCACGAATATGACATACGGAATCAATTCAAAAACCTCCAAAGGACTGCATAAGGCGAAGTTCCCGTTTCCGAGCAGACTTGCCTATGCCGGTGACGGCATGGCGGTCTTCCAGAAGCCTGACAGCGTTCTTTTCCGCCACTCCGGGGCAACAACCGTCCTCTATGCGGATATGCACGTGAATCTCCGGAAACGTTCCTCCATCAACATGCAGAGCGGCGCCGCCGGCGATTCCCTCTTCTGGTCAATCGGCCCGAAATCAGAATGGGGACACGATCTGACGGGACTTCCCGACTGATTCCAGAATTCTGAAAATCAATCAAAAATAAGGAGAACGATAATGAAGAAACAGATTTTCCCTGCAATTCTTTTCCTCGCGGCATTCAGTCTCATGGCGGATTTTCCGACGGATTTCCAGAATGCCCAGAAACAGTTCAATCAGAGAAAATGGGAGAAGGCGGCGGCCGCTTTCGCTCAAACGGCGGAAAATGCGCCTGCCGCATACAAGGACAAGTGTTATTCCTATGCGGCGCGGGCTCTCGCCTCTGCCAGGAAACAAAACGAAGCGGAAGGTATGGCCGCACGGATCGCAAATCCGGAGTGGAAAAGCTACACCCGAATGGAGATTCTTTCCACTCTGGGGAAATTCAATGAGCTCGTCACCCAGTTCCGAACGGAAAAGATTGACGGATGGCCGGAGGAAATCGCCTATCTTGGATATTACATGCTCGGAAGGGCGCGGGTCTTTTCCCGGAACGCGGCGGAGGCGGTTGGAGATCTGGAAAAAGCGGTGGCGCAGGCCGGGTCGGATGAACGCACCCGGATTCTCGCTCTTTCCGCCCTGGCTCAGGCCGCACAGAAAAACGGAGATGCGGCGAAAGCTCTTGAGACAGCTGACAAGGTTCTGAGCATGAAAACATTCCGCGGATTCTCGGCTTATCTGGATGCCGCGCTGCGAAAGGCTCAGATCCTGATTGCGCAGAAAAAGTTTGACGAGGCGGAAAAGAGTCTGGATGCCCTCAATGCGGAAAGAAAATGGAACGGCGGGGACTGGCATCTTCAGTATCTGGAAACGCGGGGAGATCTTGCCGCAGCGAAAGGAAACAGCGAGAATGCGAAGAAATACTATGCGCAGGCGCTGGAAGTCAGAGAAACGCACACCTATTTTAAAAAACGCGTCAAGAGTAAACTGGATAAAATCAGATAAATATAAAGGGTGGAAGGATGACAAAGGCAATATGGGCGGCGCTGCTGGGATGTTCCGTATCAACGGCGGCCTTGTCGCTGGAGATTGTAAAAGACGGCGTTCCGGAAGCGGAAATTGTCATCGCAGAGGAGGCGCATGAGGGTACGCGTCGCGCTGCGGAAGACCTGCGCGATTTCCTGCGGAGGATTTCCGGTGCTGAACTGCGTATCGTCCATGCTCCTTCAACGGAGAAGAAAAATCATCTCTATGTCGGGCGGAGCGTCTGGACGGACAAACTTTCCTACCGCCTTCCGGTGTTCCGGAATTCCGGTTACGATATTCTGGTGAAAGACAATTATGCCGTTCTTGCGGGACCGATGGTGACTTCTGCTGGTAATCCGTATCAGATGAGCTCAGCCGATGCCGGGTATCTGCGCACGCCGCTGCTCAACAAAACCCCGAAACCGGCAAATTTTCCCTCGCCGGGATTGAAGAAATGGCAGACATTTACCGGCCGGACATTTTCCACCATGCAGGTCGGCAACGGCGGTGTCCGCAATGAGCCTTTGAAAATCTTCACCAACGACGATCTCGGAGACTGGTACGCGGTCAGCGCGTTTCTGGAAAAACTTGGGGTCCGTTTTTACGCCCCCTGCCATGACGGAACGATCGTCCCCAGGAGCAGAAATATTTCCGTCGAAGAGTGTCGGATCACGAAGGAGGCGGCTTTTGCACGGCGGGAGTGGACCTATTACGGAGCCATGCGCAGCGACCGGGATGGCATCGCCTGGCTGAAACGCATGAAATGCGGCAATCATACGCTGATCATCTACAATCACACGACCTATGCCGTTTATTCCACAAAGGAACAGCTGGCGAAACATCCGGAATATTTCGCGGAGGAGAAACCCGGAAAAAAATGGAGCGGCTTTCCAGCGGGATCGGGAATTCCGCGTTACACGGATCCGGGATTCCGGCGGGACTGCGTGCTCTTCCTGCGGAAGATGTTTGACGCCTTCCCGCATCTTGCGGCGTGTGCAATGGGGCCCCCGGATGGAAGCGTCCGTCTGGATTACCGCGACATGGAGCAGTATCGCCGGGGCGGACTTTCCCCGGAACAGGCGGCAAGCAACTATGTCTGGGATTTTCATATCCATCTGGCGAAGGAACTGGCAAAGACGCATCCCGGCAAAAAGCTTCTTTACATGAGCGGCGCGGGAGCCAAACGCTTCCCGACGAATTTCAAGTCCGGGGAAGTCGACAACATCATCATTCCCTTCACGCAGCCTTACAGCGCCTACCGCGTTTTGCAATCCACGAATGACGCGGTCATCCGGGAGCGGAAGGAGTGGCTTGAGAAAGTGAACGGGAAAAACAAATGTCCGGTCTGGGATTACTATCTCTATTACAGAATTCCCTCGATGCCGCGCTATCCGGTCATTTTCACGCGGTCGCTTCAGCGGGAAATGCGGGAAATGCTTCCTTATGCCGACGGCAAGTTCATCGAAGTCGCGCCCGAATGGATGACGGATGGAAAAAACATGCAGTCCGGCAGCCGTATCGGAACCATTCCGCTGATTCATCTCATGATGTATATCCAGAACAAGCTCTTCTGGGAGCCGGATCTGGATATGCGGGCGCTGCTCGAAGAGTTTTACCGCCTTTACTACGGGCCCGCCGCGCAGGAAATGAAGGCCTACTATGAATTCGCCGAAGAGGTCTGGAGCCGCCAGGAGGGACGCAGCGTCACCCCGACGACAGGATTTCTCAAGGAAAAGGATGTCCCTGTCTATTTCCAGCTTCTGGCGGAGGCAAAGAAGAAAGTTCCGGCGAATTCGGTTTATTTCCGTAGGATTGATTCGATTGAAAAAGGAATTGAACCGTTGAAGAAACTCTTTCCGAGTTTGAAGCGGGTCGGTCCCGACATCCGCGCCTGCCGGATCGCCGATGATGCAGAACTGGACGGAGATCTCTCGAAGTACCGTTACGGCTGGCTGACCATGAGGGACAATATGACTGGAGAGGAGATTTCCCGCAACCGGACGCGGGCGGTTGTTTCGCTTTCGGAAAACCGGAAATTCCTCCGTGTGGGGGTTGTCTGCAATGAAACGGATATGAGCCGGATCAAAGCAGCGTGCATCAGCGGGGATGACAGAAATATTTTCGAGGACGATGTGGTGGAAGTTTATCTCAATACACCGGAACACAGCGATTTCAAAATCGTCGTGAATTCCAACGGTGTGATTTATGATGAATCCACGGATGCGGCCATCGTCGATCGGGATACACTCCCGATTCTCTGGAATCCCGGCGTGAAGGCCGTCGTCCGGAAATATCCGGATCGCTGGGAGGTGGAAATCGAAATACCGACTGCGGATTTCGGCACGCTGGGGCCGACAAAACAGTATCCGTGGGGCATTCAGATCGGGCGCACCAGAATGCCCGGCGGCGGAAAAGCCTATTCCATTGCTCCGACCGGAGGCGCCTACCGGATTCAGCCGAAATGGGGCAATCTCTGGGTGCGCTGAATGAAACAAGGAGTCTGAAAGATACCAGGAAAAATTCTGATGGCGATCGGTGTGCATGGCGATGAGATTGAATGCAATGCCGGGGGAATGATCTACAAATGTCCGGATCGCTTCCATGTGCTTGTTTATGTCCTGTCTGCCAGCGGCATGGCGGGGAAAGGAAGCTCGTTCCACTGCCGGTCGGGAAAATATGGTGGAGAAAGAGGAAAATGCATTTGAGCAGCCGGGAATACGGCGGACCGTAGAAAATGGAGCCCTGTCTTCCGGCGACGATGGATGAGAGAGCGAAATACCCTGCCGTATCGTTTCAGTTTCCTTGATGCGGCATGAAATGCGGCGGGAAAGCCAAAGCTTCCCATGATTGAATTTCAGAAAAGAACAGTGAGCGGAGGTGGATACGATGCGGCAGGAAATACCGGAGAAACCCTTGTTGAAAAAAAATTTCACTCTGGTGGAGCTCCTCGTAGTGATTGCGATTATTGCGGTTCTCGCCGGAATGTTGCTTCCCGCACTGAGCAAAGCGCGCAAAACGGCATACCGGGCGCGCTGCAGTTCCAACCTCAGACAGCATGGGGGAGCCTTTTCCATGTATGCGGGAGACAACAAGGGAATGTGGCCGGCTCCAAGTGAAAGCACGGGGGCATTCGCCAGCGGATTTCATCTGGCGGGCGGATATCTGGGAAATTATAAGATTCTCGATTGTCCCGGGGATATCACCAGAAAAAGCGGAACCGATTACAAGGCCTGGCCGATATTCGCCGGCAACCGGAGTTATTCCATCGATGCCGCCCTTGGGCATTATGCGCCGGATTACGGGAAATACTGCACTGCATTCATTCCGGAAAATCAGAAAGGAATTTCACGGCTTCTGACCGTCTATGAACATGATTACACTTACAGCGGTTATGCATACAGCGCCTCTTATGACGCCTATTCTAATTTCCTGCATCTGAATTCATTGCAGCAGATGCGCTCCACGATTCTGCGCCATGAGACCCTGAACCTGCTGATGGGAGACGGGCATGTCCGGTCCGGAAAGTTCGATTCCGGCAATCCGGTGCTCAACCAGCAGCGCTGTGGCAATGATAAAAGTGAAGGAGTGATTCTCCGTTCTTATGATTTCCGTTGAACAACAACTGTCCTTTACGGCATGTGTGCGGTAAAAAGATATCATTTTTGAATAGAAAGGATCCAATGAAAACAATTGCAGTTTTAGGCGGCGCCATGCTTTTCCTCTGTGCGGAGGCATGGGAAATCAGAGAACCCGGGAATCCGACAGCGGCGGAAAAAACGGCTGCGGCAGAGCTGAAGCATTATCTGAACGGATCTGTGCGCTCGTTTCGTCTGGGCGGCCGGGAATTGGGGAATATTTATGTCGGGAATACCGCATTTGCCGAAAAGCATGGCCTTGTGTCCGGATCTTTGCCTGATGAAAAATGGGTTATCCTCTCGATTGAAAATGATCTGATCCTTACCGGCGGAGGATCAAGAGGAATCATTTACGCCGCATACAAATTTCTGGAAGATGTCATCGGGGTGCGTTTCTTTGCCGCGAACCAGGAGTATGTGCCGCAAAAACAGGACTATTCCTTTGCAAGTCTGAACTTGTCAGGGAAACCGTTTTTCCGATGGCGCTGCATTTATAAAGGCGGGGAATATCCCCGTGACGGCGGACGTTCTTTTGCACAGCGCCTCATCAATGACTATACCGTCCGGGGAAAATACGCGCCGGACCAATACGGCGGAACACTGGCCTACGCACCCCGGCAGCTGCATAACTTTTCCCTTTATCTGCCTCCTGCGAAATATCTGAAGGCGCATCCCGAATTCTATGCTCTGCGCAACGGAAGACGCGTGCCGGATCAGCTTTGTCTGTCCAGCCGGCCCATGCGTGCGGAATTTCTGAAAAATCTGAAGAAGCTGATTGCAGAACAGAATGCAGTATCGCGCAGAAAGGGAACTGAAAAAACGCTGATTTACAACATCGCCCAGAATGACAACAGAAATAAATGCCTGTGTCCGCAGTGCACGGCGTTTTCCCGGCGCCATGGCGACAGTGGGCTGCTTCTTGATTTTCTCAATGAGCTTTCCCGTGAAATCACCGCCATGGATCCGGAGCTGCAGATCCGGACTTACGCGTATACCCATACCGTCGAAGCGCCGCGCGACATGAAAGCCGCACCGAATATCATGGTTCTTCTCTGCAATACGCACGGAAGCAATCATCTGACCGGGGAGAGCGTGAAATTTCCGCGGCTCCTGAACGAGTGGAGCAAAGTTGTCCGGCAGCTTCATGTCCATGAGTATGAAATCCTGTTTCTTCAGCATCCTGAATGTCCCTGGCCCAGCGAATTTTCCTTTCCCGCGATCTTCCGTCTCTGGAAGGAGAACCATGTCACGGGAGTCAATATTGAACAGGAGGATTATTACGGCTCCGACATGGCGGATCTGAAATTTTATCTTCTGTCGAAGTTTATGGAGGATCCCGTCCGCAAGGATTTTGATTTGCTCATGGAAGATTTCTGCATGAAATATTACGGCGCGGCGGGAGAGGAAATGCTGCAGTACCGCAGGACCCTGAAGCGCCTTGCGGACCATGCCGGCACAAGGATTTCCTGGCTCTGCGGAAGTTCCGCGGGGCATAACCGCTACATTGCTCTTGACGATATGTTGTCGCTGCAGAGCTTATTTGACAGAGCGGAGGGGAAGGTCCGGGGCAATCCGCAGCTTATGGAACGTCTGGGGAGAGCCCGTCTGGCTCTGGACTGGCAGCTGGGATTTGAGTTGTTCCGGGACTACCGCCGCGCATGGAAGCGCAGCAGTTCCGGAAAGGCGTTTCCCATTGATCTGAAAGCGGTCCGCGAACGGGCATTGAAGAATTTCAAAAATGCATCCGCGATTTTCAGCGATCCGAAATTTTCACGATTCAAATTCATTCAGGAGAAAAATCCGGATGCCGGGGAGTCAGAGAAATTCCGTGGAATCCGTCACCATGACATTGCCTCGTTTGAAATGCAGGGGCGTTTGACCGGGGATCCCGGTGCGGAAACGGGAGCCGCTCTCCTGGAGGAGAATGCGAAACCCAGTTTCGGAATTTACGATGTGATGGGGAAACGGAATTTTTCCGGCATGACTTATCCGGATTTTCCCAAAGACAGGATCAAAGGGGAGGGCTATCACTGGTATAAGGTGGCGGCGGGAACGCTCTCCGGACAGGGGGCCGGATGCAATCTGATCCTGACCTCTTCCTGGGCTTCCCGTGTGGCTCTGGCGCATCTTGACGGCATCGACTATGGAAAGCCGGTCGAAATCTGGGCAAGATTCAAAGTGGAAGGCCCGACCTACGGGATAAAAAATGAATCCGGAAAGGATACCGTGTTCCTCGACAGAGTCGTTCTGCTCAATGTGAGAGACACGCAGGGGATACGTCGGGAGGCGGAAATGCTCTGCCGTCAGCAGAAGCATCGGGAATCGGTGGCGAAATATCTTGAAGTTTCCAGATATCTGGAGGGGCGTGAGCTCTATGACACCATATGCCGGGCCGGTTACTGCCTGCGGCTCCACCTGAACAAGGCGCAGGAAGCGCTGGATCTTTCCCGGCATATTCCGGACCCCTGCTATGCAAAGGGATACCGTCTGGAAATTCTGCAATGGTCTTCTCCGGAAGAGACCATTGGCGAATTCGCCGGAGAAGATTTCAGCAGGTGGCCCGAGGCGATCCGCGCGAATGCTTATTTGAGAAGGGGAAACGCTTTCTTCAAACAGAAAAACACGATTCGCGCGGAAGAGGATTTGCAGAAAGCATACGAACTTGGGAAGTCATTCGGGAAATGGATTCCGGTGCAGCTGCTGGGGGATTTGTACCGGGAACAGAAAAACGATCCGGCAAAGGCGGAAGAGTATTACAGAATGTGCATGACGCATTTTCCCAAAGGATTTCCGGCTTATCTTTCCGCTCTGCATCTCAGCAGGCTTTTGATCCGGCAGGGGAAGGCGGAAGAGGCCTTTCGGGTGATGGAGGAATCTCAGGCAACTGGGATTTACCGTGCGGAAATGCTTGCGGAAAAGGCCGGAGTTTACCAGGCGCGGGGTGAAATGGAAAAGGCAGCCGGACTTCTGCGGGAAGCGCTGGAACAGAATATGCATGCGTCTCAGAAGAGACGGTTTGAAAAAATGCTGAAAAATTTGAATGCGCAGGGAGAAAGGAACTGATGAGCAGGAAGGTTTTGATGGCGATCGGGGCTCATGCCGATGATATCGAATTCAACGCGGGAGGAACGATCTGCAAGTATCTGGATCGCGGGTATGAGCTTGTTTATGTCCTGTCCACCAATAACATGGCGGGGAAATGGAGCTCGCTCGACCGGAGCGGAAAACGCATTTCGCGCGACGTGCCGTGGTATGAAATCATGCCGCAGCGGAAAAAGGAAGCCGGAAACGCCGCCGCTCATTTCCGGACAGCGGCCGTTCATCTGAATCATCCCCAGCGTCATTACCGGAACGGAAACCTGGAAACAATTGAACTGCGCTACGGCGCTCCTCGCCCGGAATGCGTGCCGGAAAACATCCCGAGCATCCTGACCGCACACGAGGATCCCGCGTCACGGAAGGCCCTTGCGGACCTGATCGAGGCGCACCGTCCGGAAGCCGTCCTGACCCATGACACCATTCAGGCGGATATGGAACACATCGGGACCTCCCTGCTTGTCGCCAAAACCGTCCGGGAGTGCGGATACGGCGGCATGCTCCTCTACTGGCCCAGCATCGACGTGCCGCCCTGCGGAGAGATCTACAACAGCCGTCAGACCTATATCGACATCAGCGATTATTACGAGCGGAAGATGGAGGCTCTGCGCATCCATGCCTGCCAGATCCCCACCACGGAACATTTCACCTTCCGGCCCTGGGAGAATGGCCTGAACTGCTCTCATGTCGAAGCCTTTGCCATCGGGCAGCGCGGAACAGGCGGAGCGGAATTCACGGAAGAGATTTTGAAACATGCCTTCTGATCTTTTGACTGACGACTGGCTCCTGAGAAAATATTCCGCCCTCTGCGGAATTCCCGAACCGGTTGCTGCCGGAATCCTGCGGCGGAAAAACGAACTGCCGCTCGAGACGGCGGGCGCCCTGCATGCCCGCGATGAGCGTTTTGCCGGATGCCTGTCCGCGGATCTGCAGTGCGTTTACGCCTGCCTGCTGATCCTGGAGGATGTCCCGCTGACAATCGCGGAGCACCGGAAAAGAGGATTCCCATGGAAAATTACGCAGGAGACGCTCTCGGACATCGGCATCTGGTGCGATGATCTTTTCAAGCGGGCGAAACGCTACGGCATTCTACCCTCTCAGATCAGGTGGCTGAATCACCAGAAGAATATGGAAATCGTCCGGATCGGACGCTTTCAGTATCTGACGCATCCCCGTTTCGGCGGCAGGATTAAAGTGCTCCGCCGGAAAAACCGTGCCGGATACCGGATTCTCGCCGAGGACGGACTCGGAATGAACCGCGACGGGCAGAGAACGGATGAGAATGCCGCATTCCATACCGTTTACCGGGAAGATGCGCGGAGCTTTTCGGGAAATCCTGTGGAAAACGGCTATGTGCTCCCTGATGCGCTTGCCCTTTCCCGCAAGGAGTGGGACAAGGTTCTGGAATACGGCGATCCGATGCTCTCCGTTCACATTCCCGCGGATGGTCCGATGACGCCGGAGGTCTCCCTGCGTTCTTTGCGGGAAGCGGCGGATTTTTTCCGCATTTATTATCCGAACCTGCCGTGGAAGGGATTCTGGTGTCACTCCTGGCTGCTGGATCCGTTCCTCCGGAAATTACTGCCGCCGTCCTCCAATATTCTCCGTTTTCAGGAACTCGGGATGCTGTATCCTGTTTCGGGGAAATCGGAAATCCTGTCCCGCCTGACCCCTGCGGAAAACGGTGGCAGGACACGGTTTCATCAGGCTGTGGAAGCGGCTGCTGCCGGCGGACATGTTTTTCACAACGGCGGATGGATTCTTTTCCGGGAACAGCTTGACGCCCTGCATATCTGACAGGGCAACGGCCTACGGAGCGTCACTTTTCCGTCTCCGGGACATCCCGGAGTTCCACTGCCGTTTGTATTCGCGCGGACTGATTCCGTAACGGGCCCGGAACTGGCGCGTGAAATAGTTCGTGTCCGGAAAACCTGCCCGCATTCCCGCTTCGGAGACCGAATCGGAAAGACGGAGCAGAGCTGTTGCTTTTTCCAGCCGCAGACGGAGCAGATGCCGTCCGCAAACGTGTGAAGCGACTGTATCTGACCGCAAACGGAACATTCCCAGCAGAGTGTATCTTCCGATTTCAGGACCTTTGTATGCTCCAGCTTCGAATAACATGCTCTGCACCGATGGTAGTACACCGAA
>ERZ779737.1991-NODE-1991-length-14416-cov-5.404011_pt1 | contig 14416 bp, 17 predicted proteins | sample MGYA00511889_ERZ779737 | MGnify/ENA primary metagenome ERZ779737 (study PRJEB29588, sample SAMEA2163575) | human gut metagenome | biome: human gut; feature: human-associated habitat; material: faeces | place: Denmark | collected 2008/2010 ...
TAGTGTGAAAAATAGAATTTTTCACACGCGAGATTTGTGTCTGCGCGCACTTGACGCAAACTCGAAATGCGCAAAGAGCGTGCGCAGAAATGGAGATTTTTATGAAACAGGCAGAAAAGGACAAGCCCATTGCCACTACGCCGAAGGGCGTTTGGGAAGCAAGCCGGGCAGACGAAAAAAAGCGCCGGGCAGGTAAAACCTCTCCCGGCACTGATCTTCAACAAAATGGTTACCCTCAAAAGCAAAGCTGATGGCTTTGCTTTTTTCTATCTGACAAACAGCAGCATCACTCCTGATAAAATGACAGCCATAAGCGGAGACACCACTATGGTAAACAGCCACTTCTTTACAACTGCCTTCCTTGGAATATAGGGTCTTAAATCTTCTGTTCCCTCTATGATCCACGCTTTTGTGTGATTCACCCAGTACCAGTCGATAAAAAAGCGGTCAAACACACCCGCTACCAGCCAGATCACCAGGATCTGCCAGAAGCCCTCTGCAAAGCCTCTTGCTCCATTCACGCCATAAACTGCGATCAGCGTAAAGGCAATGGCAATTCCCATTCCATACACCTTAAATAATTTTGCGTTTTTTCTGATTTTTTCCTTTGTTATGGTTCCATTTTGAACCGCCCGCTCCTGTACTTCCTTTTCATACAGAAAGATCAGGTTCTCCGGTCCGTTTGCAATTCCGATCACACATCCTGTCAGTATGATGAGACAGACTACCAATCCCTCAATAATAATCATGTTTGTTTCCTCCCTCTCTTTTTCTTTTTAAGGCTCTCTGAGCCTTTTGGGCTCTTTGATCCTTTGGGACTCTTTGAGTCTTTTGGGCTCTCTGGGCCTTTTTCTCCGGCAATCCAGGAAACCGCCTTTGCAAGCCGCTTCCCTGCATCTGCAAAGTGCCCTCCCGCGTTCAGCTCATACTTTACCATATTGTCCGCTGCCAAAAGCTGCACGATCTCGCGCGTCCGTTCTCCCACCGTTGCCATAAGCTCATTTCCGCTTCCGGCTTCCTTTCCTCCCAGGCTGATGTAGATCCGCCTGCCCCTTAGAGGTTCCTGCTTTCTGAGATACGGCATAAGTCCCGGATACCAGAAGGAACCGGAGCAGCTTGCCACTCCTGCAAAAAGGTCTGTCTGGTATGCCGTCCACAATGCAAACAGTCCCGCCAGGGAATATCCCATCAGATAAAGCTCTCTTTTCTGTCCATATTGCTGACGGATCTTCGGTATCTGTTCCTCTAAAAGACACCTTAAGGTGTCTTTTGCACCTCCGGAAAAGGATTCAGAAAGGTTCTCTGTCTTCCACGGGGAAAAATCTCTGTTCCAGTCTGTGACCTGAAAAGCGATCAGCGTATACAAAATCTCTCCCATCCAATCGGAAATGGTCTGCGCTGTCCTTTCCTTCTCCCCCTCCTGAAAGGGATACATGCCCCAAAGAATGACCGGCCCGGATATGCTTTCTTTTAATGTGTACAGATGCATCTGTCTAGGATCACCTCTTTCGTTAGTTTTATCTAACCTTATAAAAGTATACCATAAATGTCTGGATATGGAAATAGCTGTTCTCATGATCCTATTGTATCGTTTCTTCACTCCAAAATCCTGTTCGGTCATGTTTTTGTTCCATTCCTGTTCTTTTCCTCCCATTTTCCCCTATTTCAGTTATAATATTGGCACACAAAAGAAGCAGATCCTCTCATGAAACGGATCTGCGGAACGGAGATTTCTATGAAAAAAAGAATGATGATGGTTTTATTCTCTGCAATGCTTCTCTTATCTGCCTGTGGATCCGCCAGCGCTGATTCTCTCCCGGCCAATGAGGTTTCCAAAAAATCCAAAGCCGTGGAAGAAACTTCTTCTGTAGAAGCGGCCTCCGAAGTTCAGGCGCCTTCTCCTACGGAAATGCCGCTTTCCACAGCCACTCCTTCTCCTACACAGACGCCTCTGCCCACGCAGACTCCTTCCCCTACGCAAACGCCTCTGCCCACAGAAACGCCTTTGCCGACGCAGACCCCTTCTCCTACCGAAGCGCCTCTGCCTACACAGACGCCCGCCCCCACTGCTCCTCCTGCTGCTGAAACAGCCGTCACGCAGCCAGCTCCTGCGGAGCAATCTTCCGCCCAGTCAGAAGCACCGGCAGCTCCTGCCGCAGAAACCGGCGGACAAGGTGGATCAGGTTCCGGTTCCAACTTTAACACCTACAATAACCCGGATCAGCAGAACACCTCCGAAACCTATGTGTTAAATACCAACACCATGAAGATCCATCATCCCTCCTGCAGAAACGTTAAAAAAATAGCGCCCCAAAACTACAGCACTTCAAGTCTTTCTCTTGACGAGCTTAAAGCTCAGGGCTACAGTACCTGCGGGAACTGCTTTTAAGATTAAGAAAATAGAACGGTAACTGACAAGGAGGCAGGACAGCTAAGCTGTCCTGCTCAGACTGTAGACAAAGCTCCTTCCTGTGAGGGAGCTTTTCTTGTGTCATGACTGCAAAAAGTGTGTACCTGCAAACATATAAAAAGTAGTGAAAATGCTGTATTTACGGGACTTTTCACTGCTTTTTGGTAGAATGAAAGTACCAAAGTAAAGGCGGTGTTTCCTATGATGACACAGAATGCTGATAAAAAACGAGAACAGATTCAGATGTTCTGCATGGATGATCTTGTCCCACAGGATCATTTGCTGCGCCTGATCGATCAGGCAATCGACTGGAGTTTTATTTATGACCTTGTGATTGATAAATACAATACAACTAATGGCCGGCCAAGCATGGATCCGGTCATGCTGATTAAAATCCCGTTCATCCAGTACCTGTATGGCATCCGGAGCATGAGGCAGACAGTCAAAGAAATTGAGGTCAATGTGGCATACCGGTGGTTCCTTGGCCTGGAAATGATGGATAAGGTTCCCCATTTCTCTACATTTGGAAAGAATTATGCCAGACGCTTTCAGGATACCGATCTTTTTGAACAGATCTTTCCCCACATCCTGCAGGAATGCCGGATACAAAACACCTGCAATAGCAAAGCTGCTTTTGGATAACGGGATCACACCGCTTCTTCCATATAAGCGTCCAATGACCAAAGAAGGTTTTTTCAAGAAATATGAGTATGTGTATGATGAATATTTTGACTGCTATGTATGCCCGAATAACCAGGTACTGGCCTATCATACAACGAACCGTTCCGGATACCGGGAATATAAGAGTTGCGGGGGTGTCTGTGAAGAATGTCCGTATCTGAGCCAGTGTACAGAAAGCAGGGATCATGTGAAAGTAGTGACCCGGCATATCTGGGAACCATACATGGAAATATGTGAGGATATCCGACAGACGATAGGAATGAAGGAATTGTATGCCCAGCGAAAGGAAACCATAGAGCGGATCTTGGGAACGGCGAAAGAAAACCACGGCTTCTCCTATACGCAGATGATAGGAAAAGCCCGGATGGAAATGAAAGTCGGGCTTACATTTGCCTGCATGAATCTGAAAAAGATGGCAAAGATGATAGCCGGAAAGGGGAAAAGTGGAACCACAAAGTGCTTATTGTTAATAAAGTATGCACTTTTGGCACTCAAAAGAACAAGAAAAACGCTTTTGGCGAGAAGTATTACAGTTTTGCCGAAAAAGACAATGTGCAAAAGGCAGCGGACTTCTTAAACAGGTCACTGACCCCTAACTTACCCCTAGACAAAGGAAATATTATAAATTTTGCAAAAAGAAAAACCTCAGTAAACACTGAGGTTTTCTTATGCGGAAGATGGGACTTGAACCCACACGAGCGCAATGCTCACAAGATCCTTAGTCTTGCTCGTCTGCCAGTTCCGACACTTCCGCTTGACTTACGCCACGAATGATATAATATCATTTATGACGTTATTCGTCAATACCTTTTTTCACTTTTTATAGAAAAAGCAGCATTTACCGCTTTCTGTAGAAGTAAATGCTGCTTTTAAACTAACCTTTTTCAAAACTATTTCTTAGAGGATTTCTTTTCCTTCTTTTCATTTACCGTTTTCTTTAAATCCTCAAGCGCTTCTCCAAACCGCTTGGAATACATGGTCGGATTTCCCTTGATCAGATTTCTCTGATAAAAATCCTTCAGCCTGCGGAACTGCATACGATGCTCTTTTTCTACGGTGTACTTATTTCTCAAATCTGCAAGCTCTTCCCGCACATCATCCAGAAATGCAGATGGATTGATCTTCATCTTCTCCTTTATGATGCTAAATTTATCCTCAATGCTGCCCATCAGCTCATCCATACGCATGCTGCTTTCCTGCCTGCGGGTCGCATACTCGTCTCCGGCAACTGCCACGATCACATCCAGCCGCTTCTGGATACGCTCCATCTCTGCCTTTGCCTTGTCCAGTCCTGCCAGTACATCCCGCAAATCCAAAGCTGCCTTAAAGGACAGGGTAAAGTCAACTAAAATTCCAGCGCTCAGTAAGACGGTAGCCACCTTCAGGATCGAGTAAGGGATAGCAAGCACCACATGCTCCACACCCTTATGCAGAAAGCTTGTCATAAATATGGTAAGGAACCCCCACACAATCGTGGACGAAAGGCAGATATGTCCTTTATAATTGAATTTCTGATTGGAATAGTCCCAATAACGCACCTTAAAAAGGGATTCCATTAAAACTCCTGTTACCAGCTCCAGTACGGTAGCGCCTGCACAGCCGGCAAGATACGTCAGGACAATATTGTCCTGAAAAGGCATGGAAACCACCAGCATCATAATCGCACCGCTTCCATAAATAGGAAGAAACGGCCCTCGCATAAACCCTCTGTTTACAAACTTATGGCTTTTAACAGAAACATAAGTGGATTCAAAAACCCAGCCAAAAAAACAATAAAAATAAAAGAAAAACAACCACTGTATCGCAGTATAATGATACATAACACTTTCCTCTTCTTGTATGGTATTAGGTAAAGCTGATCACGGTTTCCTTAGGCGCTCTCGCCTGCTCCACGCTGATCGCATGGAGAACCGGCCCTTCTCCCTGATAGTCCTCAAAGTATTCCTTTTCAACCTTTGCCGTAACCTTGACCCACTGCTTATCGGTCAGTTTATCTGCCTGCGCATATTTGCATGCAAACCCCAGAAAGGCCATGTCCTCTGCACAACAGGTCATTGCCATGCGTCCCGGAATAAAATATCCTTTCGGGAACTCTTTTGGTTTCATTACCATTGCCAGGAACTGGACTGTTTTCCCGATATACCTTTCCAGATGATCCAGGCTGTCCAGATACCAGATCCCGTAGCCCTCGTTATCAAGCTCCAAAACCGGAGCATCCAGGCTGTATGGAAGATCATCCTCAAATATCTGATTGATCTCTCCTTCTGAATCCTCAAAGATAATATCAGCCCTTTGATTGATCGCCTTTACGTTTCTCTTGTAGGAGCTGAGATCCTCAATTCCATCACAGCGGTTGAAAATAATCATTTCAGAGCCTCTGATCATTTCTGCAAGCAGTGACTTCATGTTGGTATAGTACATGGGAAATGTAGACGCATCAATAGTTGTGATCTGCTGCTCCACCCTCCAGTGAAAAGGAAGCTTCATGTTCTTGAAGTTCCACATGCCGTTATACTCGATCAAAATACGCTCCGGCTTGTACTGCTTCTCCAGCTCCATCAAATGAGCCGTATTAAACTCTTCCTCGTCCTCGATCAGTACCAGGTCTGTCCGGCTCTTTTTCAGGAGCTTTTCTTCATACTCATTTTCTCCCTCTTCGCAGAGGATCAAAAGAGTTCTTCCCTTGATCTGAAAGTACGGCTGATCCAGCGTATAGCAGATAAATTCCGTTTTTCCGCTTTCCAGAAAGCCGTTAATGATAAACACCGGTTTCATATTGCCACCGATACCTTTCTCGCAGAAGGATGCCTTTCAGGATCCCTCCTGCGCAATTTTACATTTTATTTTGCAAACAGTTTCTTTAAGTTTTCTTCTTTCAGCTTAGATCCGATCACGCAGAACTTTCCGGTTACATCCGGCTTGCCTTCCCGGACATTGCTCTCGCCCGGCACATAATCAAAGTAAACCCAGCCGCCTTCTAAGCCGGGAACCATTCCTTTCGCTCTCAGCACAATGCCGTATTCCTCTTCCTTCTCTAACTGGTCGAGAATATGCTGGATCTCAGCCTTGCTGTAAGCGGTGGGCGTTTCCATTCCCCAGCTTCCGAACACTTCATCTGCATGGTGGTGATGATGGTGGTCATGATCATGGCATCCACAGGTACAGTCTTCCCCATGCTCATGATGATGGTCATGTTCTTCCTCATGATCATGGTGATGGTGCTCCTCCTCATGATCGTGATGATGCTCATGCTCTTCCTCATGGTCATGGTGATGATGCTCCTCATGATCGTGGTGGCACTCCTCTTCATGATCATGATGGTGATGATGATGCTCTTCCTCATCCTTGTGTGACTTCAATTCTGCCATCAGCTCTGCTTCCAGATCCTTTGCACCTTCAATGGTTTCCAGAATGTCAATACCATTTAACTCCTCCCAGGGAGTTGTGATGATCGTTGCCTTTGTATTATGCTCTCTGATCAGGGCAATGGCCTGATTCAGTTTTTCTTCTGAAATATTGCCTGTACGGCTCAGAATGATCGTTCCCGCATACTCGATCTGGTTTACAAAGAACTCTCCAAAATTCTTCAGATACATTTTGCACTTGGAAGCATCTACAACGGCAACCGCACTGTTCAGCATAACCTCCTTCTCATCAATCACATTCTGAACTGCCTTCATTACATCTGAAAGCTTGCCGACTCCTGACGGCTCGATCAGAATTCTTTCAGGAGAATACGTCTTTAATACCTCCTTTAAAGAGGTTCCGAAATCTCCAACCAGCGAGCAGCAGATACAGCCGGAGTTCATCTCCTTGATCTCAATACCTGCCTCCTTCAGAAATCCTCCGTCAATACCGATCTCTCCAAATTCATTTTCAATCAGAACCACTTTGGTATCCTTAAGTGCTTCCGCTACAAGCTTTTTGATCAGGGTTGTTTTTCCTGCACCCAGGAACCCGGATACAACGTCTATTTTTGTCATTTTTTCCTCGTTTCTGCGCTGCTTTTCCATCTTTAAAATTCCGGCAGGCCCCTGTGCATACAGCGCCTGCACAGTTCCCATCTACCGGATATTTCAGCAAATATTATAATAACTTTCAGGGGTAAAGTCAAATCTCCAAGAGCCTATGCTTTAACATGGCAATCTCCTTTTTATGTCCCTCATTATCGAAGGGTGTTTCCAGGTAAAAAGGAAGCTGCATAAGCTTCGTATGCCTCATCACCCTTAAAAGGGCCTCCATGCCAATCTCTCCCTGCCCGATAGGCGCATGCCTGTCCTTGCGGGAGCCAAAGGGCATCATACTGTCATTGAAATGAATGGCCTTTAACAGGGAAAGTCCCAGGATGCGGTCAAACTCTTCCAGCACTCCATCCAGATCATTTACAATATCATATCCTGCGGCAAATACATGGCAGGTATCCAGACAGATGCCGATCTGCTCAGGATGCTGCACTCCATCCCTGATCCTTTTCAGTTCTTCAAAGCTCCTGCCGATCTCCGTGCCCTTGCCTGACATGGTCTCCAGCAGAATTTCAATTCTTTCCTTTCCTGTAAGCGCCTGGTCAATCCCCTTTATGATGTTCCGGATGCCCTGTTCTTCTCCAATGCCTGTATGGCTGCCCGGATGGAATACCAGCATATCCATTTGGAGCTCATCCATCCTCTTTACATCCTCCCGCAGCACCGTGCAGGCAAATTCATATACTCTTTCGTCGTTGCTTGCAAGATTCATGGTATAAGGCGCATGCGCCATAAGCGGGCCAAAGTGATTTTGAAGCCTGATTTCCTCAAAGGCCTCTTTTTCTTCCTGGGAATAATTTTTAAAACCGGATCCTCTTGGATTTCTGCTGAAGATCTGCATGGTATTTGCACCGATCTCTATTACATTTTGTGCCGTTTTTACAATTCCATCCGCAATGGACATATGTGTTCCGATCGTCAGCATCCCTTACTCCATCACTCCGGCAATTTTTTCCAAATAGGTACGGATTTCCAAATGCTGGGGACAATGCTGCTCGCATTTTCCGCACCCGATACAATCCGACGCCTTCCCATGTTCCCCGGAAAGCTCCTTATACTCGCTCTGCAGCCTGGGCAGCCGTCCCTTTCCAAAGCGTTCCAGATCATTATACAGGGCAAAATAATCCGGAATGCAGATTTTCTTCGGGCATCCGTCAATGCAGTACTTACAGGCAGTACATGGGATCGCAATGGTTTCCTTAATGATCTGTGCCGCCTGAAAAACCTCTCCCATCTCCTCCTTGGATAACGGTTTAAACTCCTTCATATAGCTTAAGTTGTCTTCCATCTGCTCCTGATTGCTCATGCCGGAAAGCACCATCATAACATTTTCAAGCGTCGCTGCGAAGCGGATCGCCCAGGATGCCACAGAAAGCTCAGGCTCCCTGTCAGAAAGCAGTTTTCCTGCCTTTTCCGGAATGTTGCCCAAAGCTCCGCCCTTAACCGGCTCCATCACGATCACGGGTTTTCCGTGTTTTTTTGCAACCTCATAGCATTCTCTTGCCTGTGCCGACTTATCGTCCCAGTCCAGGTAATTGATCTGAAGCTGGACATATTCCACCTCCGGATGCTCCGTCAAAATCGTTTCCAAAACCTCTGCACTGTCATGAAAGGAAAAACCGATATGCCGGATCTTTCCCTGTGCCTTTTTCCGGGAAATAAATTCAAAAGCCTTCAGTTTTTTGGAAAGCTCATAGGTTTCTTTCCCAAGCGCATGAAACCAGTAATAATCAAAGTACTCTACTCCACACCGCTCCAGCTGCTCCGCAAAAATGCTGTCCATCTGTGCCACATCCTTTATCATAAACATGGGTAGCTTATCCGTGATGGTGTAGCTTTCTCTTTTGTAGCGTTTTACCACCGTTTCCCGAAATGCCACCTCGCTGGCCCCTCCATGATACACATACGCCGTGTCATAATAAGTGCCTCCTGCTTTCATAAAGGTATCCACCATTTTTCTGACACGATCCAGGTCAATGTGCGTGTAGTCCTCATCCAAAAGAGGAAGCCTCATCAGTCCAAATCCCAATTTTCCCATAGTCCCTGCTCTCCTTTCCTTCTCTTTTAAACCAGCCTATTCATGAAGCCTGTGGATCAGGCGATATGCAATCCCTCCCTGGGAGATCAAAGGCTCTGTATGTGCAAAAAAGACGATCCCATCTGTAGGGGCTGTAATGGTTTCCTTTACATACCCCTCGTAAGGGTCAATGATCTCTGCAAGAAGGTAGCCGTATCTCACATCCTCCCCCGGACTCACCAGTCCCTTAAAAATTCCGCCGTTTTTCACATGAACATCCGTCAGATCCTCCTCCATGATCACATGGCTGATATAACCACTGTGGCTTTCATAACGGATAATCCCCATTCTGGTCAAAAATCTGAGAACCGCTGCTACCGCCTGCCTTGCACTCTTTTCATCAATAGTATCATTTTTGTTGGTATAAACAGAAAATGCAGCCGTCATTTCATTCTGCCAGTTATAATTCAGCGTTTTGGTATCAATGGGGGTTGGCTTTCGCACCACCACATAGGGAAGTCCGAACAGGTTGGCCAGGGATGTATTTTGATAGCCGGTCTCCATCATCCGCACATGGGGAACAAATTCTCCTGTCATGTAAAAGCTGGTAAGCTGGATTCCATAGGTATATCCCTTGATCTTTTCAAAGATCTGGAATGCGATCCTGTCCGTGGTGTTCCCGTCTTCCTTTCCCGGAAACATCCGGTTGATATCCATGTTTTCAACGCCAAAAAATCTTCTGGATACATTCATGCCCAAAGCATTGACCACGGGGATCACCATAATGCTCTTTCCCGCATTGATACAGCCATTTGCCTCTAATTCCTTTAATGCCCTTACCAGCTGCGAGCAGATATACATCTGCTGCATTTCGTTTCCTCTGACGGAGCCAAGAATGCAGGCTGACTGCTCCCCCTTTCCGAAACGATAGCCGTGTACTACCATATCCTCCCTGCAGGGAGATTTCACGACGCAGATTTCTTCCTTATACATAACGGTTTCCTTTCCTATTCTACACCTGTCAGGATTCTTGCCAAAAGTGAGCCTTCCCGAACCAGCGGATACTCCCTGAGCGTAAAGACCAGGCCGCCCTTTTGCGCTATGATCTCATCCAGGGTCTCTCCCTCTAAGGGGCTGACGATTTCTCCCAGCTTATCTCCCTTTTTGACGTAATGATTATGTGCAATGGCCGGTAAAAATACGCCGACCTCTTTGGATCTGATAAATTCCACCTCTCCGTCCGTGGAGATCGCCGGTTCCTGGACATTTCCCACATGGCCTTCCCACATTCCCATATGCCGGAGCAGATTAAAAATTCCTTCGATCACCTGATTGCCATAGCTTCTGTCAATACGGCTCCCCACTCCCATTTCTATTACAAGCGTTGGCACTCCAAGCATGTTCATGGAATGGGCAAGGGTAGATTCATGAACCGTTGCCGATGCATTGAGCCATACCATATCTGTATTTAAAAGCCTTGCATAGGGAAGAAGCCTTTCTGCAAATTCCTCGCTGACACGCACCTGTGGGATCTCCTTTACGAAAATATCACTGGCGTGCACATCCAGACACATATCCGCACCTGCAAGATCGCCTACGATCGCTGCCGCCACCCTTTCAAAGGGCGTTCCGTTTTCTCTTCCGGGAAACATTCTGTTCATATCCATATTGACTTTGGGGATATTCCGCTGCGCCACATCCAGTCCCAGTGGATTCAAAGCCGGATAAATCTCCACTGTGCCTTTCAGCAGGGAAAGATCCTGTTTTAACCTTCTGGCAACCTCATAGCAGATATACTGCCCTTCAAATTCATCTCCATGTATCCCGGTTACCAGGGTAAGTCTCTTGCTTTCCGGCTCTCTGCCTGCAATAACATTTTTTTTGATCAAGAGCCTTTCTCCCACTGGGAGCTCTATGGAAAACACTTCCTCCATCATACCTAGGGGTACTCCTTTCGCAATGTATTTCTCTTTATGCTTCTGTTTAAGAAAGGGCCCGCACTCCGGACCCCCTCGTCTTATTTATTCTTCTGTGACCAGCCCCTGCATGACATACAAAATTTCCCGGTCAACCATGGCCTCGCTTACTCCTCTGGTACATGCCGCAATTTTAAGTCCTTCCAGCACATACATGATATTCCTCGCCGCTCCTCTGGGATCTTCGCAGTAAAACTCCCCGCTTTGACACCCGGCATCAATAAGCTTTTCCAGTACATGTACGGCCTGATCAAACTGTTTTCTTAAAAGATTATCTTTTCCGGTGATCTGGTTTGCAAAATAATATTCATAGATTGCTTTGGTAAGGGATGCTTCCTTTCCCAAAAGCTCCTTTTTCTGTTCCTTTAAAAGCAAAGCAAGGATATCTGCAGGAGTTGCATCCTCCGACAGACTCTTTGCAAAAAGATCGTCTGCCTCCTGCGTTTCCATCACAAGCACCTGTTCAAACAGCTGCTTCGTGCCGTCAAAATAAAGGTAAAGACCTCCTCTGCTGATCTCGCAGGCCTCTACAATATCCTTCATGGTTACCAGCTTATAGCCCTTTTCCATGAATACCTGCCTTGCCTTTTCTAAAATATATCTTTGCTTTTGTGCCGATTTGTCACCCATCTTATGATTGCTCCTATGCCAGTGGTTTATCCCAGATATCAAGCAGCTCCTTGATCTTAAGCAGACTCTGCAAAAAGACGCCGTTTTCCACTGCCTGAGCCCAGAGAGCCCCCTTCGTCATTCCTCCCAGAACATATTTTGCCATAATATCAAATATTGCTTCTATCTGCGGCAATTCAGCCTGGGCGATAAACGCCAGCTCATCCTTAGGCGTATGAAGCCCGTTCCTGGAAAAGGTATACACATAATTAGGATCCATAAGTCCCGTTCCCTGCATCTCCTTTACAAAGGATAACAGTGTTCCGTCATAAACCGGAATCGGCACGGATCTGATCGGCTCCTGATCCCCCTGATAGGTATGTACCAGCGTATCCCCCGCTTTTTCCTGGAGCCACGGGATATAACGAAATACATCCCCTACTTTTTCTTTATAACTTTGTAACAATTCCCGTCTGTAAATGTTTTCTGTTTCCACGTCCCTGCACCTCACCCTTTTGTACAAATGCTATACTGTTTTTATTTTATCATAAATCATCTGAATATGCACTTTAAAAAATTTTATGACTATTTTCTTTAAAAAGTTCACTTTTGGCGAATATATTTTTATTTTTAAGCAATATAATTATAGATTTTTTATCTTTCAAGCAATATAATAACATCAGAGTTGAGAACGGAATCAACTCGAAGCTAATTAGCAACTCAAGAATTCCCCTTTTACACAAGCGAAGGCCCCTGAGATATTCTCAGGGGTCTTTGCTTGTTGCTCATATTCTACATAAAAATTCACATAAAAGTTCACACGAAATTAAAAAACCCCAGTAAATACTAGGGTTTTAAAACAGGGGCAGTAGGAATCGAACCCACATCGACGGTTTTGGAGACCGCTGTTCTACCTTTGAACTATGCCCCTATATTCGGCAGTTTTGACCACCGAAAATCATTATATCTCAACTACAGGTGCTCTGTCAACAAATTTTCATATTTCACCAAATTTCTAATACATCAGACAATCCTTGGTGTCCTCTTCGATCTTTTTGCTAAAGCTCTTTACCTCCTTGGATGGCTCGTAAGCTTCGTCATCAAATAAAAGCTTGTGTAGCTTTATGACATTATCCTCTAAGGAAGTGGGCACCACACAGGAACCCTTGGTTCCGATAATTCCGCCGTTCCGGGCATCTGCAAAAGGAAAGCCCTCACTGACTGTCACCTTGTAATCTCCCACCATGCCAAGCACCGGAATAATATCTTCTACATCAAGGGATGTCTGGACATTGGGAAGCACCGCATTCACTGCGCTTGTCAGCGTAGTAAGAGAAGCGGTCTTTCCCTTTTCCATCATTGCAATCAGAAGATCTCTCTGACGCTCTGCCCTTCTGAAATCATCCCCGCCTCCGTAGCGGATCCTGCAATAGGCAGTTGCCTGCATTCCGTTTAAGGTCTGTTTTCCGTTTTCTGTTACCGGGGTATAATCCACTCCCATAGCTGCCGCCATGGTGCTCTGATAATTGTTCAGGTGGCTGATCTCATTTTCTGTGATCTCCATTTCCACTCCGCCAAGGGCATCCACCGCCTGGATCAGTCCTTCAAAGCCAACTGTAATGTAATCTGTCACATACATGTCCGTATTCATATTGATCATGCTGATGGCCTGTTGGGGGCCTCCCTGGGCATAGGCCGTATTGCACTTGTTGTAGGTATCGTTTCCCAAATTCAGATAAGTATCCCGGTAAATGGATACCAGCTTTACCTCATGGGTGTCCATGTCAATGGAACAGATCATGATCGTGTCGCTTCTGTTGCCTTTTCCAAGGCTTCCATCTCTGGCATCCACTCCGAAAAAAGCAATATTGAACACGCCTGTATACTTGCTCTTATCCTGGCTCTCTTCTTCCTGTACCAGCTTTTCCTTTACTTCCTCATTAACTGCAATATTTTCTTCCTTCAGCTCTACCTTCTCAACGCCCTTTTCCTTGTCCGTTGCATGTAACGTAAAATACAGGATCACTGCCGCTACGATCAAAACCAGAATTTCTAAAATAAATAATGGAATATTTTTTATCCATTTCTTCTTATCCATGTTTCTCTCCACACTTTTTATTCTTTTGTTTCAGCCCATCAGGACAAAACTATCATATATTTTACCATATTTGTGCGGCTTTGAATACCTTTTTTATTTTTACGCCTTAGTTTTACGTCTTATCGTCACAAAAGCTTGATTGCATCCGCCACATTTTCAACGCCGATCACCTGGATGCCTTCTGTCTGCTTTAAGCTCTCTGCTCCTGCTTTTGGAACCACACAGACAGTAAAGCCAAGCTTTTGCGCCTCCTGCACTCTTGTCTTTAACATGCTTACCGCTCTTACTTCACCGCTCAGTCCTACTTCTCCCACTGCCACCATGCCATCCGGTATGGGTTTATTCTTGAAGCTGGAGGCAATGGCCATGACCATGCCAAGATCCAGCGCCGGCTCCTGGATTTTTATTCCGCCCGCAATATTTACATAGGCATCGCAATTTCCCAGCTGCATGCCCAGACGTTTTTCCAAAATAGCAATCAAAAGGTTCATCCGGTTAAAATCAGTTCCTGTAGCCTGACGCCTTGGGATCCCGAAGCTGCTGTGGCAGACCAGGGCCTGGATCTCCACCAGCATAGGCCTTGTCCCCTCCAAAGAGCACACT
>ERZ779737.1995-NODE-1995-length-14387-cov-3.024491_pt1 | contig 14387 bp, 10 predicted proteins | sample MGYA00511889_ERZ779737 | MGnify/ENA primary metagenome ERZ779737 (study PRJEB29588, sample SAMEA2163575) | human gut metagenome | biome: human gut; feature: human-associated habitat; material: faeces | place: Denmark | collected 2008/2010 ...
ATATAGCTTTGGGAGCATTAATAATAGTTTTATGTTTATTAGTTTGTTTTTTTATATCTAATTTTAATATTGGTATTATTCCAAGTATTGAAAAGACTAAGGATAGAATAACAGTTACAGTTATTCCATATTTTTCTGTTACAAAAGCTCCAATATATGGAGCGAATATGAGAGCAATATAGGTAAATATCAAAATATTTAGAGTGCTTGTTTGTTTATTATCTTTTGGTAATATTTCAATAGCAAAATAATGTCTAAGTGAATGATAAGTATAAGAAGCAATTGAGTTTATTATACTAAAAATAATTAAATTTGTTATGTTATTATCCATATTAATTAGGTAATAAAATGAATAACTAAATAAGAGTGAAGAAAATATTAATATCCATCTTCCATTTATATAATAAAGTAGTTTTAAAGAAATATAATTAACTAATATTGCGGTAAAATATAAAATAAAATAAAAAAGCATAATTTCTTTTAAGTTATAACCCATTTTATATAAAAATACTGATGAAAATATTTCAAAGATATTTCTTGCTACTGTAGATAGGAAGATAAATATATTATATTTTTTGTAATTAGCCATAATATCACCATTATTATTATGATAAATATTTTTATTTTTATAGATTAATAATTTCTTTAATTTACATATTAAAATATAAGTGATAAAATACTTACAGATGGGGAGGTGTTTTTTTGAAAAATATTTATTTAGATAATAAGAGATATCATACACTTAATCATTTTTATCAAAATAAATTTGGTTGTAAGGTTTGTAAGATTAGTTTGAATGCTGGGTTAAGTTGTCCGAATATTGATGGTACTTTAGGTTATGGTGGTTGTATATATTGTTCTAAAAGTGGTTCTGGTGAATATGGTGGCGATGTTAATGATGATTTAGTTACTCAATTTAATAAGGTTAAAAGTGTTATAGATAAAAAATGGAAAAACGCTAAATATATTCCCTATTTTCAGGCTCATACTAATACATATGCGAGTGTTGATGTATTAAGGGAAATGTATGAGAGTGTACTATGTTTAGATAATGTAGTTGGTTTATCAATTGCTACTAGATGTGATGCGATTAGTGATGAGGTATTTGATTATTTATGCGATTTGAATAAAAGAACTTTTTTGACTATTGAACTAGGTTTACAAACTATTCACGATGATACTTCTAAATTAATAAATCGTTGTCACAGTTTAGAATGTTTTGAAAATATGGTTAAAAAGCTTAAGAAGCATAAAATACATACCGTAGTTCATATCATTAACGGTCTACCCTATGAAACTAAAGAAATGATGTTAGAAACAGTAAAATACTTGGATAAATTAAAGGTGGATGGAATTAAAATTCATATGTTAAATATTGTTAGAGGTACTAAGTTAGCTAAAATGTATGAGGAAGAAAAATTTAGTCTTTTAACTAAAGATGAATATGTAGATATTACTTGTGATCAAATAGAATTATTAAGTCCTAATGTTGTTATTCATAGAGCTTCATCAGATCCTAAAAAGGAGGATTTAATTGAACCTGCTTGGTTAGTTAAGAAATTTGGTGTGTTAAATGATATTGATAAGGAACTTAGAAGGAGAAATACTTATCAAGGATTTAGAAAAAGTATTTTGAATAAGCAAAGACAAATATTAGAAATTAATCTAAAAAATAATGATATTGTAGTGGATGCTACTGTTGGTAATGGTAACGATACTTTATTTTTAGCAAATCTTGTTAAGGATGGTTATGTATATGGATTTGATATTCAAAAGATAGCTATTTCTAATACTAAGAAATTACTTGACGATAATAATGTTACTAACTATACTTTGATAAATAAGTCACATGAATTTATCTTTCAAGAGTTAAGTAATTTGAAGAGCAAGGTTACAGCAGTAGTTTATAATTTGGGTTATTTGCCTAAAGGAGATAAGAGTATTGTAACTAAAGAAGAAACAACTATTAAAAGTATTAAGGAAGCTTTTATGTTACTTAATAATAAAGGTTTTATTTTAGTGGTTGTCTATCCTCATTTGGAAGGTAAGAAAGAAGCTCAAGCGATTAAGAAATTGAAATTTAAAGATATGGAAATTAATGAATATCATAACGATGATAATGTAGAAGCTCCATATTTAATAGAAATTAAGAAAAATAGTAAACAAAAAGATGCCTAAATAAATTGATATGAAACTCGTTTCTTGGAGACTCGAAGCGGGTTTTTTATTATTATAAAAAAAAGAAGGAGAGTTACTCTTCCTCGTCATTTTTATATATATTGTTATTAAGAATATTATCTAGGGCTTCTCCATTTAAGAAATCTAGGTTATTTGAATCATTATTTGATAGTATTGATAAAAGACTGTTGTCATCTTCGGGAGTAAAGACAAAACTATCTTCTTCTTTTTCGTTTTCAGCCGCTTCATTGGTTATGCTATCTAAGGCATTATGAAATTTGTCACCAATATTTGTTTTAGATTGTTCTATTTCATTTTTTGTTTCTTTGGTTTCAACGATAGGTTTGTTATAATTAGTTTTTGGTTCTTCTTCTGTTTCTTTAGGTAAATTAGTTGGATATTGTTTTTTTAATTCGTTGATAACATCTTCAATATTGGGTATTTCTTCTTTTGTTTTTTTAGGTATTGACTCTTTTTTTTCTACTTTAGGAGTAGATGATACTTGATCTAGTTTAATATCTAACTCTTTAAGAATTTGTTCAAGATTTTGTTCTTCTTTTAGTAAATCTTCTTCTAATGATTCTGTTGTTTCTTCTTTTGCTTGTTCTTTTTGTTTCTTGTTACTTTCAATAAATTTATCTAAATCAAATTCTTCTTTTACATCTTCTTCTTTTTCTTCATCTATTGGTATAATAGTTATTTTATCATCGCTTGCAAGATTAAATTCTTTTCTTATTTGCATTATGTCTTCTTCTTCGTTGTTTTTTTCTAACTTTTCTATTTGGGTAATATTGCTCTTTAGTTTTTGTTCAATTTTTTCTTTTTGGGTTATAGCTTCTTTTTGTGGTTCTAGAGCATTTATTTGATTATCGATAAGATTTGTAAATTCTTTATAATCATCACTATATACTTGAAATTCGTATGCTTTTATTAGTTCATCTCTTTTTGATAATAATTTTAGAATATCATCTCTTTTGTTTTTTAAATCAAGGTATGTTCTAAATTTATTGCTAAGTAATTTCTTGATATCAAAAAGCATTAATTGATTTTTCAGGTTAAAGTTTTCAAACTTAATTTTTGATAATTCATTATCTTTGTTTTGTTTTAATTCATCTTCTAGAGAACATTTTAGAAGTTGTTCTATTAGATCGATTCTTTCATCATATATTTCGATTAAATTATCTCTTTCTTTGTATCCTTCTTCATTGTCAAAAGGAATAGCAAAATTTTGCTCAAAGAATTCTGACAATTCATCTTCTAGGGATATATTTTTTGTTTCGTTACTTATTAGTCCTTCGTTTATATCTAATAATTTTTGATTATAATCAATGTTTTCTTTTCTTAATTCTTCTAATTTTTTAGTATTATTTAAATATTTTTGTATTACTTCTAGCCTATTTTTTATACTATCTAGATCAGGTTCATCGGTTTTTGGTTCAAAAACATAGTCTTCAGAGGTAATATTTTTGTAACTAATGGACATTTTTTCTTTTTGAGCAATACGTTTTTCTTTTAATTCTTTTAGTTTGATTAACCTTTTTTCTTCTTCTACTATATTATTATTGGTATCTTTTAATTTGTTTATTTCTTCTAAATATATTTGTTCATATATATTTATCAATTTAGTGAAGTTATCTATGTATTTTGTTTTTGATTCTTCTTTTTTTGTTTTAAGGTAATCGTTTCCCCAAACTAATACTAGTCCTTCTAATAATTCTATATCTTTATTAAGCATTTTTCCACCTCCTTATGCGTATTGTTTTTTGAACAATGGGATTATTGCTTCTAATTCTTGACGATCTTCTACTAATTCTATAGTTACAATATCATTATCTTTTTTTAATTTAACAATTTTACAAACGTCCTTTAAAACTTTATTTATATCATCAATTAAAACAATATAATAGTAATCTTCTTCTTGATATGTTAATTTATTAACAACAACATATTTCTCATTATTATTTATTTCGATAATATCATTAACGTTATACATTTTATCACTCATCTTTCAAATACTTTTTTCTTTTTATAAGGGCGTTTAATTTGTCAAACCAGTTAATAAATTTGTGTTCGTTTTCAACGATTGCATATTCTAACCAACTAGGTGCTGGTTCTGTTTTAGTAATGATATTTGTTTTAATGTTATCTTCTTTCGGTTTTTCATTACTGTTATGATAAGGATTTTTGATTACTTCAACTTCCTCTATTTCTACTAATTTAAAATCGTTATTTTTGGTTTCTGGTTCTTTTATTTCACTTGTTTCTTCTTTTATATCTGAACTTTCCTCTTTAGTTTCTTCTTCCTTTTTAATATTTAGGGATAGTTGTTTTTCTATTTTATCATTTTGTTCTTTTAGGTTTTTTAGTTCTTCTTCGTTATTCTTTTTAACAGTTAGCAATAATTCTTCTTTTTTTAGGTCTTTTAGTTGAAATTCTAATTTTTGATTTTGTTCCTTTAATAAATCTTCTAGCTCAGTAAAGGTGTTTTCTTGTAATCCTTTAGTTATTATTTCGTTTATGGTATTTCTTTTGGTTGATAATTCTTGATATTCTTTTAGTTGTTCTTCTGCTAAAGGTTTTAGTTCTATTAAGGATTTCTTTTTACTGTATTCTAGGTAATTTTTTTTAGCCATATCAAGAACATTTGCTATACTAGGGTCAGTTGATGATTGTTCTTCTGCTTTTAAATATAATTCTTGATATAGTGGAAAATGGGTTTGGGTATCTTCTATATCAATACTTTCTACGTTATTTTCTTCAAGAATTTTTTTTATGGTTTCGTTTAAGGCAAATTCCATTTCTTCATTGATACTGATACTATGTGATTTTTTATCCTCTATTTTAGCTAGTTCAATGTCGGTATCTTCATTTATTTTATTTAAATTGCTTATTTTATTTTCATTGGCTATATAGGTATTTAATATTTCAATTTCGCTTTCTACTTCATCTAGTTTGGTAGTTAACTTGCTAATATTAAAATCTACATTAATTGGGCTACCTGTTTCTTTTTCGTATGCTGTTACATAATTGTTAATGGTATCCATATGTTTTTTTATTAAGGAAGCAATATCTGTTAAAACATTCAATTTATCTTCTTTGTCAGAAACTTTTATTTCAGATAAACGATTTAGTTCAAGTTCATACTTTTGATTATCAAATACAAATATTTCTTCTAATAATTTTTGCATTCTTTGAAGAAATGATTTTTTTTCCTTTTTATATTTAAAATAACTTAGGTAGTCATCATATAATTTTGTTATTTGTTCTATATATACATTTTTATAGTCTATCATCTAGGTATCACCTCTATTATAATTATGCCATTTTTAGCGGTTTTTGTCAATTATTAATAATTCTTTTGTCTTTATTTACATAATTTTATTTTTTTTTAAAATACTATATTTAGGAGGAGATAAACTATGGATATGCGTAAGTATATTATTAATAATTTTAAGGATGATGATGTTAGTGATATTAAGGATTCTATCGATAGTTCTATTGCATCTATGGAAGAAGAACCACTTATTGGGCTTGGTGTTCTTTTTGAACTAGCTTGGAAGAATGCTAATTCTGATGAACAGATGCAAATTTTAAAGTTGATTAAAGTAGGTTTAAATAAAAAGGCATAATCATTATACTAGTGATTGAGCCTTTTTGTTATTTTTAATAGTGGTTTCAATATGCACTCTTTGTACTAAGGCAATGGCTATGATTAAAGATAGTGTATATGAGCCACCATAGGATAAGAATGGTAATGGAACTCCTGTTAATGGGCCTATTCCCATTACACCGATTAGATTTACGGAAATATGTAATAATAAATATATTAAAACACCATATGCAATAAGTGAGTTTCTTAAGTTAGTAGCCTTTTTGGCAATTTGGTAGATTATATATAATAATATAGCATAAATAATGATAATGATAATACCTACTACTAATCCCCACTCTTCTACTATTATTGGAAATATGAAATCGGTGTATGATTCTGGTAGATATAGATATTTTTGGGTGCTTTCTCCTATCCCTTGACCATTGAGGCCTCCATTTGAGAAAGCTATAAAACTGTTGCATAGTTGGTAACCTGATTTTTCTTGATATCTTTCACAAGGATCTAGAAAATTAAATCTTTGTAATTGATAGTCTTTTAGAATACTTTTTCCCATTACTAAGAGTAAAACGACTACTAGTAAAACACCGCTTAAAATAATTTTGTTTAGAAATTTTCTTTTATCTTCTGGAATGGGAACGGCGTAGAAGATTAATCCGGTCATTAGTAAAAGGATTGATGCAGTACCTAAATCGGGTTGAGCAGCGATTAAAATAAAGGCAATGATAATTAGGGAAATTGGTTTTAATAAAACCGATAATTCCGATAATTCATCACTATGTTTTTCATAATAGACAGCTAAATATAATATTATGGCAATTTTGACAAATTCTGATGGTTGAATAGATACAACCCCTAAGTCAAACCAACTTTTAGCATTATTAGCACTGGTACCATACATATATACTAATATTAAAATACCTATGGAACCTAGAATGAATAAATTGCTCATTTTTTTATAATTTTTGGTAGGAAATATTAATATAAAACAAGAAGCTATTAGTCCTGCTACTACAAAGACAGCTTGTTTAATAAAGTAGTAATAAGGACTTTTTGCATAACGCATATAGCTTTCCATTGAAGAAGCACTTTGGATCATAATTAAACCAAAGCAAAGTAAGATAGAGGTTACTATTAATAGTGGTCTATTCATATTATTTAATACTTTCTTCATAGTGGAAACTCCTTTTCTACTTGTTTATCTGCTATTATTAATAAAATTATATCAAACATTTATATATTAATCAATAAATTAAAAAGATTTAAATTTTATTTTAAATCTTTTTAAAATAAACTAAGTTGGCTAGTTTCTGGTAAATCTTTTAAAATACCCATGGTACGCATTTTATCTACTAGGGTAGCTGATACTTTGCATCTTTTAGAAAAATCTTCGATGCTGATAAATGGATTTTTCTTTGCTTCTTCAAAAATATTGTTGGCAACGGTATCTCCTAGTCCGTCGATTGTTCTAAATGGTGGGATTAATGTTTTTTCATCTGCATCAATTACAAAATTTTTGCTATGTGAACGATATAGATCTATGTTACCAAATTTGAATCCTCTAGCTAACATTTCTAAGGCAACATATAGAACATCTAAAATGCTACTTTCTTTATTGGTTGCTTCGTAACCTTTGTTTTGTATTTCAATAATTTTATCTTTTACTTTATCGTATCCTTTTATCATTGTTTCTATATCAAAATCTGAACATCTTACTGAAAGGTAAGCACAGTAATAATATATTGGTTTATGAACTTTAAACCAAGCAATTCTAAAGGCACTTATGACATAAGCAGCAGCATGGGCTTTGGGAAACATATATTTTATTTTACGACAAGAGTCAATAAACCAATCTTCAATACCAGCTTCTTTCATTTCAGCTTCGAAAGCTGCCCATTTATCCGGTTCTTTGCTAGCTTTACCTTTTCTTACAAATTCCATTATTTTGAAGGCTGATTTTGGTTTCATTCCTTTATACATTAGATAGACCATGATATCATCACGACAACCTATTACCTCTTTGAAAGGAACGACGTTGTTTATGATTAATTCTTGAGCGTTTCCTACCCAAACATCGGTGCCGTGTGATAGGCCAGATATTTTGATTAATTCAGAGAAAGTGGTCGGTTTGGTATCTACTAACATGGCTATTACAAATTTAGTACCCATCTCTGGGATACCCAATGTACCGGTTTCGCACATTATTTGCTCTTTGGTTACACCAAGTATTTCTGGGGAAGTAAAGATACTCATTGTATCTTTATCATCTAAAGGTATTTTGGTTACGTCTAAGCCAGATAAATCTTGAAGCATTCTAAGGACAGTCGGATCATCGTGACCAAGTATATCAAGTTTTAAGACGTCTTGATCAATAGCGTGGTAATCAAAGTGGGTAGTTCGCCAAAGAGAATTTGCATCATCGGCAGGATATTGATATGGTGTAAAGTCATAGACATCCATATAGGCTGGGATAACAACAATTCCTCCTGGGTGTTGTCCTGTCGTTCTTTTTACACCAGTACAACCTAAGGCTAATCTTTCTATTTCGACACTCCTTTTTTCTAAACCTCTTTCTTCTAGGTAGCCTTTTACAAAACCAAACGCTGTTTTTTCTGCGACTGTACCAATTGTACCAGCACGATAAACATTATCTATTCCGAATAATTCTTTGGTATATTCGTGGGCTTTCCATTGATAATCACCAGAGAAATTTAGATCGATATCTGGTACTTTGTCAGCTTCAAAACCTAGGAAAGTGGCAAAAGGCATATCCTGACCGTCTTTAGCCATTTTTGTATTACATTTTGGACAAATTTTATCCGGTAGGTCAAAGCCACTTGAATAATCTTTCCCTAAAGGAATACCTTCTTCATTATCAAAGATACTGTGTTTGCAGTTTGGACAACGATAATGGGCAGGAAGTGGATTTACTTCAGTTATTCCCATCATAGTTGCTACAAATGATGAACCTACAGATCCCCTACTTCCAACTAGGTAGCCGTCATCATTAGATTTTTTTACTAGTTTTTGAGCGATTAGGTATATTACGTCAAAACCACCTTTGATAATACCGGTTAGTTCTTGTTCAATTCTTTCTTTAATTATTTGTGGTAAATCTTCTCCATATAGACTATGAGCTTTATCGTAGACCAATTGATTAACTGTTTCGACCGAATTTTCTATTTTAGGCGAAAATGGTATTCCACCCGTTTCAATAATTACTTCTATTATTTCTACTTGATCTGCTATTTTATTAGGATTTTCTATGACTATTAAATTTCTAATATCTTCATCTAAGAATGAGAATTCTTCTAACATTTCTTCAGTTGTTCTAAGGTGATTATCTGGTAGAGTTTTAATTTCGCTTTTACAAAGCGGGTGTCTTCCGCCACCGGGTACTTTTTGATTGACTATTATTTCTCTATATATTTTATCTTCTTTTTCTATGTAGTGAACATCGCCGGTAGCTACGATTAATTTGCCACATTCCATAGTGACCCTAATTATTTTTTTTATGTTTTCTACCAGTTCTAGTTTGCTACTAAAGTCATTCATTTGAAGTAAGTGGTCGTAGGCACTAGGAGGTTGAACTTCTACATAATCATAGAAATTAATAACGTTAGTTAACTCTTCATCGGTTTTACTACGAGACTTTTTAAACACTTCTCCTTCATAGCAACCACTTCCAATTAGTAATCCTTCTTTATGTTTGGTAATTTCACTTCGTAGGATTCTTGGGGTTTTATATAGGTATTTAGTATTAGCTAAACTTACTAGTTTGAAGAGATTTTTTAATCCTACTTTATTTTTGGCAAGTATATTTATGTGATAACTAGCACCATATTTATATATTTCATCTTGAGCGACTAGTCTATTCATATCATTTATGGTTTCATAGTTTCTACTATCTAATTTTTTTAACATTTTGTGAAATACTAGTGCTGTTCCTTCGGCATCATAATCGGCACGGTGATGTGCATCTTCATCCCAAGGAACTTCATATCTTTTTACAAGGGCGGAAAGGCTATGTCTTGCAAAATTATTATCTAAAGTCCTAGATAATTCTAAAGTATCTATTACGGTATTTTTAAACTCTCCTAAATTGTATTTTTTGTAACACATACTTAAGAACGATACATCGAATTTGGCATTATGGGCGACCATAGGAAGATCACCATACCAGTCAATAAATCTTTTAATAGCATTTTCTTCTGTATCTTTATCTTTTAACATATCATCTGTAATATTGGTGATAGCGGTTATTTTTTCTGGTAGAGGTCTACCTGGATTAATTAGTTCGTTGAAACGATCTATTATTTCACCGTTACATATTTTAACTGCTCCTATTTCAATAATTGAATCTGTTCCACCGGCGTTAAAACCTGTTGTTTCAAAGTCGAAAACGACATAGGTTGTTTCTAGTAATTGTGCATCTGTTGGTCTTATGACAATATCAACGTCATCTTCTATCATCGTTAATTCAGTGCCATAGATTACTTTAAATTTGTCTTCTTCGTTGGTTATTTTTTTATTGTAATCTCTGACGGTGGTATATGCTACTGGGAATGCTTGGCAACCATTGTGATCGGTTACGGCAATTGCTTTATGCCCCCATTTAATTGCTTTATTAATATGCTCGATGGTGTGTTTATCTGTATCAACGGGACATAGTCCATCCATTCCACTCATCATTGTGTGAACGTGTAATTCTACTCTTTTTTTAGGAGCATTGTCTTCTCTTTGCGGTATGGTTTTTTCTATTTTTTCTATATCTTTGAAACGACTCATAAATACTAGTTCATTACCAGCAAAGGAGTCTTTGGTTACTTTACCATAAAACTGGTACCACGCACCTTTTTTAAGAAAATTTTTTATTTCAGTGGCTTCGGCATCATCTTTAGTAAATAGTTTAACATAAATGCTATTTTCTAAATCGGTTACTTTTAGAGTAAATATTTTATATCCACTTTTAGCTTCAAATAAATCTATTCCAAAAATAGATCCTTCTATGGTAATATTATCTATCTCATAGAGAATATCATTTAGTTTAGTGATACTCTTATCTTTTTTAGGTCTAAATTTAGGTTTTGCATCCTTTATTTCTTCTTCTTTTATTATTTTAACTTCTTTTTCTTTAACAGGTACAGTTGTTATTTCTTCTTTGATTTTATTTTTTAATTCTTCATCTTCTACAATGTTTATATTTATTTCTTTTATATCAAATCCTGATTTTAAAAGGGTATTCTTTAAATCAGTTACAATTTTTTTGAATGATGTATACTCTATTTTGTTATAAACGTCTATGGTAATAGTGTTTTCTTCTAAATTTAATACCCGATCTTTAAAAATACAAAAAGAAGTATTTTTTTCGCATATTTTTTGGATATAATAATTATAGTAATCTTTTAGATTATCATAATTTTTAGATCTAGAGGTAATTACTAGCTCCACTTCTTCTATGTGATTAAACTTATCTTTTAATTTAGTTAAAAATGATATGTATGTTTTAATATTTAGGATATTATCTAAAATTATTTTGAAGACCCATAATTTATTATTTTCATATACGGATACTTTATCCAAGGTACCATTTTGAAACTCTTCATAGTATTCTTCTTCTAAATTTATTTCTTTTAATAATCTTTGTAATTTACTTTCCATATTGCACACCCTAACTTCATACTTAGTATAACACGGAAGAAATTTTTTGTATAGTGCAATATTGCTATGTTTAAATAATAATAAAATTAAAAAGAATCATAGTAAAGTTTAGTTATAACCTATATTCTTTATATGATTCTTAATTTTTCTTATTATTGGTGAGTAAATTTACTGTTCCATTATCAAACTTATATATAATGTTACACATTTTTTCTATATCATCTTTTATATGCGTCGATATGATAATAAGTTTACCTTTTTCTTTTTCGTGCAACAAAATATCCCTTATTATATTCACACCATTTTCATCTATTCCGCTTAATGGTTCATCTAGAATTATAATTTGTGGATTTTCCATTAAAACTTGAATAATACCTAATTTTTGTTTCATTCCTAAAGAATATTTACCATATAGTTTATTTTTATCCTTAAGTAAACCTAATTTATCTAACCAATAATTAATCTCATTATCATCAATCTCATTATTAATACTAGCAAGCAATTTTAAATTATCAAATCCAGACAATCCATCAAGAAACTTTGGTTTTTCAATGAGAGCTCTTATCTTGTTATTAAAATAATTTTTATCTAAAATACTTTTACCATCAATTAATATATTTCCTTGCGTAGGAATAACAAAGCCACAAATCATTTTGAGAAGCATTGTTTTCCCGCTACCATTTCTCCCAATAAAACCATAAATATTCCCAGACTCTAAACTCATAGTAACATTATTTAAAATAATGTTATTATCAATTACTTTTGATAATTCACAAATCTCAATTTTCATCTAATCACTCCTTTCAAATACAACAACACTTTTTCTTACAAAAATTGATTTTAATAACAAAAATAATAGCAACAAACAAATTAACAATAACCAAATATTATCTATAAAGTTAACACCAAATAAATAGAAACCCAAATTATAAATATTACCAAAAGAACTAAGTAAAATAATCAAAAATAAAATAAAAATACTATAATAATTAAATAAAAGATACATAATTAAAGAAAGAATGACAAACAATGTCTTTGTGAAAAAATCAGCAAGAAATATTTTTAATACACTAATTAAATTTAATCCATTTCCTGTTACAAAAAATACTGTTAATAAAATTAAAAAAGTAAAAGTTTCAATTAATAACATAATAATTAAAATATTAATCATTTTAATATTTAACCACTTATTTTTTGAAATACGTAAAAATATATTTTCAGGGCCAAATTTAAAATCTTTAATAAACAACTTCATAAAAATATAGTAATAACTAGCAAAAATAAATAAAGTAAAAATCATTGGAACTAGATGAAATATTTTTTGAAATCCTCCTATATTCATTAAAAAAATCTTAATCCTTTCATTACCAAAATTAAAGTCAAAAATCATTCCATTATATATTGAATAAGCCACTACAGCAAGTAAAAAATAAATAATAACTTTTTTATTTTTCTTTAGTTCTTCTAAATCCAACATCAATAAATATCTCATAATATATCCCCATTCCATTTTCTTTTATACAAAATAAAACATACGAGGAAAATAACAATAAGATAAATTGTTGAAAATATAATATTCTTACTTATCGAATAAAATATATGGTAATTACTAATATAATATCCTGGAAACAAAAATAAAAATCGATTTGGAACGACACCCATAAATGAGGTCATAATTAATAAAATAATTACAATACAGGTATGAACTTTTTTATTTGATAAATAACTACCAAGTAATCCCATAATTATTGCAAAAATATAAGTTTTAAATAGACTTATAACCAACAATAACAAATTTGAAACTCCATAATATTTATCACTTGCAATATAATAATTTCTATTAGCAAATATATTAGTTAAAATTAACCCCGTGGATATTAAAATAGTAAACAAATCACTAACTACTAAAAATATAAGTTTAAAATTTGAATTTATAATTTTTTTTCTATTGCCAATTCTAAGTAAATTATTATAATTGTTATAATACTTATGTTCAATAAATATTACCGCAAATAAAGTCACAGGTAATAAAAACAGTGCTATAAAAAAGGGATGATTAGTTGAATAATGTAATAAATCAAAATATGCATATTCACCACGATTTACACTAAATATTAACAAACCAAATATAATATACACAACAAATATTTTATATAATAATGACTTTTTATATTGGTTAAAAATTTTCCTTTCAAAACTAATCATAATTATTTAAAACCTTTTCTTTATTTGAATATATTTTTATAATAAATATAATAGTTAGAATGTTTAAAATAATTATCCATAAGAACTCCCACCATAAACTTGGAATGCCATCTAAATACAACAAATTTAAAACAGAAAAACCATTGGCTATCCTTGTAATACCAGTTATATTTCTAACTAAGGGACCCAATATTAAATTACCGAAATTTTCAATAATCATAACAATAATAAATACGGCAATAACTAATAAAGAAAACTTTTTTATATACTTATTTAATATGAGAGAAATATTTGTAATAAAAATACCATATAAAAATAGCAAAAGCATATGAAGAACAACAAACAAGTACGGATTGATTATTCCCATATATTCATTAGCAACCACAAACGTTTCTCCAAACGATATGGGCTTCACATTACCGTTTGGGAAAATAAACATACAAATAATAAAAAATATAATTAATATCAATGGAATAATTAAATTCTTTATCCAACATTTAAAAATCTGCTTTTTTAATACATTGTCATACTTATCTCTTTGAACAATATTAGTTAAATAACCACTATGATATATTTCATAAAATGCGTAACAAGTCATAATTGGAATAAATATTGGTGATAAATAAAAAATAAAAGCAAAGATATCAAAAGTAATTAAAAACCACCAAAAAGAAAAATATGATATTTTAGCATATATATCAGGATTAGTTTTTAGATAGGACATTTCACCCGC
>ERZ779737.1996-NODE-1996-length-14372-cov-3.007334_pt1 | contig 14372 bp, 10 predicted proteins | sample MGYA00511889_ERZ779737 | MGnify/ENA primary metagenome ERZ779737 (study PRJEB29588, sample SAMEA2163575) | human gut metagenome | biome: human gut; feature: human-associated habitat; material: faeces | place: Denmark | collected 2008/2010 ...
GATGCAGCCGCCATATTAGGAATCTCACCGTTTGCTACGGCACGGGATCTCTACTATGACAAGCTGAAAATCGTGCCTTTTGACGACTCGGAGAGCAACTGGGTAGCCAAGAAGATGGGGCATCTGCTGGAGGATCTGGTAGCAGAGATATTCCATGTGAAAACGGGGTATCGCATCTATCAGATCAAGAAGATGTTTTATCATCCGGTGCATACGTTTATGCTGGCGGATATTGACTACTTTGTAGAGCTTCCCGGAGGGCGAACCGCGATCCTCGAAATAAAAACCACCAACTATAATGCAAAGGATCACTGGTGGTCCGAGGATGGGCAGGAGATCGTTCCCCTCAACTATGAGGCTCAGGGGCGGCACTATATGTCCGTGATGAACATTGATGAGGTCTTCTACTGCTGCCTGTACGGCAACAATGAAGATGAAGTCATCATCCGGCATATCGACCGTGACCGGGACTATGAGGAGGAGTTGATCGCGCTGGAGCGGGATTTCTGGGAGAACCACATTCTCACCGGCATGCCCCCACCCTATACGGAGGACGGCGATCTGATCCTTAACAGCGTCAGGCGTCATTTCGGGCCTGCTGACCCATCGGCACCGGAGCTGATACTGGAGGGGAATATGGCACTGCTGATCACCCGGTATCTGGAGCTTCAGACCCAGCGAAACGCGGAGAAACGAAACTATGAGCACATTGAAGCGGAAATGCGGCGGCTGCAAGGCCGTATCGTCGCAGAAATGGGACGAAGCTGCACGGCTGTCTGCCAGGGGCGTGAAGCGGCTTACAGTATCAGCTATAAGCCTGTGCGTAAATCCGGCATCAGTAAGGACAACCTGCAGCGTTTGCAGGCGCAGCACCCGGACATCTACGAGCAGTACGTCACTGTTTCGGAAAGCCGGCGCTTCTATGTGAAAAAACAACGAGAGGAGGCTGCATGAGTTGGCTTATACAGGCATCTATGAACGGACGATCTTCTATAACCCTGTCAACAAGTACAGCGTGATCAGCGTAAAGACCTCAGACCGTTCTATCCCAGAAAAGGCTCGCAGCGCGTACCGGCATCGGGACAATATGATCCATTTTGCCGCCGTGGGCTATGAGCTGCCGCGCACCGATCAGGTCAGCATGATACTGGACGGTGAGTGGAAAGAGGGTAAAAACGGCTTTCAGTTGCATGTGACGAAATGTGAGGAGGTCGTACCTCAGACCCGCGAAGGGATCAAGGGGTATCTTTCCTCACGGCTTATCAAGGGCATTGGCGGCAAAACGGCCGAGCTGATCGTAGACCAGTTTGGCGCAGATACACTGCATGTGCTGGAGAATGAACCGGAGAGGCTTTTGGAGATACGGGGCGTCAGCAAGGCAAAGCTGGAGGAGATCATTGCCTCCTATAACGAGAGCCGAACCCTTCGTGATCTGATGCTGCTGTTGGCCCCCTTTCAGATCACCCCCACCACCGCCACGAAGATTTATGACCATTTCGGCGCACACAGCGTGGATATTCTGCGGGATAACCCCTTCGAACTCTGTCAGATATCCGGATTTGGCTTCAAACGCGTGGACGCGATCATGCGAAAGAACAATTGGCCGCTGAACTCACCCATGCGTATCCGCGGCGCGGTATTTGCCACGCTGGAGGGTGCAAAGGGAGATGGCGGTCATCTGTATCTGGATGCAGAGCAGCTTCGCAAGGAGTCCATGGCTCTGCTGAACAGCATGATCCCCGTTCCTCAGATGCGGGTAAAGGCAGATGATCTGGAGGCTGTGATCGACGACATGCTGCTGCAAGGCAAGATCATTAACAGCAACGGCAACTATTATCTGGTCAAGACCTTCGCGCAGGAGGACGAAACCGCCCGCAGCATCGCAAGGCTGCTCTGCCGCCCGGTAGAACGGGTGGATGTGCAGGACTTGCTGACAAGGGTACGGCGTCAGTTGGGGGTCGAGCTCTCTCTGCAGCAGACGGAGGCTGTTCACATGGTATTCCGCAGCGATCTGTCCATCATTACCGGCTCACCCGGTACCGGCAAGACCACCGTCCTGAAAGCGGTCATTGAGGTGTTCAAGCTGCTGAAGCCATCGGAGAAGATCCTGCTGGCAGCCCCCACCGGCCGGGCAAGCCGTCGCATGGCGGAGAGTACCGGCGTAAACAATGCCAGCACGCTGCACAGCCTGCTGGGACTGTTTGGTGAGGATGGTGGCTTCCGGAAATGTGAAGAAGATATGCTGGACGCAGGCCTTATCATCGTGGATGAATCGTCTATGATGGATATGTGGCTGGCGCGGCAGTTCTTCTCCCGCATTGGGCCGAACACGAAGGTTCTGCTGGTGGGCGATGCAGACCAGCTGCAAAGCGTTGGAGCCGGTGATGTGTTCCGTGAGTTGATCGACTGCGGGCTGATCCCTGTGACGGTGCTCAATGAGATATTCCGTCAGAAGAAGGACAGCCTTATCGCCTATAACGCGCAGAAGATCAACAACAATGACACCGGCTTTTTCTACGGCAATGATTTTACTGTCTGCAAATGCGCCAACCAGGAGGAAGCCGCCGAACACCTGCGGAATCTCTATCTGGCACAGGTGAAGCAATACGGTGTAGACCGCGTGCAGATCCTATCGCCCTTCCGCTCCACCGGCGCGGCCTCCGTTGACCAACTCAACGAGGCGATCCGAGAGCTGGTGAACCCGCAGACGGAGGAAGCCGATCTGAAGGTGGGCAGCCTCTATTTTCGGGTAGGTGATAAGGTGATGCAGAACAAGAACAGTATTAAGGCGTCCAATGGCGATATTGGCTTTATCCGCAGCTTCCGTCACGATGAGCGGGATGGTATGCGCATATCAATCCAGTTTTCGCCCACGAGGGTCGTGGAGTACTCCATGGAGGAAATGGGCCATGTGGAGCTTGCCTATGCCACCACCGTCCATAAGGCGCAGGGCAGTGAGTTTGATGTGGTGTTATTCCCTTTACTGAGGAGCCATGCTCGGATGCTGACGCGAAGCCTTGTCTACACGGCTATCACCCGCGCTAAGTCAAAGGTTATTCTGGTGGGTCAGATCGGCATGCTCTACATGGCGGTCCATAAAGACGATACCGGAAAACGCAACACGCAGTTAGGACATAGGATCTCACTCTATACCAATACGTTCAAAGTGCAGCAGCGCAGTGCTTGAGTATCACTGTGAATATTTTGTAAAAATGAGGCAAGCGCGTTAAATCTACGCCCTGTCTCATGTTTTTATTTAGAAAGGAGCTTTTGAAATGAATACACCCGAATCCACTTTGTTCAATGCTGTCCCCGTCGTGTCTGAGCTGAACCGTGTCGCAGGCTTCGATCCGTTGCGATTCTTGAAAAAGACTGCCAACGGACACGAGCTGGACCTGCGATATAAAAAGCTCTGGTTCCGTCTGAAATATCCTGCCGGACGCACGCGGCTGACGCCGCTGCGCATCACGGATCAGTTGGCGATCATCGAGGCAAAGGTATTCTTCGACAAGGATGATGCCGACCCCGCCAGCAGCTACATTGCCACCATGACACAGGAAAACGCACCTGCCGGTCTGTATATTCAGGCTGCGGAGCATGATGCTCTGGACATGGCACTGACCAACGCCGGCTTCGGCATCCAGTTCGCACCGATGCCCAAGGCGGATACGCCTTACGCAGAGCCGACCACGCCTGTTATGCGGAGCGAGCCTGCCCCTGCACCTCAAGCGGCAGCGGAACAGGTCAGAACGGAACCTGCTGCGGTACGGGCCGACATTGAGCCTGTGGTCGTACAGCAGCCTGAACAGGAAGTGGTTCACCATGCAGAAAAAGCCGTACCTGACACGGCGCCGGTGGAAGTCTCTGCGGAACAGCCTGCGGAGGCCGTTGCGGAGCCTGTGGTAGAAACGGAACTGCCCTTCGTATATGACGAGCCCAGTGCCGCCAGTTATACCAAGGACATGGATGTGGATACCATCTGCACTCTGATGACCGAAGCGGAGGCCGAGGAAATCATCGTGCCCATCGGCACATGCAGCGGGCAGACGCTCAAGCAGGTCGCCGAGCGGCGGCCAGCCAGCCTCAAGTGGTATGTGAAGGGCTATTCCGGGGATGACAATATCCTGCGGGCCGGCGCCAAACTGATGCTGGACAAGCTCCAGCGTCTGGCAAATGCCAGCTGACAGACGAATCGTTCAAGATGATGGTAAGGAGGTGGCGCGGTGGCGCAGCCACAGGAGTTCCCGTTCAATATCATGGATGTGGCTGAGCTGCTGCATCTGCATATCCGGCGCAGACAGGCGGACAGCGTATATGCCGACTGCCCGATCTGCGGTGATAAGCGGGGGAAGATGAACATCAACTTTGCTAAAAACCTCTGGCGCTGCAACTACTGCAACGAAGGCGGCGGGATGCTGTCTCTCTACGGAAAGGTATACGGGATCAGCAATTCCGAAGCCTACCGTGAGATCTGCGACACGCTGCAAAACGGCCTTACGGCGCCGGAGTACACCGTAAAGGAACTGCCGGAGCAGACGGCGATCGAGCAATCCGTCCTTGCCTCACCGCAGGAGATCCACCAGACATTTTCCATGCTGCTGGAGCTGTTGACGCTTACGTCTCAACACCGCAAGCATCTCCGGGAGGTGCGCGGGCTGTCCGACGAACAGATAGAACGGCTGGGGTACAAAAGTACCCCGCCCTTCTACCTGTGCCGGTCACTGGCGCAAAAGCTGCGCAGCCGAGGCTGTAAGGTGGAGGGCGTTCCCGGCTTCTATGTAGGTAAGGATGACAAATGGACGGTCAACTTCAATTCCGTCACGGCAGGGATCATCATCCCCGCCAAAGGTATTGATGGGATGATACGCGGCGCACAGATCCGGTTGGATACGCCTATCCGAGATCAGGAGAGCGACCCTGACAAGAGCGGGACAAAGTACCTGTGGCTATCCTCTGCTTCCAAGAAACGCGGAGTATCCTCCGGCAGTCCTGTCCATTTCGTGGGCGATCCGTTTGCGCGGGTTGTCTATGTGACGGAAGGGCTGTTGAAAGCGGACGTGGCCCACTTTCTGATGGATCGCTCCTTTGCGGCTACGGCAGGCGCCAACAACGTCAACAAGCTGGATATGCTGTTCGCGCTGCTATCTGCCAATGGCACAGAGGTCATCATTGAAGCCGAGGATATGGACAAGTATCACAACGCCGCTGTCAGCAAGGGCGCGTCGAAAATCTATCTCATGGCACGCAGCCATGGGTTGGAGTGCCGCCGCCTGACGTGGGATCCGAATTATAAAGGCATTGATGACTGGCAGCTTGCCATGCGGCAGAAAAAAGAGCAAAGAGATGTTTCTCAAATGAATTTCAGAACGCGGTTTGTCTGCGGGCTCTGTTCCTTTGACGCCATCAGTGAGGAGATCGCCGCATGGCACGAGAGGAACACCGGCAGCAGTACGCTCCACGATCACCTGGGTCTGAGTGAGCAGGAGTACGCCCGCTTTTTGCGGGATGGTGACGCGGCACTGGAGCAGTATCTTTTATCCCTGCGAGCGCAGCAGTATTTCCGTATCTACCAGCCGGATGTATCTGAGGGCAAGGCCGCAGATTTCGCCTTTGGCGGGATCAGGGCTTTGCAGAAGGCCGGCTATGAACAGCCGCCTGCCTCGGAGTACGCGCTGGTCTATGAAGGAGCTCTGGTGTGTGAAGTGCAGCAGGACGACGCCATCCGTCTGAAACTGGTGGCGGCGCGATACAGCGGCGAGCTGCCTGCGGACTATCATGGACGCAGCGTTTCACCCTCTACGGTGATTGAGTTCTTTGACGAAAACGGGCGCAGATACTTTTACTGTGATGGAAATGATAAATTCCTGCCGGTAAAGTTCTCGCCAAAGCTGGCAAAAGATAAGCGGGAACGGCACTGAGCTGTTCCACCATAAACGAACGGCATCGGGCAGGTGTTTCTACACCCGCCCAATGCCGTTTTACTTTGAAATGGAGGAACCTTATGGGAGTATATTCAGAAATGGCCGCAGACTTGCGGGATAATGTGCAGGATCGAAGCCCGGCGATACAGGATGCCGCAGAGTTGGCGTCCAGACGGGCAGACGAGCGGCAGCAGGCTGAGGAGGAGCAGGCGAAGGCTCTGCTCTCCCAGATGCAGCAAAACGCAGATGATTCCCCTTCACCTTCCAATCCGAAAGCAGATAAAAAGGCGGAAGAGGATCGTAAGCGGCAGGAGCATGAGCAGGCTGAGGCCAAGCGGAAAGCCGAGTGGGAGGCCAGGCAGCGAGCCAAGGAGGAAGCTGAACAGGCCGCATGGGAAAACGCGGTAGCGATGAGCGATGACGAAGTGATGGCCGCCTCTATGAAGCGTGTGGGCGACGATTCCGAACGACTGACACGCCGCAACATGAAGCAGTGCGTCACCGAGTATATCCAGACGCTTTGCCTTGAGGATGTGGCCTTTGCCCGGAATGTCATGCACCCCCGCAAGAACATGGTCAACTGCTTCCGCTATATCAACCGCAAGGCGCTTGAGTTTGCCAAGCAGGAGATGGAGGACAATGACATTAAGCCCTCAGCTGAAGGCTATGGCACCGATGTGCCGGACGGGCTTTGCTACCAATGGGCGGAAGAGTATTTCAAGGATCTGAACGCAAAGGAGGATCGTGGACAAGAAGAAAAGTTTGTTCCCAGACCGTATTACGGCGGCAGGAGCAGCACGACGAAAAAGGCAGAGAAGAAAAAAGCGGAGAAGCCCGCCGCCAAGAAGGAGAAGGCTGCCAATACAGCAAAGGAAAATGAGCCGTTGGACGACCAACTCTCCTTTGATAGTCTGGAGGTGAGCGCATGACGCGGAAGATAGACAAACGCGCCTGCCGCAAGTTTGCCATACCGGAGCTGGAATTCAATCTGAATGAAGGTATACTTCATGTGGAGCGCTGCCCTTATATTATCCGCACAGCGGTGCACAATATTTCCGGGCAGCGTATCCTGGTACTCTATATCTATCAGAGTGAGAACATTCTGGCGGGCAGTATCAAGCCCCGTTGGGTCGTTTTCCAAGGACGGGATGATTTTGCCACTCTTTCCCTTAGAGAAAATGCCAGTGCAACATGGCAATGCTCACCATTTGATTATTTGAATCGGGTATGCCGTTTTGACACCAAATGCGCTTTCTATCGGCAGCAGGACGAGGCTCGCGCAGCCCATTTTTGCAAATGCGCGCACAGTGCCATTTCGGCGTTAATTTGTCTGCAATGGTTGATTTCTCGTCGCAAGGCTCTGGAGCGTAAGAGGAAAAAGCAGCGTGCGATCATAGAGCGGATGAAATATGTGCCAGTGCTGCCCCGCGACCTGAAAGGTTTTATCCACCGCGAAGTCATGCCGCAGTATATCTTCTATGATTACCAACGGAAAGCGCCGGGGCATGCATATTGTACCGCTTGTCGGCACGAGGTCAGTATTGCGGCAGCTAAGCACAACACCTCCGGCCTCTGCCCTCGCTGCAAAAAGAAGATCACATTCAAGTGCAGAGGAAGGCGTGGACGTGTTTTTGACCGCGAAACGGTTCAAGTGCTGCAAAAGGCAAAAAATGGCGAGCTGTTGCTGCGGATCGTAAAAGCATACCGCACTTTTACCGATGCGGATACGCCGGTTTACTTTTCCGTATATGAAAATGCACGTCATTTTATTTCACTTTGTTCAGATGGTCATTGCAGTACGTCGCCCTATTATCTTGCGCCCGCCTACAAGGATGATCTGACGCCCTGGAAATGTGGGTATCGCCCGCATTTCCTCTCGTGGCGCGATAGTTTTGAAGGGGACACAGCAGGGCATCTATACTTTAGGAATCTTGCAGAACTCTTACGGAACACCCCGTGGCAGTATTCACAAATAGAAAGATTTGCCCGAATCGCTGCCACCATGGATGCCATCCCGTACCTGAACGCATACGTACAGTGGCCGGTGATCGAATACTTGGTCAAGGCAAAGCTGTTCAGACTGGTCTCAGACATTGTATATGGATCTTATCATTTTATGATAGGCAAAACGGTAAACTGCGAGGGGAAGAACCTGCAAGATGTCCTGAAGCTCGACCGTTCCTGGCTACCATTGCTGCAGGAAGTTGATCCCGGCATTGCACAGCTTAACGTTATCCAATGGTTTATTAACGCCGGGAAAAGGCCTGATGCTTCTATGATGAAGTGGTGCGCAAATAATGCCATACAGGACGTTTCGGTCTTGGCTGAGTTGCTTTCTCATATGACTATGCACAAGTTGATGCGCTATGCGGACGCACAATACGAGATACGCATTGCATCCACAAAGACTCCCGAATATATACGGTACTACAGCATGGCAAATCTTCTTGCCGATTATCGTGACTATCTTCGTATGTGTAAGGAGATGCAATATGACGTAGAGAGCAGCTTTATACTGTTCCCGCGTAATCTCAAATCCGCGCATGATCATGTAGTTGAGGCACTGGATGTCAAACGTACAGCGGAGCAGGAAAAAGCTATTGCAGACAGCTTTGAGGAATGGCAGAGGCTATACCAATATAAGGGGAAAGACCTTATGGTGATCCCTCCCCATTCCTCGAAAGAACTGATAGACGAGGGCACTGCTCTTCGCCACTGTGTCGGCAGGTATGTTAAGCGGGTCGCACAGCGTGAATGCGTCATTTTATTTGTGCGAAAGGTAGCCGAACCGGACAAGTCGCTTTGTACCGTAGAGGTCAGAGACGGACGGGTTGTGCAGGCAAGGGGCTTCGATAACGAAGACCCTCCGGCAAAAATCAAGGCTTTTATTGAACGATGGAAACGACAGGTGCTGTGTGCCGCAGATAAGACCGCAGCTTAAAAAAGAAGTTGGACAGTATGAAACAATTAGGAAATCTTGCCATCGTCTGCGCAAAACGCGCAGATGTATCCTTGCATATTTCGGAGGGCCAGGTCTTCGTGTGTTGTGACACCATTTCCCCGCAGCCATGGTCTGCACCGTGGAATGACGATAACGCTATTCTTGCCATGATCCGAAAGCTGAATTTCGGTGATAGTACCAACGAAAGGAATGAACATAATGGCTAACGCAGTAGAAATGAGCACTATGAGAAAGCTGGTCGCACAACTCAACCAATACCGGCACGAATACTACAACCTCAATGCCCCCAGCGTAGCAGATGATGTGTACGACTATATGTACGATGAATTACTGGCGTTGGAGGAGCATACCGGTGTCTGCATGGCGAATTCGCCCACACAGACGGTTGGGTATCCTGTCGTGTCAGCATTACCAAAGGTCGCACACGACATTCCCCTGCTATCGCTGGATAAGACCAAGAGCATTGAGGATCTGATCGCATTTCAGGCAGGGCGTACAGTTGATCTGTCACTGAAGCTGGATGGTCTGACAACAGAGTTGATCTATGAAAACGGTCAGCTTATCCGCCTCTCAACGCGCGGAGATGGGTCTATCGGTGAGAATATCACACACAACGCAAAGGCGATCTCCGGCATTCCCGAACGCATTCCCTATGAAGATCGATTGGTGGTCGTCGGCGAGAGCTTCATCCACAACAGCGATTTTGAGAGTCTTAAAGCTATCACGGACAGCGCAGGCAATCCGTATAAGAACAGCCGCAATCTGGCAGCCGGTTCCATAAGGGCTTTTGACGCAGCGATCTGCGCCCAGCGCCATGTGTCATTTCTTCCCTTCTCGGTTTTGGAGGGATTCGAGGAGTACACGGACTGGACAAACGGAAAACATGCGCGGCTTCTGAAACTCACAGAGTTTGGGTTCGGCGTCATTCATGCCGTACAGGTGCAGAATGGCGACAAGGCACAATATGAACAGCTCATAGTCCAAATGCGCGAGGCCGCAGAAAAGAGCGATCTCCCCATCGATGGTCTTGTCCTGACCTACGATGAGGTGGACTACTCCAGGACCTGCGGGCGCACCGGTCACCACTTCAAGGATGGACTCGCCTTCAAATTTCAGGACGAGTTATACGAAAGCGTCCTGCGGGATATCGAATGGACACCTTCGCGCATCGGCGAGATCGCGCCGGTGGCGGTACTCGACAGTGTAGTGATCGATGGATGCACCGTATCGCGTGCCAGCCTGCACAACTTGTCTTTCATTGAGGGGCTTGAACTGATGCCCGGCTGCCGTGTGCTGGTGTCCAAGCGGAATATGATCATTCCTCATATTGAGGAAAATCTGGAACGTGGGCATTTTGATCTGGATGCTGTAACGCCGAAGCACTGCCCCTGCTGCGGTGCAGAAACGCGGTTTCATATTACAGACGGAGGGAAAAAGGCACTCTTCTGTGATAACCCAGACTGCGCCATGCGAAAGCTTCGGCGGTTCGTGCATTTTGCCAGCAAGAAAGCTATGGATATTGAGGGCTTATCCGAGGCCACACTGGAGCGTTTGATTGCTCGCGGCTGGCTACACAGTTTCACAGACGTCTATCGCCTGGATCACTATATGCAGGAGATTATCTGTATGGACGGATTTGGCGAGAAATCGTGGGATAATCTGTGGGGTGCCATACAGCGCAGCAGAAATACCACATTTGAGAGGTACCTGATTGCCATGGACATCCCGATGATAGGTAATCATGCCAGTAAAGTGCTGGCGAAGCAGTTTGGCAGCTCGCCTTCCGCTTTCGAAGAAGCCGCGGAAAATGATTTCGATTTCTCACAGCTTCCCGATTTTGGAGAAACACTGCACCAAAACATTCATCAATGGTTTGCACAAGAAGAGAATCGTATTCTTTGGGAGGAATTACAAGAAATGGTGACGATCCAAACCGTAACTACCGAAACGCACTCAATGGAGGACAACCCGTTCGTGGGCTGCACGATGGTTGTGACCGGAAAGGTCGAGCCTTATACCCGCAGCGGCATCAACGCGAAGATCGAATCGTTGGGTGCTGTGGCCGGCAGTTCTGTAACAAAAAAGACCGACTATCTGATCTGTGGTGAAAACGCCGGCAGTAAGCTGGATAAGGCACGTGCCTTGGGCATCCGTGTACTGTCGCCAGGCGAGTTTTTCCGGATGATCGGAGAATGAGGCGCAGACGTTAGTCGCAAAAGGGGTAGAGAGCGCAGCGCTCTCTACCCCTCCACTCTAAAATGCAAGAAAGGTGTGAATGAAGTGAAAGAGCTCACAGAGCTGAAAAACGAGTTTTATGAGGTTATGTACAAATACGAAAAGAGTTTTTCGGAAGAGGGTGTTATGGCTAATCTGACAGCCTGGCAGACAGCGAAAGCGGATCTGCTTTCACTGCTGCGGCGTCATCCCAGTTGGAACGAGGATGAACAGGCCATCATCTTCGACTGTAATCAGTCCCTCTCTATTCAGCCTGATATGGTAGATGAAACGGCCTTCACGCTGCTGGACATCGCCTCTGAGATACTCAGCGGTGAGCAGCTGGAGGATTTCCGCACAGCACTGCATGCGGCCGTGTCAGGCTATAGCTGCACCGTTTCTGAAGAAAATCTGGAGATTCTACGCCAGCGCGGCGGGATACGCTGTGCCAAAGATCAGAAGGCCAGCCGCATTATCGGAAAACTCTGCAAGAAATACGGCGTCGATAGACATACCCGGTACAACGCCGTTTTTGCACAGCTTGCCGACGCTCTGAACCCGTTGACCATGCAGGAGATCGGAGTTCTCTCCGTACATCCCTGTGACTTTTTGGAGATGTCCAGCAAATCCAACACATGGGTGTCCTGCCATCGCCTTAGCGACGGAGGATACCAGGCGGGTTGTCTTTCCTATATGAACGATAGAGTCAGCATGGTATTTTATGCCGTAGATGCCGATGTTTCTGGGGAATACCGCAAAGCCATACGCCGATACCGGCAGATGTTTTTCTATGAAAACGGCACCCTGTTCCAGTCCCGGCTTTATCCTGCCGATACAGGAAACGCGCTGGAAGTGTCCAAGCTGTTCCGGCATCTGGTGCAGCAGGCTATTTCCCGATGCCTGACGGAACCAAACCTCTGGTATCTGAAAACAAAACGTCCTGACTTGAACGCCCATCTCTCGACCTACCGAGGCAGCTTACATTATCCGGACTATAATTATCACGGCAATCTCTCGGTCCTGCAGGGACATAGAAAAGACACGGAGTTGACCATCGGAGCTGCGGCTCGGTGTGTCTGCTGCGGCAATGAGCTGCGGAGCAATGGTGCCATCAAGTGTTCTTGCAAAGAGGTGGTCGTCTGCCGTAAATGCGGGCAGACGGTAGCGCGTGGTCAAGGAATCTATCTTGAAGATGGTTTTTATTGTAAGACGTGCCTGCATATTTGCGCCGCCTGCGGCCGCCCCACTTTAGGCACTATGTACCCAGCCTATAACCGGCGCGGCACCTTGGTGGAGGTCTGTCAGGACTGCTACCAGCAGTTGACCTCCGGTTGCGCATCGTGCAGCATGGCCTCCGCCTGTCGTGCTATGGGTCATACGCTTTGTGAAAAAGCCACCGTGGCGGTGGCGTAAGGAGGAGCATAATGAATATTTGCGAAGCTATGGGAATGAGTATATCCCATTTTGAAAGCATCTTGAAGATGACCCAGCGCGAGCTGAAAGAGCATCTTGTGCAGCAGCTGCGCACGCACGACTATGAACCCGTCTGCAAAAGCGGATTTCTTTATGCAGAAGGTACTGTCCCCGTGTTGCTGGTCGCCCATCTGGACACAGTTCATACCCACCGGCCGGATATCATCTGCTGCTCCGAGGATGGACGCTACCTGATGTCGCCCTACGGGATCGGCGGTGATGACCGTGCCGGTGTGTATATGATCCTGATGCTGATGCGCGAGTGCCATTGTCATATCTTATTTTGCGAAGACGAGGAGCTCGGCGGTGTAGGTGCAAGGAAATTTACCAACAGCAAGCTGCGTCCTGAGGTCAACTATATCGTTGAATTGGATCGGCGCGGCAGAAATGACGCCGTATTCTATCACTGCGATAATCCTGACTTCACGGAGTTCGTTTGCAGCTTCGGTTTCAAGGAGAACTCCGGCTCGTTCAGCGATATCTCTGTGGTCGCACCGCACTTGAAAACTGCGGCTGTCAATATCAGCGCAGGTTATTTCAATGAACACCGTCCCCATGAGATGATCGACACCTATGCCATGTGCGAGAATGTCCGCAGGCTAACCGCTATGTTTTGGCAAAACACCTGTCACTTCCCGTATAAGGAGCGCGTACACGCACGCGGCTCCATGTTTGGAGAGCAAAGCAGCCTCTTTGCTCCGATGGTGGAAAGACCGTCGCAGGCAGCCACATGTAAGCTGTTGATGCCCCTGCCGGAAGAAACGCGGCTTTATATGGGGCAGCATCAGATTGGCTCTGCACCGGAATATAGGATGGATCGTTCCGGGAACCTCTATATGTACTTGGAGCGACTGAATGCCGCCGTAGAGGCAGAAGGGGTGTTCGCCTGCGATGCAGGAGGTCATCCACCCGTGTTCTCGGCGGTCTGCGAAGGGACGAGGTTTCTGCCGGTATACACCTATGAAGAAGCCGTTGAGAGACTTGAAAATGCATAGTTATTAGTGAAATTGGGAAGCCCAGCTCGCCTTTCATGCGAACTGGGCTTCTTCCATGCAGCGGCTAAACCATAATTTCCTTAGAATGCGACGGGAGATTTCTCTCTATCGAATATTGAACTTTGCCACGCACTTCAAGAACAGCAGGCACAGTTCCTGAAGCAGATCCGCATCAAAGATCCCGTTGACCACGGATTCCTTGTATAAGAGCGGGTAGTACATATGCAGAAGTTCCTCCATTGCAGACGAATCCCCGTTCTTCGCACTCATGAACAGCTCCATGAAATCATTCACCTTTACCACCTCCCACAGCGTTTCTCAGGCGCAAGACCGTGCGATGATAGGACATGGCCGCAGCTCCATAGGTGATACCGAGCGACAGCGCGATCTCGGAAAGACTCATCTCTCCAAGGACTTTAGACAGAAATATGTAACGCTCTCGCTCGCTTAACCCTTGCATAGCAGCGAACAGACGCTCATTCTCCAATCGCTGCATCAGCGGCAGCCCACAGAAGAAGTCCGTTTCCTCACATAATTCCATCACCTCGCTGTGTCCCTCCATGGGCAGTTCTGTCCGAAGAGCTGTGGAAATTCTCCTTAAATACGTTCTTTTGTAATTGCGAATCGCGGCAATCAGATAGGCTGTAAACTGGTTCTGTACCGCGCACGACTTGTACTGACTATCCCGCATGGCAGCAGGCCTCCTTTATCATAATGGTTTCGTTGGGGGAACGGCCATTATGGGCGGACCTCTGCACCGCACGACATTTTTCGTTGCTTTTCGACACAAGAAAAACGCCCGCATTC
>ERZ779737.2003-NODE-2003-length-14308-cov-3.438013_pt1 | contig 14308 bp, 13 predicted proteins | sample MGYA00511889_ERZ779737 | MGnify/ENA primary metagenome ERZ779737 (study PRJEB29588, sample SAMEA2163575) | human gut metagenome | biome: human gut; feature: human-associated habitat; material: faeces | place: Denmark | collected 2008/2010 ...
AACCTGCGTATCGGCACGTTAAACAACGGTTACAGTTTGGAAGCTACGGATATGACGGTGGACGAACTGAAATTGTTTGCGTCGCATATGCGTGCGGGAGGGGAAAAGTTCCCGTCGTGCGCGGCAACGGGTGCCTCTGGAGCGCCGCAGGTGTCGTGGCAGAAAGTAAAACTCAAAAAAGCGGAAGAAGTGTATCTGGTATGCGGCACGCCGAAGGTTTCCGGCTGTGATGCGTCTTCCAAACCTTCCACTCCTTCGCCGCGGACGTGCAATACATGCGGCACGCAGAGCGCCACGGTCAGCTGTAACGAATCCACGGGGCAGTGGCAGACGGTGTGGGGCAGCTGTTCGGTTTCCAGTTCTTCGCAGTGCGCTACATATTCGTGGCAGTATGAAGGATGGACCGTGCTAGGTTCATTTTTATGCGGCCAGAATGAAGAAGCTAAATCCTTTTGTCGTACATATCCTGATACCCCGACGCCTTCTGGTCCTTGTGATACTGAAGGGGAGACACAGATTGTTGGATGTAGCGTGAATGACTATTGTCCAGGTCATCCTATAGATATAGAAGCGTTGATATATGTTTGCAAATAAATGAAACTCCCCGGGCTGAGGCCCGGGGAGTTTCATTACAAATCACTCCCCCAGAATTTGGCGGGCCTTGCGGTCGGACGGCGTTACCGTTTCATTCTCCAGGCTTACGCGCCACACCCCGCACGAGAAGGTGGACGCTTTTAAGCTCTTGGCGTTTACGCCCGTTCTGGCCTTGGCGTGGCAGGATACGGAATAGTCGCCCTGCGTATTTAAGGCGCGGGCCTGCAGGATACGGTCGCTGAGCATAAAAATCGCGCCCTGTTTTTTGTAACTTTTATCCATTTGGTAGAAGTAGGCGTCAATCTTGGCGCCGGCTTTGCGCGAAAGGAGCGCTTTGGCCAGCGTTTCCGTCGCGTCGTTTTGTTTGCCGCGCGTGCGGCCCGCTTCTTCTTCGGCCTGACGCTGCTGGAGTTCGTTTAAATACGCGTTGCGGCGGGTTTGCAGCCGGCGCGCGGCGGCTTCAATCTGCGCCAGGCGGGCGGGATTTTCGTATTCTTTATAAGAAAGTTTTATCAGCCCGTCGTTAGACACCGCGCCCTTGGGCGTTACGGTAACTTTAGTGGTGTTGACGAGATTGGAGTGGGTTACTTTAAACGTGATTTTAGCCGGCGAGTATTTGCGCGCGCGGCCGTAGTAGGCCAGGTCGGCGTCAAAATTTTTATTGAAATCCAGGGTTACTTCTTCTTTGTCGCTGCGCCAGCAGCAGGCGGAAACGCAGGCGGTGCGCGGGTCAATTTGTTCTATGGCTTCCTGCGGCCAGAAACGCACGTTAAAGCGGTAGCAGGAGTCGTATTGCTTGCCGTCAAAATCCATTTTCTTGCCGGACACTTCCAGCCACGGCTTGGTGGTCGCCACGCCGGAGTTGTTAAGCGGCGTATAGCAGGCCGCCAGCAGTAAAGCAAGGATTGCGCCGCAAAGTGTTTTTTTCATACACTTATTATAGTAACTTTTTCGCCAAAGGGGAGCTCTATGAATTTTATTTTGCCGTATGTAGAAAAATTGCCCTATATCCCGGACCAGTATAATGTGCTTATCGCGCAGTTGGTGTCGGCGTTTTTGTTTGTGACTATTTTGTATTTCGTCGCGCGTTTTTCCACCTGGTTTTGCAACCGGTACCTCGCGCGGCTGGTGGCCCGTTTCCATTCGGAAAAATGGTTTAAAGCCATGTCCGAACACCGCTTTTTTACGGCGGCCGGCGTGGTGGTGGCGGCTATGGCGGCCATTAATCTGCACCCGGTGTTTATTAGCAAAGACGTGGCGTGGCTGACGACGCTGATGGGCAAGCTGACGGGGCTGTTTGTGGTGCTGAGTTTCTCCTGGCTGTTAAATACGCTGCTGGACACTTTGGCCCATCTGTACGGGCGCAACCCCAGCCTGCCGATTAAAGGCCTGGTGCAGGCGTTTAAGATTGTCTTGTTTTTGGCGACGTCCCTGCTGGTGCTGTCTTTGGTGCTGGGGCGCAAGCCGATGTATATTATTACGGGTCTGTCGGCCTTGGCGGCGGTCTTCTCCCTTATTTTTAAAGACCCCATTTTAGGCTTTGCGGCCAGTATCCAGCTGACGACCAACAAGCTCATTAAAATCGGCGACTGGATTACCGTGGACTCCGCCGGCGCCGACGGAAACATTATTGATATTTCGCTCACCAGCGTGCGCGTGCAGAATTTTGATATGACCATTGTCAGCGTGCCCACATACGATATGATTTCCAAACCGTTTAAAAACTGGAGCGGTATGTACGACGCCAAAGCGCGCCGCATCCAGCGCAGTATTTTAATTGACGTGGATACCGTGAAATTTTTGGACCGCACCATGCTGGACCGCTTGAAAAAAATCCATCTTTTAAAAGATTATCTGGAAAAAAAGGAAGCCGAAATCAGAGAGTTCAACGCCGAGCGCAACCTGAAAGAAAACTTTTTAAACGGCCGCCATTTAACCAATATCGGCACCTTCCGCCATTATGCGGAGCTTTATTTGGCGTCCCGCCCGTATGTAGTGTCCGACAACCCGGGTTTTACGCTGATGGTGCGCCAGTTAAAGCAGGAGGCGCAGGGCCTGCCGCTGGAAGTGTACTGCTTTTTAAACACCACGGTGTGGACGGATTACGAAGCCCTGCAAAGCGATATTTTTGACCATTTGTTTTCCGTTCTGCCCGAATTCGGCCTGTATGCCTACCAACAGCCCAGCGGGCGTAATATCGCCCAGGGCGTCAAACTGCTGGCCCGGCCGGAAGAGATAAAAGCTTAATCGGCCTGTTTGCTTTTTTAGAGGGAAAATATGCGTAAAACGCGTATTTTCCCTCTTGTTTTACCGGCGTTTTTCAGCAATACTGTTAGAGAGCGGTTTCGTGCGGGCGCGGCGTGCTTGGGCTTACCTGGTTTCCGATGCGGACCTCTGAGGCGGGAGGTGCTTTATGAAACGTATTATTTTAGTATTAATCGGGGCGGTGCTGGGCGTGGCCGCATATGCGGCGGAAACGGTTTCCAGCGTGTCGTTTAATCCTTCGCGGATGGGGGAATATACGTATTTAAAAGTATCCGACAAAGTTACCCTTTTGGGCGGTTTGGAGGCGGCGACGGTCAATATCGCTTCCGGCGGCACGGTAACGATGACGGCGGACTCCTCCGCCCGCGTCTACGAGGTTCCCACGGTAACGGGTGCGCCGGGCGCGGCTGTTAATATGCCCGACACGGCTTTTCACGGCGATACCGCCAACGCGTATGCTTCGTACCGGTCGGAAAGTTCTTCCGCGCCGTCCGGCCTGCTTCCAAGCGTGGCCGTTAAAGGCGGTGCGCTGGCGTTTAATAACGATTCGTATATTCACACCTTGGACGCGGTGAATATCCTGAAACAAAAAGTGGGTACGCTCAAAGGCGGTACGCTGGAAATTACGGGTAACGGCGGAAGCACCGCCGGTTTGTACGGCGGCGGCAATACGGCGGGTTTTCATCTGGCGGGGAACGACATCCCGGAACCGACGGCCGCACATACCAATACGGGCGTCAATTTAACCGCCTGCCGGCTGGCGTGGGAGAAACGCAAAACGAGCGACAGCCCGGCCCAGGAAGTGTATTTGCTGGCGCTCCAGAACTGCAACGGCAGCGGCGGCGATGGAGAATAAGAGGTATACTCCCTGCGCGGGCGGCGGACAGCGGTGAAAGATTTGCCGCCGGGAAAGTTTAAAAACCCCGGGCCTGTTTTTAGGCGCCGGGGTTTTTTACGGAAGCGGAAGGGCTAGTTTGCGGCCGTTTTGGGTTTGCGGCCCACAATGTTCTTGATGTTTTTGCGGGTGGTTTTGATAATCACCTTGCGGAAGCACCACAACGCCCAGATGTTGGGCACGGTCATCATCGTCATCGTAAAAATAGCCAGGGCCCACATAAAGCGGGTGGAGTTGTTGGCCTCGGCGGTACGCAGGAGTGAATCCGTAATCGTCCAATCCCACGAGAAGCTCGTGCCAATCCAGCCGCCCACGAATACCAAAATAATAAACAGCACGCGCGCCGGCTTAATCAGCGTGTTGGCCCCTTTGCAGAGAAACTGGAGGGCTTTTTCCATATAATAACCCCAGCCGATAATGGTGGTGAACGAAAAAATCACCAGCGAGAAAATCAGGATGGGCGTGCCGATAAACGGCACCGTTTTAAACGCGCTGTTGCACAGGTTGGCGGCGTAGACGTTGGGGTTCTGCCAGTCGCCCGCCAGCACGATAACCATCCCGGTCAGCGAGCAGATGAAAATGGCCCAGAACACCGAAGTGGCCGAAATAATGGCCATTTGGGTGGCACTGCGGGTTTTGGCCGCGGCGGCCGCGATGGACGCGCTGCCCAGGCCCGCTTCGGTGGCCAGCACCGCGCGCGTTACGCCCGCGCTGACGGCCGGCACCAGGGCCTGTATAATCCCCATAATCCCTACGCCGATGGCGCCGCCCGCGGCGGCTTTGCCCGTAAACGCGCTTTTAATAACGGTTATAATAGCGGAGGGAATCGCGCCAAAGTTCATAAAAAGCACGATACCCGCCAGCAATAAATACAAACCGCCCATAATCGGCACCAGCCATTCGGAGTACGCGGCAATGCGCTTTACGCCGCCGATTACCACCACGCCCGCCGCAATCGCCACGAGCAGGCCGATGTACCAGGGGTTCAAATTGTACCCTTCGCGCAAAGCGTCCGCGATGGAGTTGGACTGCAGGGCGCTCCCGGCGGTCAGGCCCATCAGAAGCGTGCCGACGGCAAAAATAATGCCCAGCCATTTAAATTTAAGGATGTGGGAGAGATAATACATCGGGCCGCCGACGTATTCGCCGTCCGGCAGCTTGACGCGGTACTTAAACGCAATCATACATTCGCAGTATTTAATGGCGAAGTTAAAAAATCCGGCCACAACCATCCAGAACAGCGCCCCGGGGCCGCCTTCGGCCACGGCGGTGGGTACGCCGATGATGCTTCCGGTTCCTACCGTGGCGCCGATCATCACCGCCAGAGAACCAAAGCTGCTCACCATGCCTTCCGATTCCACTTTCATCACGGAAAGCTTCATCGCGGGCCAGGTGTATTTTTGAATGAAATGCAGGCGTACCGTAAAGTAAATACCCAGAAAAAGCAAGACGATAATCATAGGCGGGCCCCAAACCAGCGAGTTGAACCCGTTCATTAAGTCATACGCGCTCTGCACGGACGGTCCCGTCAGGAACGAGGCCAGCGCAGTCCATAATTGTTGAATAATCTGCATGAGTGTTTTTTGTTTCCTCCCAAACGGTACAACCTTTTTATTTTACTAAAAATATAAGGGAAAAAGGAAAATTTCCGCATTTTTTTCAGCCGGGCCCGCGGGGGAAAAACTTCACAACTTTGCGCAATATGATATATAATTTAATAACGCGCGGGCCTGGCCCGCAATATACAAGGAGACGGGTTATGAATAAACTTTTACTCGCGGCCTTAGTCGCCGCACTGGGCACGGCCGCTTGCTCCTCGGGCAATGCCAACACTAAAACCGCGGACGGACGCAGCGCGTCGGCCAAAGACGCCAAGTACCAAATCATTGACCAGGAGTTTGACAACCTCCTCGCCCCGGAAGCCGATTACGACACGCTGTCCGCTTATGAACAGGCCTGCGGCGATTCTTACCTGCCGCCCGCCGAAACCTTAAAAGGCGCCCAAAAACCCGCCGCCAAAAAACCGGCCAAGAAGACCGCCGCCCAAAAAACGACTGCGGCTTCTTCTTCCAAGAGCGTAACGACGAACAAAAAAGTCATCAACAACACCAACATTTACTATCTGGACGGTTCCGGCCCCAGCACGTCTTCTTCCTCCACGACCACCACCACTTATACCAGCGAAGAAGCTCTCCCGCCGGCCGACATTCCGGATACGCTGTAACGCTTTATGCTTAAAACATTAGATCAGCAAGCACGGCTTACTGAAGAAGCCCATAGACTCTATGGGCTTCTTCGCTCTGTCTCCAAAAGCAAAGCGGCCAAATGGACGTACGAAGACTGCCTGGCCGCGGCTCCTTACACGCTGGCCATCAACCGTTTTAAAAAAGAACAAAACGCCGTCATTCTCGCCCACTCCTACACTACGCCGGATTTGGTGTACGGCGTGGCAGATTTTAGGGGGGACTCGTACGAACTTGCCCTAAAAGCGCGCGATTCGTCGGCGGACGTAATCGTGTTTGCGGGGGTATGGTTTATGGCGGAAACGGCCAAAATCATTAATCCCGGCAAAAAAGTGCTTATTCCCGCCGGACGCGCCGGCTGTACGCTGGCCGATTCCATGACCGGGGAAGAGATGAAAAAGCTCCGCGCCGAACACCCCGGCGTGCCGGCTTTGTGCTACATTAACAGCTCCGCCGAAGTAAAGGCGCAGTGCGATTCGTGCGTTACCTCCGGCAATGTGTTTGATATCGCGCAGAAAATCCCCGGAAACGAACTTATTTTCGTGCCGGATATGCTGATGGCGCAGAACCTGGAAGCCGAACTAAAACGCCGCGGTACGCCTAAAACAATCATTTCCTCCGGCGGTTCGTGCTGCGTGCACGACAAGTACCGCCCGGAACACGTAGAAAAACTGCGCGCGGACCATCCCGGCATTTGCGTGCTGGCGCACCCGGAATGCCCGATTGAAGTGTGCGAATTGTGCGATTACGTCGGCAGTACGAAAGGCATGGCTTCGTATGTGGCGGCGTCCGACGCTAAGACGTTCGGGATGCTGACGGAATTCGGCCTGGTCAACCGCCTGGAAGCCGAACACCCGGACAAAACCTTTGTCTGGCCGTTTGGCGTATGCAGTTATATGAAGCGCAACAGCCTGATTAATACGTTGGAAGCCCTGATTGACCCGCGCCCGGACCAGGTGGTGGAAGTGGACCCCGCCGTGGCCCAAGCCGCCAAGAAATCCATTGACAAAATGTTTGAGCTGGCCAAATGATACTGGATAAAATTATAGAACTTGCGCTCTTGGAAGATTTGAGCCTGGGGGATATTACCTCCGATACGATTTTTACGCCCGAAAACCGGGCCAAAGCCGCCGTTACGGCCAAAGAAGATTTGGTGCTGTGCGGGATGGCCGTCGCCAAAGAAGTGTTCGCCGCGGTGGACCCGGAAGTTATTTTCACGCCGCTTAAAAAAGACGGAGACGACGTAAAAAAAGGGGAAAAAGTGCTGGAGCTGGAAGGACGCACGCTTTCCATTTTAAAGGCCGAACGCACCGCGCTTAATTTTATGCAGCGTTTAAGCGGCATTGCAAGCGCGTCGCGCGCGTACGCGGCCGTCGGCAAAAAATACGGCGTGATGATTGTGGACACGCGCAAAACCCAGCCCGGTCTGCGCCGGCTGGACAAATACGCCGTGCGCACCGGCGGAGCCCGCAACCACCGCATCAGCCTGGCCGACAGCGTGATGATTAAAGACAACCACATCGCGGCCGCCGGCTCCATTACCGCCGCCGTCAAAAAAATTAAAGACGTCATCGGCCATACGCCGAAAGTGGAAGTGGAAACGACGGATTTGGACGAAGTAAAAGAAGCCCTCCGGGCGGGTGCGGATATTATTATGCTGGACAATATGACCCCGGACCAGGTGGCCGCGTGCCTCAAGGAAATTGCGGGCCGGGCGGTGGCGGAAGTATCCGGCGGCGTGAATAAAGACAATTTGGAAAGCTACTGCCGGGTCCGGCCGGACGTTATCTCTATGGGCGCGCTGACGCATTCGGTGCCCGCCAAAGATTTAAGTTTAAAAATAGTACAATATATTAGTTAAACATTATTGTATATACGGAGTTGTAGATGAATTATAATAAGCTGTTTTCCCAGGTGGTCAGCCGTTCCAAAGCTTCGGCCATCAGAGAACTTTTAAAAGTTATTTCCCGTCCCGAAATTATTTCCTTTGCGGGGGGACTGCCCGATCCGACTTTGTTTCCCACTCAAGATGTGGCCGACATTATGCACGACGTCGTTACCAAATCGCCTAAAGAAGCCCTGCAGTACGGTACGACCGAAGGCCAGGACTGCCTGAAAAAAGAATTAATCAAACTGCTTAAAGAAACGGAAAACATTGACGTAAAATCCGAACAAATGATGGTGGTTTCCGCTTCCCAGCAGGCGCTGGATATGACGGCGCGCGTGTTTATAAACCCCGGCGACGATATCATCACCGCCTGCCCCACCTACCTGGGCGCCTTGCAGGCTTTTCAGGTGGCGGGCGCGGCCATTACCGGCGCGGAAAGCGACGCTTACGGCGTACTGCCCGAAGATTTGGAAGCCAAACTGGAAGGTTTAAAGAGTCAGGGCAAACAGTGCAAATTCGTGTACCTGGTGCCCGACTTCCAGAACCCCACCGGCACCACCATCCCGGAAAAGCGCCGGCTGGAGATTTTGGAAATTGTTAAAAAATACGGAACGTTTATTCTGGAAGATTCGCCCTACCGCCAGGTGCGTTTTGAAGGCGAATCCCCGCGTACTTTCTACGCGCTGGACGAAGGCAAAGGCAATGTGGTAACGATGTTCACCTTCTCTAAAGTGTTTGTGCCGGGTTTCCGCCTGGGCTACATCATCGGGCCGGAAGAAGTCATCCGCAAATACGTCATTTTAAAACAAGCGATGGACTTGTGCTCCTCGCCCATCTTGCAGCTGGCCACCGGCGAATACCTGCGCCGCGGCCTGCTGTTGGACCACGTCAGTCAGATTATCGCTTCCTACCGCGAAAAGCGCGATTTGATGCTTAGAACGCTGTCGGAATATATGCCGAAAAGCGTATCCTGGACGCGGCCCGAAGGCGGGCTCTTTCTGTGGCTGACGCTTCCCAAACATATGGACGCCGCCCGGCTTCTGCCCAAAGCGCTGGAGAACAAAGTGGCCTATGTCGCCGGGGTGGATTTTTACCCGGACGGAAACGTGTTTAACGATATGCGCCTGAATTTCTCCTACTCCACCAAAGAGCAGATTGTGGAAGGGCTGAAACGTCTGGCGCAGACGATTAAAGACAATCTGTAATTGCTTCCGCTTTTAAAAATCCCGGGTGTGAGCCCGGGATTTTTTATGTACCCAACAAAAACGCCCGCCGGGCGGGCGTTGTATAACGAAGCAAAGAATTTTTTACTCCGGGTCGCGCACGACGGATATCTCGTGCCGGATTTTCACGTGCCGCGCCACCAGGCAGCGTTTGGCCACTTCCACCAGCGCGTTTTCGTATTTTTCCGGAAAGCCCGGCGGCAGATGGATGAACACTTTGATTTTGTCAATCACATATTCGCTGATGTTCCACTCCGGCTCCAGCGTCAGATACACGGTTTCCGGCAAGTTATGCTGTTTTAAAAAGTTCAGCACAAACACCCCGCTGCAGCTGCCCAAAGACGCCAGAAACAAATCAATCGGCGTGGGAGCGCTGGAGTCCCCGCCGTGTTCCTTGCTTTGGTCCGTCATAATCTCAAAGTCTTTTACCTGTACTTTTACTTTTTTGTTGCCTGCAAAGGTGATTTTCATACCCCCTACTCCTTGATTAGAATAATAACGGTGTACTGACAGTATAATTGTCGTCTGAAAAAAATCAAGGGGGGAGGGCGCCGTCTTCTTTTTTCAAGCGCAAAGATTCCGCTCTGCCGGGGTTTCCCGGGCCGTTGGTTCTAGGGGGAAAATAGGTCTAAAGACCCTGGTGCGCGCCGCGTGTTTTTGAGAGAATAATCATATAGCCCCAGAGGACACATGAAAAAAATTATTTCTGTTTTACTCCTTTTTGTATTTTGTTGCGCATCCGTTTGGGCGCAGAAGCCTCCGTTTAATGCGTTGGGCGCATCGCGCGGGGCGGTGAAATCAGCCCGTGCAGCGCGGCAGTTGGAACGTCTGTCCAACGCGCGCATTGAAGCCCTGGTGCGCCGGGGAAAAGAGCGTTTGGTCATTCAGCGCGCGCTTAGCGCGGCGGCGCGGGAAAATTCGCCGTTGGTGTCCATTTTAAAAGCCGGGGAGCTGAACCGCCCGCTTCTTACCGCGGCCTGGAAAGACGCTTCGCGCACCATGAACCGCTGGAAAGACGGCAATATCGTGGGACTCAATGCGTGGATGTTGGTGCTCGGCCACCGAATTAAAGAGGGAATGAAGATCAGCGTGCGCCTTTTAGACGCGTTGGAAAAAGAGCTGCTGATGGCGCAGGAGCAGGCCGAAGCGGCCTATAAACTGCAATACGGGCACAAATTCGGCGCGGCGGTGCGCGCAGAGCAGTTTGACCAGCTGCCCGAATTCCGCGCGCTGTTGGGGGAATCCGTCGCCCAGCGTTTAAGCGATAATTTCCTTCCGCTTTTAAGCTCCGCCGACCGCGTACGCTTTTTAAAAGTATTGATGCAAGGCGTGTTTTCTTCTCCGGTAAACCCGCGGGAATTGAACCTGGCCGTCTTGAACAGAGAAGTGCAGGACGGGCTGCATTTTATGGGCCCGCGCATGAAACGCATAGACCAATACGGCGATATGAAGAACTGGATGCGCGAAGCCGCCCGCTCGGCCGCCGACGAAGCCGCCGCAAACGGCATAGAATCGCTTGTTGTGCTGAGGGGCTTGTTTGTAGAGAATCTGGAATCGTATGCCGCCCGCTTTGCCAAAGATTCGGCCTCGGCGCAGGATTGGCAGGAGCTTATAGAATTTTACCGAAGTAAATCCCGGCGGCCGCGGCGCTGAGAGTAAACCTTTTTCATAAAAAACCTCCGTTTGCAAACGGAGGTTTTTTATGAATACCTTAACAGAACACCCCGGGCTTCAGCCCGGGGGGGCATGGCGTAAGGGAACTAAAAAATTCCCCCGGCTCCGCAAAGCCGGGGGAATGAGAAAGCGCGCGGCTTAATTAAAGAGCCACGTTTTAAGCAGGTAGCTTACCGCCGAAATGACCGCCGCCGCCGGAATGGTGATAAACCACGCCCAGACGATGCGGTTGGCCACGCCCCAGCGCACGCACGAAAGGCGGCGCAGGGAACCGATGCCCACAATCGCGCCCGTGATGGTGTGCGTGGTGCTTACCGGCACGCCCAGCACCGAAGCGATGAAGAGCGAAATGGCGGAGCCGGATTCGGCGCAGAAGCCGTCCACCGGGCGCAGGCGGGTAATCTTCTGCCCCATCGTTTTAACGATTCTCCACCCGCCCGAAAGCGTGCCCAGCGCAATCGCGCCGTGGCATAAAAGCACGATGGAAAGCGGCACGACAAACGCCCCCTGTGCAACGGCGTGCATTTCGTTATGGGTCAGCAGGAAATCGCGGATGGGGGCCACTTCGTTGCCGGCCAGCCCGCCCAGGAGCAGCATGCTGATGATACCCATCGTTTTCTGCGCGTCGTTGCCGCCGTGCCCCAGCGAGTACGCCGCGGCGGAGAGCAGCTGGCCTTTGCGGAACCAGTGGTCCACCTTATAGGGGTTGAACGGACGGCAGATGTTAAATACGGCAATACCGATCAGCATACTGAGCAGAAACCCCAACAAGGGGGACAGGAAGATGAACAGTATCGTTTTCAAAATACCGCCGGCCACCAGCGCATCAAGGCCGCCTTTGACAAATCCCGCCCCAATCAGGCCGCCGATCAGCGCATGGGAGGAGCTGGACGGAAGGCCCCACCACCAGGTGAGGATATTCCACACGCACGCGCCCATCAGCGCGCCGAATACCAGGTTGGCGTCCACAATTTGGATGTCCACAATGCCCGCGCCGATGGTTTTGGCTACGCCGGTGTGAAAGACCAAGAATGCCACAAAGTTGAAAAACGCGGCCCACGCCACCGCCACTTTGGGCGACAGCACGCGCGTGGACACCACGGTGGCGACCGAGTTGGCCGCATCGTGGAATCCGTTTAAATAATCAAAGAACAACGCCAGAATGATTAAGAATAATATCCAAAGCATAGCGCCGCCTTAGTTGTTCTTAACCAGAATGGATTCCACCATATTCGCGACGTGTTCGCAGTAGTCCGTGATGGTTTCCGCCAGTTCGTAGAGTTCTTTTTGCTTGATAACCATAAGAGCGTCTTTTTCGTTGTCAAACAGGGACGAAATGGCCTCGTCGCGCAGTACGTCGCCCTCGTTTTCCAGGCGGTTGATTTCCACGCACTGGTGCAGGGTTTCTTTCATATTTTTATTGCTTCTTAAAGAAGCCAGCGCTTTTTGCAAAGCTTTGGTGGTTTGCTCAATCGTGGCGGCCATTTTGCGGCTGAACTCGGTGGGTTTCTGGATTTTGTAGAGGGAGAACCGGTTGGTGATTAAATAAATTCCGTCCACAATATCGTCCAGGCGGTTGGCCAGGGCCAGGATGTCCTCGCGGTCAAAAGGCGTGATGAAGGTTTCGTTTAAAGTGTTGATGGTGGTGTGCGTCAGTTCGTCTCCGTAATGTTCCATTTCGTGCATGGCGCGTACGTTTTCCGGCGTAAATTCGCCGTTGTCTACGAGTTTTTTGTAAAACTCGGCGGCGCGGACGATATTTTCAGCTTGCTTGTCAAACAGGTCAAAAAACTTTACTTCTTTGGGTAAGAACATATGTTGCTCCGTTAGTTTAGTTTATTTTCTCTATCTTCTTCTTGCTTCTTGCGGGCCCGGCAGTCCCGGACGGCCGGGGGGTTACTGCATGTACTGCGTACAGATTTTTAAAAAACGCCCGTTTGCGTAAAACAAACGGGCGTAAACAAAGGCTAATTTTTTAACTCCTGCTTGAGCTGCTCCGGCAGGTTAATGGCCGCTTTTAACAGGAACGGACGCTTTTTGACCTCTTCTATAAAGGCGGCGTCGCGCAGCTTGTTGCGGTAATCTTTTTCCTGAAAGATGTAGCGGAACTTGGTGTATACGTCGTACGTTCCGGCCAGCAGGGCCACAATATCCTGCACGCCTACGATTTCCTCGTCGGTCGGGATGACGAAAATCTGCACCTTGGAATGGTCGGCCGAGATGCGGCATTCGGCTTTGTTGGTGTCGGCGGCGTTGTTGCGTTCTTCGTCCAGTACGATGCCGAAGTTTTCCAGGCCCTGTAAAATCATTTCGCGGATGTTGGTGGCGCGTTCGCCTACGCCGGCGGTGAAGACGATGCTGTCCAAGCGGCCCAGCGCCGCCATATACGCGCCGATGTATTTTTTAATGCGGTAGCATTCCACTTCCAGGGCGAGTTTGCACAGTTCGTCGCCGTTGGCGGCGCCTTTGCGCACGTCGCGCTGGTCGGCAAAGCGGTTGCCGGTCAGGGCGTACATGCCGCTCTTTTTATTTAAAATGGTGTACATTTCTTCGGGGCTCATATTGAGCTTTTTCATCATATGGAAGCAGATGGAAGGATCAATATCGCCCGAGCGGGTGCCCATTACCAGGCCTTCTAAAGGGGTAAGGCCCATGCTGGTGTCCAAGCACTGACCGTTTTTAACGGCCGTTGCGCTGGCTCCGGCGCCGATGTGGCAGACGATGGTGTTCACTTCGTCCACGTTTTTGCCCATCAGTACGGCGGCGCGGCGGGACGTGTAGAGCACGGAAGAGCCGTGGAAGCCGTAGCGGCGGATTTGATAATCGGTATACCAGCTGCGCGGCAGCGCGTACATATAAGAGGAAGCGGGCATGGTCTGGTGGAAGGCGGTATCCATCACGCAGACGTGCGTTACCTGCGGCAAAAGCGCGCGGGCGGCTTCAATGCCCATGATATGGGCCGGGTTGTGCAGGGGGGCCAAATCGGAAATGTTTTTAAGCTCGGCGATGACGCTGTCGTCCACGATGACGGACTTGGCAAACTTGCCGCCGTGCACGATGCGGTGCCCTACCGCGCTGATAACGTTGATATTTTCAATGACGCCGTGTTCTTTGTCGGTCAGGGTTTCAATCACGAGGTTAATGGCGTCTTTATGATCTTTGCAGTTCTTTTTCAATTCAAAGGAGGGGTATCCGGGGCGGTCCTGGGAAATGAACGATCCTTCAATACCGATGCGTTCCACCGCGCCGGCGCAGAGGCTTTTCTTCTGGTCCCAGTCGTACACGCTGTACTTGACCGAAGAGCTGCCGCAGTTTAAAAACAATATAATCATGTTGGTTTGATTCCTTTTGGGGGCTCCCGCCAGGGGAGCGGAAATTTACGGAGGAAAATCCTCCCTCATTATTATTGTACCAAAAAGGGGTCCGCCGCGCGGAAAATTTTTACATTCCCGAATGTTTCTCTCCCAAATATCTAAAAGTGCCGTATATTGCCAGGCCCTGGCCAGGCCAGAGAAGGGAGCCCAGG
>ERZ779737.2004-NODE-2004-length-14301-cov-2.709252_pt1 | contig 14301 bp, 8 predicted proteins | sample MGYA00511889_ERZ779737 | MGnify/ENA primary metagenome ERZ779737 (study PRJEB29588, sample SAMEA2163575) | human gut metagenome | biome: human gut; feature: human-associated habitat; material: faeces | place: Denmark | collected 2008/2010 ...
TCTCATCCAGATAGCGACACTTGCCGAACATATCGCTGGATTTCTGCGCTTCGCTGGTGGATAATCCTGCGACATTCCGCATTTTAGTGGTCAAAAAGAATGTGCAGCACCTCTGCGGCTACGAAGCAGTCCGCAGAGTAGTCTGCTTTGTTGTGATAGGTAACTTTTTGAAGTAATCTCCAAGTTTTCCCCCACCTCACGCCGGGCGTGCACCTTTCAGCGCACCCGGCGTACCATCAAATCGATTTACTTTCTTCCTTCAGATTTTAACACTGCTGTGTTCTCACGGACACAGAGTGGTTGTAAATTTCACAGTTTAAGTTTTTCGCGGTATTTCATGATTTTGCCTACCGTCTTTGCATCAAGCTCAGGCGGTATTGGACTGTTGTGAACCATGCGGTGGCACGGTTCACACAGCCAGACCAGATTCGGCACTTTATTGATTCTATCAAGTGGAAGCTTGTTTTTAACGTGGTGACAATTCTTTTGAAGCATGGGTGAGAAGGCATTTCCACAGCATTTACATTTTCCTTTGTCCCTGCTGTAAGCATACTCCCGGTTCATATAATACTCGAAATTCATCTTTCCCTTTGCGTACGCCGATATCGCAATATCGCTTGGGGAATTAACAGATGGACGGTCACATGGCAGCGGCTTGTGCTTAGCACGATAGCTCACATACCGTCTGCGCCCTTCCACTGTATACGGCGTCATTTTCTGGTCAAATGGCTTGGGTTCATAGTGACTATGCGTGATGAACGCATAGGTTATACCAAACCAATTTCCTTCGACCCATACAGCAAATGTCTTACTGTCGTAGCCCTTGTGTCGGTCAGGAAGATTGCAAAGCACCTTCAGCGGCACCTGCATGGAGTTGTACCGTTTGGGGTACAGCTTTTTCCATACAGCCAGTGCAGCGTTGTTTACTCTGCGGTCTATCGCATGGTAGGCATGAGAGCAGATGGATGTCTGCAAGTACTGTGCCATACCCATAATGACAGAGTTGACGTACTGAATTTGCGCAGCCTGCACATTGACTTTTTGACAAAGTTCAATGCGGTGCACTTCTTCGAGCAGTTTCTTAATCTTCTTTCCTAACCGTTCCATATCCGGCAGCGGCTTTCCAACCAGATGTTTCGTCCATGTTGCCGGGTCAGGAGTTTTCCGTTTTCGTTCGGCCTTTACCACAAAGCCAAGAAAGTGTATGCCGTTTGTCCGCAGGTCTGTTACATAGGTCTTTTCCTGCGACAATTCGAGTTTCATTCTGTTCCGAAAATATTTTGTCAAGACACGTTTCAAGCGGAGCGCTTCCTTCTCCGTTGACGTCAGAATCACCCAATCATCGGCGTAGCGATAATTGTACTTTGGCGTTACACCAGCCCATTTTAGTCGCCTTGTGTCGTTGCCTTTGTGCTTGCACTGTCTGTGCGGTTCCATATACATACGACCAACATACCAATCGAAATCATTCAGATAAACATTGGATAAAAGCGGTGAGAGGATTCCGCCCTGCGGTGTACCGAGCTCTGTTACATGAAACAGGTCATTTTCCATATATCCAGCTTTCAGCATCTGGCTGATAAGTTTCAGCACACGCTTGTCATGGATACCAATTCTCCAGAGTTTTTGGAGCAGCAGGCGGTGATTGATATTGTCGAAGCATCCCTTGATGTCGCCCTCAATGGCCCACACGGGCTGGTCGGGCGATTTACATCCAGCATTTATGACATTGATGATACCCCGGATTGCATGTTTCTGTGCCCGATAGGGGCGAAAGCCGTAGCTTTGCGGATAAAATCTCGCTTCACAGATCGGCTCGATAATGATACGCACGCACTCCTGTATAATCCTGTCCAATACAGTGGGGATACCCAGCGGTCGTTTCTTGCCGTTACTCTTTTCGATATATTCACGGCGGGCTGGTTTGGGGCGGTAGTTGCGAAAACTCGATTGAATCAATAAAACAAGCTCATCTTTGGGCATTTGAAGGTATTTGTCCATTTTTATCTTATCCACGCCAGCAGTTCTGCTGCCTTTGTTGGACTTGATATTGTGGACGGCGGTTACAATGGTCACTTCATTTGCCATCGCTTCCACCAGACCGGTGAACGATACTCCTTGACCGGACTTCTCATAGAGAAAATCCTGAATCTTTTTAAGTTCCGTTTCCGTTGAAAATCTGACGTTCAAATGCACAAGGTTTTCACCTCGCAGTTCGTCACCCATCTTTCAGGGAGTTATAGGATTTTCGTTTTGTGAAATTTACAAATCGATTTGACTCGTATCCTTCGCCATGGAATATTTCAATTCCGTTTGACTGGCATTACCCAGTCCAGACTACTATGATACGGCTGACTTCCTGTTGCTTTCACTGTGCTGTAACGCTCCAACAACAGGCTCTCAAACGTTCCTTAATCTCTATCCTTGTTCTGAAACCCTTAGGCCGCTACCTTACACCGGGAAAATCTAACCATGCTTTGAACCACAGTTGCTGCATGATTCCTGATGGGGATTTCATCCCACAGGGCGTGTGCAGAAAAACCAGCCACACACACTTTTTCCAAGGGTCACCCTTTCGGATGTCGTTCGCTCTTACGATGCTGCATAGCTTTCCCTGACGGATAGCCATAGGTTTCGGAAGCCCGCACCATTATTATCCATGCCTCTTTGCAGAGGTTTAGGTTTTCAGGTTACGCCTTCACCACGCTCTGTACAATGCACACTTACAGGTGGCAACGCACAGTGGAGTATTAGCTCTCGTACTGTCTTGAATTTTGACCTATTCTCTGGAACTTTGTTCCTCGACATTGGTTCTGTACGGCAGAGGAATTTCACCCCTGATTTTGAGATTAAAGTTCTCTGTGATATTTTCTTATTGCTAAGTGCAATCACATGGTGCTTTTCGTCCTTGCTGTCAACAAGGGCTTATGCACAACGTTTCGCACGGTTCTTGTAAAAATGGCTCTCGTCCACAAAAAGCCTGTCAACGCCCAGTTGTTCAAAGGTGATCACATCGTCTTTGCGCTCATCAGAGCGCAGTTTTTCCAGCTTGGTTTCCAGCGTTTTCCGGGTCTTTTCCATCTGCTTGATGGAGAAATTCTCGCCTGCATGGGCTTTCAGTTCGTTGATGGCGGCAAGGGTCTCGTAGATCTGCTCCTGAATAATGCGCTCCTGCCGCTCAAAGGACAGTGGAATGCGCTCAAACTGGCTGTGCCCGATGATGACGGCATCGTAGTCGCCGGTGGCGATGCGGGCGCAGAATTTTTTGCGGTTGGCGGTTTCAAAGTCCTTGCGCCGTGCCACCAAAAGTTTGGCGTTAGGGTAGAGGTTCAGAAACTCGCTTGCCCACTGCTCCGTCAAATGGTTGGGCACGACAAAAAGGCTTTTCTGGCACAGTCCCAGCCGTTTTGCTTCCATAGCAGACGCTGCCATTTCGTAGGTCTTGCCCGCGCCAACTTCGTGTGCAAGCAGCGTATTACCGCCATAAAGCACATGAGCGATGGCGTTGCGCTGGTGCTCCCGGAGGGTGATCTCCGGGTTCATACCGACAAAATGGATGTGGGAGCCATCATACTCACGGGGGCGGGTGGAGTTGAACAGCTCGTTATACTGCTTCACCAGCGCAATGCGCCGCTGGGGGTCTTGCCAGACCCAGTTGGCAAAAGCATCCTTGATGACCTGCTGTTTCTGTTGCGCCAGCATGGTCTCCCGCTTGTTCAGCACACGCTTGGGCTTGCCCTCGGCATCCTCGATGGTGTCATAGATGCGGACATCTTTCAGGTTCAGGGTCTCCTCCAGAATCTTGTAGGCGTTGGCACGGGATGTGCCGTAGGTTTCAGAGGAGATAATATCGCCCCGCCCGGTGGCAGTCTTGCCCTCCACACGCCACTCTGCGGTATAAGGAGAATACCTCACTTTGACTGCATGGCGCAGATAGTAGGGGATCTGGAAAGTCTCGGTCATAAATTTTTGAATGATTTCAGGTGCAAGCCATGTGGCACCCAGCCGTACATCAATTTCAGATGCTTCCAGTTCTCTGGGCTGTGCCTTAATCAGCGCATCCACATTGACCGCAAATTCCGGGTTGGTCTCGGCGGCGAACTGCGCCATTCGCAGCTTTGCCCGGACATCGCCGGACAGGTACTCGTCTGCCATCTGCCAGCCTGCTTCCGGGTCGGTGGGGTCGGCGGCAGGGTCTTTGAAGATCACACCGGAAAGTTCGGTGGTAATGCGCCCGTACTCACCGGGAGTGCCCAGCAGTTCTGCCATATAGGGCAGGTCCACCTTGCCATGCTCCCCGATGGACACCGCCAGTGCTTCGCTGGGGGTGTCCACGCTGGTGACGGTGCGCTCCGGGCGAATGGTGCGCTTGGTGAACATCGCCGCCTTGGATTTAAGCTGCCCCTGCTCGTCCAGATTTTCCAGCGAACACAGCAGATAATACGAGGAATCCTGCTCAAACAGCCGCCCGTTTTTGCGGTCGTTCAGCAAGCCGTACTTTGCGGTAAAGGCATCGTAGGCGGCGTTCAAACGCTCCTGTGTTGCCTTGATATCCTCGTCCGGGTAGTCGTTCAACTGCTGGTCGATCAGGTCGTTGACGATCTGCCGCAGTTCCACCATGCCGGTGACACGCCCCTTGGCGGTGTCGGACAGTTCTACCTGCGTCATCACGGAATTTTCCCGGTAGAAAACTTCGCCGTCCACTACGGTATAGGAGAAGTTTTTGACCTCCGGGTCAGCCGGGAGAATGTGCTTCTCATTTTCGACATCCGCAATATCTGGTGTTTCCACCTCAACTTCGGCGTATTGCCCCTCAATATGCTGTACCGCCTCGGCAAGCTGGTCTGCAAGGTTTGCACCCTCGATGGGAGCAACGGTCAATTCCTCTCGTCCATACTGGGTGCTTTCGGTGGAGAGTACGCCCAGAACCATCTCCGGGTGGTCTGCGAAATACTGGTTGATGGCAAAGCCATCTTCTGTTTTGCCCAACTGCACCCAGTCCGGCTCATGGTCAATGGGGCGGTCACGTTTTTGCAGGAAGATAATGTCGCTGACAACATCCGTACCAGCGTTAGCACGGAACGCATTATTCGGCAGACGGATAGCACCCAGCAAATCGGCACGTTCTGCCATGTGCTTGCGGGCGGTGCTGTCCTTGCTGTCCATGGTATAGCGAGAAGTCACAAACGCCACGATGCCGCCCGGACGCACTTGGTCGATGGCCTTGGCGAAAAAGTAGTTGTGGATCGAAAATCCCAGCTTGTTATATGCCTTATCGTTGACCTTGTACTGACCGAAAGGCACATTGCCAACTGCCAAATCGTAGAAATCACGGCGGTCGGTGGTCTCAAAGCCGGCAACAGTAATGTCTGCTTGTGGGTACAGTTTTTTTGCAATACGCCCGGTGATGCTGTCCAGTTCCACACCATACAGGCGGCTGTCCTGCATGGTGTCCGGCAGCATCCCGAAAAAGTTGCCGACACCCATGCTGGGTTCCAGAATATTGCCGCTACGGAATCCCATTTTTTCTACTGCATCATAGATGGCACGGATAACGGTGGGGCTGGTGTAGTGGGCGTTCAGCGTGGACGCTCTGGCCGCAGCGTATTCCTCCGGGGAGAGTGTGGCGTACAGCTCTGCAAACTCGTCCGACCAGTTTGGTTTATTTTCATCGAACGCATCTGCCAAACCGCCCCAGCCCACATAGCGGGAGAGGATTTCCTGCTGCTCCGGGCTGGCCTGTAAGCCCTCAAACTCCAGCTCTTGCAGGAGGCGGATCGCCGCCATATTTGCCCGAAACTTTGCTTTTGCGCCGCCGACGCCGAGGGCATCATCGGTGATGTGGAAATTCTGCGCGTCGCGGTGGCTTGCCGCCTTGAAGTCAGCGTAAGCGGCCTGCTCCGCAGCGGCAACGCTGTGAAAGTCCTGCCACTCGCCGTCAATGGGGATGGATACCGCAGGACGGTGTGCGGGAGGCTCGTCGATCTCGGCCTGTGAGATGGCATCATCAAAATCAGGCACAAACTCTCCCATTTCCGAGAGTGCCGCTCGACCTTCATGCTCCAGAATCAGCCTTTCTTCCTCGCTCATGGCGGACGGTTCAGGCTTGGCGGGTTCCGCAGAGGGCGGGTCATGCTCCGGCTCGTCAAAGCGCAGGGTGCGAATCTCCACATCATAGGGGAGGTTGTTTTTATCACCGGGATATACCGCCACGGTTTCCTCGGTGTAGGTGGATGCCTGTTCCGGCTGCGGATACCGTTCCATAAGCCGTGCAAAACTCTCCCTGCTCTCCGCACGGGAGATAGGGTAGAGAAGCGTCGGGTCACGGAGAGAAATATCAAAAAGGCCGATGTTCTCAATAATGAACGGCTTGCCGTCCTCCAAATATACCGTATCGCCTACGGAATACGGGAACGGTTCTCGCTGCGGGACAGGAGCTGTTTCGGGAACGTCTGTAACTGCTTCCTCTGGCTCATGCCAGCGGTATTGCTCCACAACCTCATCCGAAACGTGAATGAGGTCGCTGAAATCGAGATTTTCCAGCTCGTTGGTAATAAGCTCCTGCAAAGAGGCGTACTGCCGGGTTTCCAGATGCTCGTCATCCAGATAGCGCTCCAGCCGGAAGTTCACAAGGTCGATGTTCACCTGAATGGGAATCTCATCGTCGGTGACGGTGGTGTAAGCGATGCCGATCTTCGCCGGGTCGCTGAAATCTGCCTCGGAGCCGTATTCGCTCTGGCAGAAGTCGGAGATCAGCCCCCTTGCACGCTCCGTGAGCGCCTGCTCCGCCTGTCCTTGCAGCTCCAGCCGGTACGCCTCCGCCTGCCATTCGCTTGTAAATTCCTCGGTCACGCCGTCCGCGTCCACATAGTAGCCGTGGGTCTCGTCGTCCCACACGGCGTACAGGGTACGGAAGCCCCGGTCAAGGCTCACCACATGGAAGCGGTCTGCAGGGGCAATGGTGCTTTCCATAGATACTGCCGGTTCCTCGACCAGCTCACGGCCCGCTACTTCCGCGTGCGCCCGTTCATCCGGGTAATTGCCATAGATGCGCAGATACTTCCGTGCCTGCTGGTCGTAGATGGCTGCACCATCATATGCAAAGCCGTCGCTTTCCATTGTGCCGTCCACATAACCCTGTGCGGCTTTTTCCGCTTCTTCCAGCGTCTGATAGTCCAGTTTCTCATCAAAGCCGTTTTCAAAGTGATGATATGCCACAACCTGATACCGTGGGGCCATCCGCTCGGCATAATCATCAATCATTTCTTTGGTCAGCCATTCCGGTTTTTGAGGAAGCGCGTCATAAAGCTCCCGCATTTTGACGATCTGCGCATAGACGCTGCCCGCCCACAGGTGCTTTTCTGCGCGGTTGCCTGCTCCAAGGAAGTATTCGCAGTCTGCCCGCAAACGACCCAAAAGGCGATAGTCCGGGTTGTTTTCCAGCAGAGACTTTTCCTGTTCTGTGAAGAATTTATCTTCTCGGATGAGCTGCGCAATCCGCCGCTGCACTTTCGGCCATGTCAGCTCAACAGTTTCCGGACTTCCTGCACGGACGATAAAGAGATTGTTGCCCTCCTTGCCGCCGTACTCGTGAGCAAGCCATGCAGCAGTTTCTTTTTCACGTCCGTGCTGCTCCATATACCGCACCACGGCGTGTTTGCTCTCGACATTTCCGTTCCATGCACGGAGTGCATCGTCTATATCGTCCTGCGAGAGCGGACGCAGCAGATCATGGAGCCGCTCATAGGTTCCCTCAAAAACCTCCTGATGCAAGTGGTTGCGGAATTCTGGAACATTGCCAGAAGTGCTCCGCCGACACCCGCAAAGAAGGATGAAATAACAAATGCAAGTTCTTTATGTTTAAACAGGTTTACGCCCATCGCCTCTGCAGCGATTTCATCATCGCGAATCGCCTTGAAAGCTCTGCCGTATGTGGAATTAATCAGTAATACAATCAGTACTATGCAAATACCCGAGAAAATAATCGGGAACAATGCCGTTTCGTAAGTTGTGAACTCTCTCAAAATGTTCGAGCCGTTTGTAACCGGTCCGATGGCGTTCCACTGGAATACGGCTCTCAGGATTTCGGCAAATCCCAGCGTTGCAATCGCAAGGTAGTCGGACTTGAGTCTGAGTACCGGAATACCGATTAAGTAAGCGATTCCGCCGGTCAAAAGTCCTGCAAAGATAATCAGAATAAAGATACCCGCATATTCGCCGAGGAAACCGCCGAAGCTGCCTTCTCCGCCGAGTGCATTCATCAGAATCTCCGGAACCGAGAATTTAAAAAGTCCGCCGTTGAAATATTGATAAACCGCATCATGCTGAGCCGCAGGAATCGAGAAAATCGCATAAGCGTAAGCTCCGATGAGCATGAAGCCTGCCTGTCCGAGGGAGAAAAGTCCCGTAAAGCCGTTCAGTAAGTTCATTGATACCGCAACCAGTGCAAAAATCGCACCTTTTTTGATTACCGTCATAAGCATGTTCCACTGCGATGTCATCGGAATCAGTGTGTCGCCTAAGTACACAAGAACAAGGAACACCAAAATGGCAGCAGCACTGTAGACGGTTTTTTGTTTTTTTGATAATGTCTTTTCCATCTCTGCCCCTCCTTATACCTTGTTGATATCTTTCTCGCCAAAGATTCCCGTAGGCTTAACCATGAGAATAATGATGAGAAGAACGAATGTAAACGCATCCGAGAATGTTGTCCAGCCCGCACCTTTGATAAGGTTTTCGCAAAGTCCGATGACAAATGCACCGACAACCGCGCCCGGAACGGAACCGATTCCCCCGAATACCGCTGCAACGAAAGCCTTCAGTCCCGGCATTGCGCCTGACATCGGGTTAACGCCCGTGTAGTTGGAGAAGAACAGAATCGAACCTACCGCAGCAAGGAATGAACCGATAACGAATGTTACGGCTATAACCCTGTTAATGTCAATACCCATAAGTTCAGATGTTTCAAAATCACGCGAAACCGCACGCATTGCCATGCCGATTTTCGTATGGTTGATGAGCAGAACAAGCAGAACCACAAGTCCGATGGTCAGGAACGGTGTAATAACCGTTACCATCTTCGTATGCGCTCCGAGAACCGTTACGGTCTGCTGAAGGAACGGTATGGACGGATAAGTCTTCGTCAGCCCGCCTGTCACATACAATGCAATGTTCTGCAGGAAATAGGACACGCCGATTGCAGAAATCATGATTGACATTCTCGGTGCCGAGCGCAGAGGCCTGTAAGCGACTCTCTCAATCGTGCAGCCGAGCACAACCGTAAACGCGATAACGATAATTATGCTTACCCACACAGGAAGCACCGTTACCAGATAAATCATAACCAGTCCGGCCATCATAAACATATCCCCGTGTGCGAAGTTAATCAGCCTGAGAATGCCGTAAACCATAGTATACCCGATTGCGATGAGGGCATACTGACCGCCTACGGAAATTCCCGCCAGGACATATGGCAGCCATTTCGTAATTAATTCCATATTTTAACCTCCAAAATAATCATAAAAGACAGGACGCTTTCGCTCAAAATCGTCCTCTCCTTCATGATTCATCAAAAAATCATGCAAAAAAGAGTTTCCCCATAATACAACGATAAGCGGGAGGAATCATCCCTCCCGCTGTATGCCTGAAGTCATATATAATATGTATCTGATTTCAAAAAGCAAGTCATACTATATTGTTATTGTTCGATCGTCTGTGTCTTAACGAATTCCCATTCACCGGTTTCGGTGTTGCAGTGCTTAACAACAGCTTCTGTCTTTTCAGCATCGCCTGTTTCGTTGAACTTAACAGTACCGCATACTCCGCCTTCGTATACGAGGTCAGGAAGAACTGCGAGGATGTCTGCAGGTTCTGCGGAGTTCGCTTTCTTGATTGCTTCAAGAGCAACGAAGTAAGCATCATATCCCATTGCGGATACAGCAGCAATCTGGTCGTTGCCGTTGTTGTTAGCCTTAGCTGTGGAGTCGGAGTTGATCCATTCTTTGATTCCGTTATCGAAGTCAGGGTTTCCGCCTTCCTGATAGAAAGTAGTAACATTGAGTTCGATGTCCTTGCCCTTAGCAGCTTCGAGAACTACGTTGGAGTCCCAAGTGTCGCCTGCAAGGATTGGCATTCCGAGTTTCTGAGCTTCTGCCTGGTCGATGATAAGAGCAGCAGCTTCGATGGATACCGGTGAGTAGAATACATCGCATCCCTTAGCCTTAGCGTTTGCTACATAGGATGTGAAGTCGGAGTTTCCCTGAGGGAACTGTTCTTCCACAACCTTACCGCCGAGTTTCTCGAAAGCCTTAACGAAGTAGTTTACAAGACCTACGGAGTAGTCGTCACCGAGCTTGGATAAGCAGTAAGCTTTTCTTGCACCGTTTTCATATGCAAAGTTTGCAAGTACTGTGCCCTGGAACGGATCGAGGAAGCAGATACGGAAGTAAACCGGATTGCCTTCTGTTACCTGAGGGTTCGTACAAGTGATTCCGAGTGCAGGCATTCCTGCTTCTTTGAACACCTTGCCTGCTGCGATTGCAACTGCAGAACCGTAAGTTCCGAGTACCATGGATACGCCGGAGGATACGAGGGTCTGAGCAGCGGAGATACCCTTGTTTGTATCGGATTCATTGTCAGCCGTTACAAGTTCAACCTTGTAAGTTTCGCCGTTGATGTCAACGGTAGGCTGTACTTTGTTTGCGTACTGGATTCCCAGTGTTTCCTGCTTGCCGCCTGCACCGTTGTCTCCGGATGCCGGTTCAAACACACCGATTTTAACCGTGCCTGCATATTCTGCGTCATCATTGCTTCCGCAGCCGACTGCAAACAGGGAGAAAATCATAACAAGTGTTAATAATAAAGCAACTTTCTTTTTCATTCTAAATGTCCTCCTAATTTAATCGGTTACAAATATAGAACGATTATATACCTTCTTGGCACAAAATGCAAGCTTTTTTCAATTTATTGTGTTGAAGCAACAAAATATTTTTTCAAAAAATGTTTTTTGGCAATAATTGTTTTCGTTTAAAAACATTTTTGTCCTGCTTTTTATTCCGGCTGCCTTAATCCGAGTGCGTGGCTTACAGGAAGCGAAAAAACGATCGACTGTGCCTTGCTTTCAAGACCTGCTTTTTCCATTATCGCTTTCATTATATTGTTTCTTCCCTGTGCCGGTGTGACAAGCAGATGAATTTCTTTCTCGGAAGCAATTGAAAACCCGAAGAATTTCTCGGTATACTCCGCTCCCGTTCCTTTCGCCTTGATGACCGTACCTCCCGCAGCACCCGCTCCGCGTGCGGCATCCATTATCAAATCGCTGTATCCTTCGTTTGCAATTACAAAAATAAGTTCGTGATCTGTTTTAACGGACATTCTTTCCATCCTTTCCGCCTCTTCCTGGCTTCTCTGAGTTGTGTCTACAGCCTGGCCGTCCAGCATGTATTCCAGACTTCTTCTGCCGCCGATCGTGTTCAGCGGCACCACCGCAACAATTCCGTTCCCCGGAACATCGATAAACATTTTGCGTTTAAATGCTTTGAGCAGCGGCAAAAGCCCCGCCCCTGTAACCACTCCGAAGACAATTGCTTTTTCCGATGGGTTGAGGTAAAGGTAATCCAGCATTTCCCTGGATGCCGTTCCCTGCCCGAGCACGATATCCGTCGTAAAAACATTGTTTTCTCGAAACAGATTGATTGCCGTTTCGGTTCTCTCTCTGTCAGTAATGGTAATAACCATATTTAATCCGTCCATGGCAATCCTCCTATAATTCTATAATATCGTCGTCCGTATAATCCCGGATGTAATCCTGAATGAGCGAGCGGGCTTTTTCTTCTCTCTTCTTGCGAATCTTGTATTCCACGCCGAGAAGCTGAATCGTTATGAGCGGTGTCATGGCAACCATCGCCACAACCCCGAACGCGTCGCTTACAATCCTGTCCGCACCGCCGATTGCCTCGCAGGCCCCCATTGCAAACGGAAGCAGGAAGGTCGCCGTCATCGGACCGGAGGCAACTCCTCCCGAGTCAAAGGCGATAGATGTGAAGATCTTCGGTGCCGCAAAACTGAGCCCGAGCGCAAGCACATAACCCGGAACAAGGAAATACATGACAGAAATCCCCGTAAGCACGCGAATCATCGCCAGTGCAAGCGAAACCGCAACGCCTATGGAAAGAGATAATTCCATAGCTCTTGCCGGAATGCTTCCTGCCGTCAGTTCTTCAACCTGCTTGTTGAGCACGTGAACCGCCGGCTCCGCTTTTACGATGTAATATCCGATAAGCATTGCGATCGGAAGCAGAATCCAATTATATGTGAGCCGGCCTATCCGGTTGCCGATATAATTACCGACCGGCATGAATCCTACATTTACTCCGGTCAGGAAAAGCACCAGACCGACATAGGTAAACACGAGCCCTATGCTTATGCTTATAAGCTGTCTTTTGGACAGTTTGATATAAATTGCATTAAAAAGGAAGAAAAATACGATAATCGGTGCAAGCGCAATCGCCACTTCTTCTATATACTGCGGGAGTGCCCGGATGAACAGCAGAATCATGTCCTGCGAGTCCTGCATCTCCGGAATCGTGACAGGCACATACGCTCCCTCCGTCGGATAGAGTAGTCCAAGCACGAGTACCGCAAGGATCGGTCCGATCGAGCAAAGCGCAACCAGACCGAAGCTGTCATCGCCTGCATGCCTGTCGCTTCGTATGGACGAAACACCCACGCCCAGCGCCATAATAAAAGGAACCGTCATTGGTCCGGTGGTAACTCCGCCCGAGTCAAACGCAACCGCCCAGAAATTCTTCGGCACAAGCATGGCAAGTCCGAACACGATTGCATAAAACACGATGAGCAGCGTATTGAGGCTGATTCCAAAAAGGATTCTCAGCATCGCTATTACCAGAAATACCCCCACGCCCAGCGCAACCGTGCCAATCAGCACGAGGTTTGGCACCGTGGGTACCTGGTTTGCAAGAACCTGAAGGTCAGGCTCTGAAATGGTTATGATTACTCCGAGCAAAAAGCTCACAAATACGATGAGCCAAATCTTCTTTGACTTTGTGATACAGCTTCCCACCCTGTTTCCAATCGGCGTCATCGCAGTATCTGCTCCGAGCGTAAAAAAAGCCATGCCGATTATCAGCATCGCCGCTCCCGTGAGGAACGATACAAGCATGTTGTTCGGAATCGGTGAAACGGTGAAGCAAAGCACCATCACTATAAAGGTTATCGGAAGCACGGATGTGAGGGCTTCCCTGAATTTATCCTGCAGCAAATTATGGTTGTGCAAACGGAGTCCTCCTTTCGATTGAAACATTGTAACCGGGGTGCGGGCCCTGTGTGGCTTTGGCACATGGCATCGGCTCGCGGTCTTGCCGCATGATGCGACACCCCATTTTATTATATCTGTTTTCTGTGTGCCCCGCCAGATAATTTTTTGTTAAAATGGTGATATCTTCCGCCTGCCGGACACGACGGCTGTGCCGGGCGTGACAGCTTGTAAGATTTTGTGGATTTTTTTGCTTTTATCCAATTGCACCCTGCCCCGGTTTGTGATAATATCGAGGTATAAAAGAATCTATCGTCGTGCGTATGCACGAGAATTACAAGGAGGTAACAGAATATGAAATGGGTTTGTTCAGTCTGCGGATACGTTCACGAAGGCGACCAGCCGCCTGCAGAGTGTCCGGTTTGCCATGTTGGCGCAGACAAGTTTAAAAAAGTTGAAGGCGAAATGACTCTTGCTGCTGAGCACGAATACGGTGTTTACGCAAAGACAGTTAAGAATAATCCTGACATCAAGGAAGAAGACAAGAAATACATCTTCGAGCAGCTTATGGCTAACTTCCAGGGCGAATGCTCCGAAGTCGGCATGTACCTTTGCATGGCCCGCATCGCTCACAGAGAAGGCTATCCGGAAATCGGCCTCTACTGGGAAAAAGCAGCTTACGAAGAAGCGGAACACGCTGCGAAGTTTGCGGAATTATTAGGCGAAGATTTAGAGCCGAACATGAAGGCTGCTACGAAGGACAACCTCGCTTGGAGAGTTGACTGTGAATTCGGCGCAACTGCAGGCAAATTCGACCTCGCAAAGGTTGCAAAGATGAACAACCTCGACGCCATTCACGACACCGTCCACGAAATGGCCCGCGACGAAGCAAGACACGGCAAGGCACTCAAGGGTCTGCTGGAGAGATACTTCGGCTAGTTCAGATCGGTTGAAAGTTCAATAAAGAATCGCTAAGGGGCTGTCGCATTAACGGAAAATAACCGTTAGGGCGCAGCCCTCTTTCTATA
>ERZ779737.2005-NODE-2005-length-14287-cov-2.729272_pt1 | contig 14287 bp, 8 predicted proteins | sample MGYA00511889_ERZ779737 | MGnify/ENA primary metagenome ERZ779737 (study PRJEB29588, sample SAMEA2163575) | human gut metagenome | biome: human gut; feature: human-associated habitat; material: faeces | place: Denmark | collected 2008/2010 ...
TAACTTAAATCTTTTATTAATTTAATATCTGGATTTTCTATAGTGAAATACATTATATAGATTAATATTGATAATGAGAAATTAATTAATAACAAACTAGGAAATATTTTTTGTACTATAATCATTATTCCAAGTATAACAAGTAAAAAATACATAGGATAATATTTCTTGTTCTTTAGATTTCTTCTATTGGATATAATTACTGATATCATAATTATAAATAAGATTAATGATAGTACATAAATTATATCTACTCCTACTCCAGTAGGTAATAACAAGCCATCAGTTTCAATTATATCTATTGGAAGAATCATAGTGGTTAATGATACTATAATAAATACAATCGTTGATATTATAATAGCTAATCTATATCTACTATAATCCTTATTTTTTAAGTTTATAGTTACTATTACTGTATATATTGTAAATAAATATATCCATACTAGAAAACATAAAAATAATGATTTTAATGAAAATAAATATAATACTGAATTTACAAAAATACTAGTTCTAACTAAAATAAATGAATATATTTCAATAAGACCTGATATAATAGTAGTTACAATTATACCATAATATATTTTATTTTCTAGTAGTTTTAAATTAGATTTAAAATTATATAAAACGAATAATAAAATTGAAAAAATAACCCCCGCTATTGTAAAACAAATACTATACATATTGCTTCTCTCCTATCTATAGAATAATTATATCATAGAATACAGAAAAAAACATCCTAGAATGTTCTAAAATGTTTTTATTTTTGTTTTACTTCTTTTTGGTTCTATTAAATTACCATTCATTTGGTAAATATCTTTATCAAATATATCTATTTTTTCAAGCTTAACAAAGTCTACTTTTTTGTTAACTTCTGTTAATGGTATTTCATCAGTTTTTACATAATATTTTGGTATATATAGTTCCTTTAATTTAGCCTTTATCATCTCATCAAGTTCTTTAATTGTCTCTACCATTTTGCTATCATCATTGAAAACAATATAACAAACCGGAACTTCTCTTTCTACTGCATCATTACCTTTGACAGTACAGCAATCATAAACATTATGATGAGTTTTGATAATCTCTTCAATTGCAGTTAACCATACTTTATCTCCATGTCTAGTTATCATTCTTTTTGCTCTACCGCAGTGATATATTCTACCATCATTATCCATATAACCATAATCTTTAGTATGAAGCCATATTCTTCCATCTTTATGTTTTTTTAATACATCTTCTGTTTCTTTTTTATCTTTATAGTAGCCATCCATAACAGTAGGACCGCTTATACAAATTTCTCCTATTTTACCTTCACCAAATGGTATTTCATTATAATCTTCATCAAAAATACTAACAAGGACATTTATAAAAGGTATACCAATACTACCTAGGGCATAAGCATTTGTTTTAGCGTATGTAGCAGCAGCAGTACATTCACTTTCTCCATATCCCTGATGAATAACAGCAGTACCGCCATGTTCTTTTATATAATTATTCGCTCTTTCTTCTTCAGCTACTGCCAGTTTGTCTCCACCGGATATTGGACTAGTTATAAATGAAGTATCTTTTATTATACCACTGTCAACCATTTCATTAAATAGAATTGGTCCACCTAAAAATATATTAGGTTTATATTTATTTAATAACTTTGGATATCCTTCTGGTGTAAAGAAAGGAATTAGTCTAGTAGAAACACCGCAACACATAAGACAATATGTTGCATTGAAATAATAAGCTATTGATGGAGGTAAAATACTCATTGAACTTTTTCCAAAATCAAAATCGTATTCACCAAGTTTAAAACCATAAGCACTACTAGTAAGATTTAAATTAGTAAGTGGAACTCCTTTAGCGTTACCAGTAGTACCACCAGTATATACAATTGTAGATATTTCACTACCTTTTGGATTAGGTCTATTGATTAATTTACCATCTTTAGTACTTTTCTTCCATTCACTAAATGATATAAATCTATTATCAGTCTTATAACTATCTGATTCTACTTGCTGTTTTTTCATATTATCTAGCGTAGATTTTATTTCTTTATACATGCTATCTTTTTCATCTTTATCTTTAATATTATCTATTAGCATACTAACTTTCTGAAAACCTGATAAACTTTCAAATAAAGATATACATATTATTTTTTCTAAATTATTTGTACCCACTATTCCTTTACTTACCTTTTCAGTAATAAGCGGTACATCAGAAATAAAGAAATACTTAGATTCTGTTTTATTTAATATATCTCTAATTCTCTCTTCTGCTTCATCAAACTTAATTAGATTAGTTATTGCACCTATCTTGGATAAAGCAAGCCACATAAAAATAATATCAGGATTATTAAGCATCATAAAGGAAACAATATCGCCCTTATTAATTCCCATTTTATTAAATCTTTTGATGTACTTTTCTACTTCAGTTATTACATCTTCTCTATGGTAGTTTTTACTGCAATAAGGTATCATTAAAGCATTACCATACTGTTTGGTAACTGCTAAAAAGTAGTCATATACATTCATATCAGTATTTAAATATGCTGTCTTTTCATCTGTATACTTTTCTACATCGACATCATAAAACTTAAGCCAAGGCTTAATATCCGAAGCTATCCTTCCTTCTATTTTCTTTTCTTTATCAATAACAAAGGAAGTATTTTTTAATTTTTCATTATTAAATTTCATTATATCACCCCAAAAACTGGCATTAGTATACCATAAAAAGACTTGTTTTTCAAGCCTTTTTACTTTTCTAGTTCTTTAGTTTAGATATTTTACCATTATATCATCAAGTTTTACTTTAGATATTGGCATCTTTATATATTCAGTATCACTATCTTTGTAATCTTCAAGTGTTACCATAATAATTTGTAGTTTATATCCCGCTATTAGGGATAACTTAGTCATTGTTCTTTTTCTTTCTTCACTGGTAGTAATATTATAGTTTTCAATACCTGATATAGTATTAGATAAAAATACTATATCAAATGTTTTATCACTTCTAAGTAATTCTGTAAGTTCCTCTATACTACTTGAAGTACTAATATCAACATTATAATTTACAAGTAACTCCGTAAACTTATTTATATCTAAATGATTATCTAAAGCTATTAATATCTTTTTACCGCTATAATTATTATACTTGATAACTTCTTCCTCTACTACTTCGTTATTATCTTTAATTTTTTGGAATAAAGCAAAATTAAATATTAATGAAGAGTTATCTTTCTTAACTTCATAAGTACCTTTTTGAAGTTCTACTAATCTATTATATAATTCATACTCCCAAGCATTAGTTTCTATTATACATTTATTATCTCTCTCTATAAAATCTAACTTAGTATTTTTATAATTTACTATTATGCTAAACATAAGTTTACAATTATTTCTTACAGATATCTTAGATATATTAATAGTTAAATCATATCTATTAAAATAATTATTAATAAACTCTACTAAGTAAGTAAATGTTTGTTTAATATTATCATCATCACCATATAATACTTTAGGTATATTATTATCTATATTATAATTAACATCTACATTTCTAAAATTAATAATATCTTTAATACTATTAATTAAATTATCTGTTTGATATAACTTATTCTTTATTTTTAACTGTCTATTTTCTATTCTAGTTAAATCCATTATCTTATTAATCTGATCTACTAAATTAAGTGATAACTTTTGAAACTTTTTAATTTCTTCAAGTGAAGATACCTCATCTTTCTTATTGATTTTCTTACTACTAAAATTAGTTATTTCCATAAGTGGATTCTTTAAACTAATAGCTAAGTTATTAACAGTACCTGATACCATTTCATTTTGTTTTTCTAACATTCTTCTGGTATAACTTAAATCTTTTATTAATTTAATATCTGGATTTTCTATAGTGAAATACATTAAATATACAATTATTGTTTCCATTGGAGTAATTAATAATAACTCTGGTCTACTCTTTTGAATAATAGCTACGACTGTTCCAACAAATATGAATATAAATATTGGTAAATACTTTTTCTGTTTAAGGAACTTAATATTTTTTATAAGTTTATATATCCATAATATAAACATTACAGCATATATGACATTCAAATAATCAACCGCAGGTCCATAGGTATAGAAATACACTCCATCATTATGGTTATATAAAGGAAGTACTAAAATTGCTACTGATGATAATATAAATAATGCAGACATAATAATATATATTCTATTCATATCTTTATCAAAGTGTTGCTTTTCTTTGTTGTAGCAGATATCAAAAACATATATAGTAAATATTATTATCCATATTAGAAAATAAAATAATAAAATTCTTGGAGCTATAATAGATAATAAAATACTCTTACTTGAAATAGAAAAAGCATAATAACAAATTAGTTCCAAAACTAGCCCTATATTATTACTTATCATTAGCCATTTGAATAGTTTATTTTCTAAACTATTATAATTTTTTCTTACAAAAAAAGTTATTACTAATATTAGTGAAAATACTAAGCAAGTTACCTGTATTAGAATTAAAGTCATTATTTCATCTCCTACTCTTATACCGTCATTATATCATTATTATTAATATTTTTAAATAGAAAAAAAGAAAAAAGTTATCTAACTCTTTTCTTAACTTTATTATTTTTATAATTATCCTCTAATAGAACTATATTATTTTTACCTGATGTTAGTTTTGGTATGTTTTTAACTACTATTATATCTACTGGTACCATATATATAGGTAAACTCTCTTGGCAGTGTTTAATAGTAGTACTCTTAATATCTTTAATATTTTCTTCATTTTCAAGTGTTATAAAAGTAACTGCTCTTGTTAAGTATTTTTTGTCATCTATTATTATAGTTTCACATTCTTGTACACCATCTACTTCTTTTACCACTCTATTTATTTCATCTGGTATTAATTTACACGGAACACCATTTGGGTCTTTAGATATTTCCATTCTTCTAATTCTTCCATCATATTTTACTTTTAATTTATTATCTTTATCTCTATATTCGTGGAATAAATCACCTGTTTTAAACCAAACATAACCATCTTTATCAATTTCTAAAGTTGAATTAGTTAGTTTTTCGTTACCATAATAACATTTCATTAAACTAGGAGTAAGTACATACAATTCTCCAACCTTACCTTCTGGTACTATTTCTTTAGTTTCTATATTTACTATTTTATATATATTACCTTCAAGTGGTTTATTATCAAGGAAAATGCATCCTAATGTTTCTGAAGTACCATAACCATCCCATATTTCTACATCTGAATTTCTTTCTCTTAAGAAAGTACGTGCTTTTTCTCTATGTTCTGGATCTATTGAAGCACCACCAATAGATATAGATTTCAAGAATGATAAGTCAAAATCTTTCATTTTCTTATTTTTTGTCATTTCTATTATATCAGGAGTAATAGAATTCCAATGATTGAAATGATATTGTGAAAATCTCTTTTCTACTTTCTTAGCATCAAATAATGGATCTAGAGCTACTGCTGCTCCTAATGCTAACGGATCAAAAATACTATTTATTAATTCATAATATATCCATAATGGTAATGTACTAAACATAATATCTTTAGGGGCAAAGTTATCTACTGATAATCCCATCAAGTACTTCATTGATACAGCAGCCTCATTAGTAGCGGCAACAGCCTTTGGTTCACCTGTACTTCCACTAGTATATGCAACCATTGCTATCTTATTAGGAGTATATTTAGGTCTTATATCCATTTGTGCTTCTCTACCTACATTTAGCATATCATTAAATCTTATACATCTATTATCTTTACTTACCTGATTGCCAAAAGATTTTAAAATTTCTACCATTTCAAATTTTGCCCTATCCATATTTAAAGTAGCAGGTAATGAATCAGCTAGTCCAGTAGTAACTACATTAGTTACTCCTACTTTATCCATTATATTTCTAATTCTTTTATTATAAAATATATCTTGTGCTATTAACACCTTAGAATTAAACTTTCTCATTTGTTCTTCTATTTCTCTATCTCCGCCTGAGAAAACATTTATCATATTAGCAGTAGCACCAATGTAATTAACAGCAAAGAAAGATATTACACCTTCTGGAGTAGCTAGTGTACTTATAGCTACTGAGTCCCCTTCCTTTACACCGATTTCAGTAAGAGCTTTAGCTAAATAATATATTTTACTAAATAATTGTTTAAAAGTAGTAACTGAATTCATATAACATATAGCTATATCATTTAATTTATTTTTATTTACTTCATAAATTTCTTGATAGCAGCTTCTTTTTGGAAGAATATCTTTAAATTTTCTTTTATCATCTAATTTAATTAGTTCTTCTCTTATTTTTTTTAAATCTTCTTTTATCATTATATCACCCCAAAAACTGGCATTAGTATACCATAAAAAGACTTGTTTTTCAAGTCTTTTAATATTTAACTCTTCTTCTTACTATATTATTTGTAAGTAATGAATAAGATTCATCTTTATATAAAGTGTCTTCTTTAAGATTTATTCTATCATTTATTAAATACTTGTCTAGTATTTCACATGCCGTTTTCCAGTCGCTAGAAGTATTAATTTTCTTAGCTATGTTTACTACATTACCAGTATATTCACTACATAAAGCTATACTAGCAAATAAAGCTTTATATTCTTTATCTGAATTATTAATAATATTGGCTCCGATTAAAGAATAACCAGTATTAATAACATTTATATCAGTTAGAGGATATCTTCCATAGTAGGCATTATACCATTTCTTAGAATGATTAATTATCTTAGCTCCTTCTAAAGCTATACCACCTTTAATCCATTGTGGTGCTCTAATACTTCCTTGTCTTGCTCTACCTGTTCCTTTTTGTCTCCATGGTTTTCTTCCACCACCACGTACTTCTAACGACACATTACCTTTAATAGAGTTCTCATTAGTCAAACATCTTATTACATTCATATTAGGATGTCTTTTTAATATATCAATTGCTTCTGAAGCAAGTATATCATCTTCATATAAATTAATAATATCAATACCTATTTTAATTAAACTATCATCTAAAGTTAATAGCAGCTTCAAGATATATTCATCTCTATCTAAAATTTTATCGTTATAATTATTGATATTCATTTTTCTTAATGTATTCAATAATTTGTCTTTTGTCATATAACCACATCCTATAATAATTTTATTATAGAATTATTATGTTTGTCAATAAAAAACTATAGTACATGAAGACTATAGTTCTATATTAATATTGAATACCCCAAATAACTAAGTGTTTAGCTTCCCTACCACACACAATACATTTATCACTTAGATGTTCTTCTTCAAATGGAATACATCTAGATTTGCATCCTCTAATTTCTTTAATCTTTTCTTCACAAGCAGTATCTCCACACCACATAGCCTTAACAAATCCAGGATGATTGTTAATAATATCCTTAAAGTCTTCGATATCTGTACAAGTATAAGTCATTTCTTCTCTTCTTCTTAGAGCTCTATCATACATATCTCTTTGGATATCTTCGAGTAATATTTTAACATCATGTACTATATCAGTATTAGTAAATACCTCTCTTTTTTCTCTAGTATCTCTTCTTACTAAAGTAATAACATTATTTTCTAGATCTCTCTTACCTATTTCTATTCTAACAGGTATACCAAGTACTTCAGCTTCAGCAAATTTATATCCAGGAGACTTCTCACTATCATCAATATAAGCCTCTATTCCCTCTTTCTTTAATTTATCTAAGTAATCATTAGCCATACTCATTACTTCTAAATCATTACTAATAGGAATTATAACTACTTTATTAGGAGCTATTCTAGGAGGTAATACAAGCCCATAGTCATCAGAATGAACCATTATTAAGGCTCCCATCATTCTGGTACTTACTCCCCAAGAAGTTTGATATGGATAATCTAATTTATTTTCTCTATTTAAATATTTAATATCATAAGCTTTGGAAAACTTTTGTCCAAAGAAATGACTAGTACCTGACTGAAGGGCTACGCCATTATACATAAGGGCTTCTACTGTATATGTATACTCTGCTCCTGCAAACTTTTCTTTCTCTGTCTTTCTACCCATAATACTAGGAATAGCTAAATAATCATGAAAGAACTTATTATAAATATTTAGCATATTTAATGTTTCAGCTTCTGCTTCTTCTTTAGTTTCATGAATAGTATGTCCTTCTTGCCATAAGAATTCTCTGCTTCTTAAGAATGGTCTAGTTTCTTTTTCCCATCTTAATACATTACACCACTGATTATATAATTTAGGTAAATCTCTATAAGATTTAACTGTACTAGCATAGTAATCAGAAAATACTGTCTCTGATGTAGGTCTAATACATAGTCTTTCATCTAATTTTTTATTACCACCTTCAGTAACCCACGCTACTTCAGGAGCAAATCCTTTTACTAATTCTCCTTCTTTTTTTAGTAGATTCTCTGGTATTAATAAAGGCATATATACATTTTTATGTCCTGTTTCTTTAAACATACTATCTAATACTTTTTGCATATTTTCCCATATAGCATAACCATTAGGTTCTATTACCATACATCCCTTAGTATTAGAGTAACTACTTAGTTTAGCGGCCATTACTACATCAGTATACCATTTAGCAAAATCTACATCTCTACTTGTTATCTTATTATTTTGTTTATTATTCATACTTACACCTCATCACTAATATTAATTCTATCATAAAAATAGATAAATATCTATATAAATATATTATTTTTTTATTCCTTTCACTATGAGCCAAGGTCTCATAGTGTTATTTTGAGCCTAACTTTAGTCTCAAAATAAAGTCTATTATATATAAGCCATAAATATATATTTAAATTTAAAATAATACATTGACATAGGTTAATATTTATATTATTATAAACACTAAGACAATGATAAAGAGAAAGATTTAATAAATAATTCTTTGATGTACGAAATTTTCGACTTCAAAAAGGGAGGCACAATAAATGAATAATGTAATTATTAAAAATGACGTGAAAATAGAAAATATGATATATGAAATTAGAGGAAAACAGGTTATGTTAGATTCTGACTTGGCTAAACTTTATAATGTTGAAACAAAAAGAATAAATGAAGCAGTTAAAAATAACATAGAAAAGTTTCCTGAAAGATATTGTTTTAAACTTACTGATGATGAAAGTAATAATCTTTTGGTCGAAATTTTCGACCAAAAAATAAATACTAATTAAAACTAAATATATAGTTACTGCTTATATATAATAGATATGGTTGATATATTAGATTAAGACTAAGGATTAGGCTTAATCTAACACTTTAAGACTTAAGTTTACTTAAGACTTAAAGTGAACATAAAGAAAGAAAAAGAAAGAACTTAATCTTTCTTAACATCTTCTAATTTAACAGATACTATCTTACTAACACCAGATTCTTCCATAGTAATACCATATAAAATATCAGCATATTCCATAGTTTTCTTCTTATGAGTAATAATGATAAACTGAGTCTTATTTCTATATTTATCTAAGTATCCACCAAAAGCTTCAACATTAGCATCATCAAGTGCAGCCTCTACCTCATCAAATAAACAGAAAGGTACTGGCCTAATATTAAGTATAGCAAATAATAATGAAATAGCAGTAAATGTCTTCTCACCACCAGATAATAAACTAATACTCTGAAGTTTCTTACCAGGAGGTTCTGCCTTAATCTCAATACCAGTTTCTAATAAATTATCCGGATCAGTAAGTGATAGTTCAGCCTTACCACCCTTAAATAATTCTCTATATACAACCTTAAATTCCTCTTTTACTCTATTAAAAGTATCTAGGAATTTTTCTTTCATAATAGTATCCATCTCTTTAATTATATCATATAAAGTATTCTCAGCATTAACTAAATCATTCTTTTGACCATTCAAGAAATCATATCTTTCTTTCTGTCTTTCATATTCAAGAGGAGCATCTAAGTTAACATTACCAAGTAAACTAAGATTATCTTTAAGTTTAACAACTTCTCTTTTAGCGGTCTCAAGTTCCATATCAAGTTTATAATTATTAATAGCAAACTCATAAGTCATATTATAATCATTAGTCAAAGTATTAAGTAAATTATCTAACTTAACATCAGTTCTATTAATCATAATATTAAGACTATTAAGTTCTTTTTCTTTCTTACTAATATGACTATTATTCATTCTAGAAGTCTCTTCTATCTCATTAATTAAACTATTAGTCTTATCTTCATCTACTTTTAATATACTAATCTCTTTATTAATGTTAGAAATACTTTCTCTAACTTCCGATAAAGATTTAATAAGATTATCTTCTTCACTAGTATTATTACTAATATTAGATAAATCTTTAAGTTCTTTTTCTTTACTTTCTTTATCTCTTAATCTAATATCATAATCATTCTTAATACTAGCAATAGTACTCTCATACTCTACCTTCTCGTTACTTAAAGAATGAATTCTACTAGTATATTCCATAATATCTTTATCAATATTAGCAATATCTTTAAGTATATTCTTATTCTTTTCCTCAAAGAAAGAACTCTTTCTTCTTAATTCTTCTATCTCATATTTAATAGATATTGTATTATTACTCTTAATTTGTGATCCACCAGTTAAAGATCCTCCTACATTAACTACTTGTCCATCTAAGGTAACTATCTTATATCTCTTATTAATATTAGTGCTAACTTTATTAGCAGTATCTATATTATCTACGATAATAATATTACCAAGAACATTATCAATAATATTCTTATATTTATTATCAAAAGTAACAAGACTACTTCCATTACCAATATATCCTGGTATATATTCTAAACTAGATAATACTTCATTATCTATGTACTTACCATTAATTACTGATAATGGATAAAAGGTGGCTCTACCTAAGTTATTATCTTTTAAGTAACCAATTAGTTCTTTAGCAGTACTAGGAGTATCTACGACTAAGTAAGAAGATGCTCCTCCAAGAGCAGTACTAATTGCAGTACCATATCTACTTTCTACATTAATAAGTTCAGATATAACATTATGTACACCATTAAACTTAGGATTATCTAGGATACTCTTTATACTCTTAGGAAGTAATGTACCACTGGTAAGAGTATTTTCTAAATATTCTATTCTATATTTAATACTATCAATCTCTCTATTATTCTTAAGTAAAATATTATTAAGATTATTCTTCTTAGTACTATTTTCATTATAGTTATCAGTAGAAGTCTTAATATTATCATTAATAACCTCTATCTTTTTATTTAGAATATCAATATTATTCTTCTTATCATTAATATAGGAATTAATATTAACAAGTTCTTCCTTTAATTTAATAATATTATTAGATATTCTAGATTCATCACTCTTATATTTATTTCTCTCTTCAAGTAATTTAATATCACTAGCTATTTGTTCTTCCCTTTTAGTAAGTTCTATTATCTTAGACTGTTTTGTATTAATAGCCTCTCTTATTTCTCTTAATTTATCTTTATACTTTAAAACATCGACATCATAAGAAGAAGAATTACTAGATATACTAGCTATTTCATTTTCTAACTCTTCTACTCTCTTCTTACCATTTTGATATTCTGTATTTAAATTATTAATTTCATAAGCAATTGAAGATACCTCTATATTAGATAATCTATCTTTAATCTCCATGTATTTCTTAGCCTTATTAGAGGCTTCAAGTAAAGGAGCTAAGTTACTATCTAATTCATTAATAATATCATTAACTCTATTTAAGTTTTGATTAGTTTTATCTAGTTTTCTTAAGGCTTCTTCTTTTCTTCTTTTATATTTTAATACACCCGCTGCCTCCTCGAATATTATTCTTCTATCTTCTGGTTTATTAGATAATATTTCATCTATCTTACCCTGGCTTATAATATTAAAACTCTCTTTAGCGGTACCACTATCAGTTAAAAGTTCGGTAATATCTTTTAATCTTACTTTCTCATTATTTATATAGTATTCATTTTCTCCTGTTCTATAGACTCTTCTTTTAACAGTTATTTCATTATAAGGAATATTAATATAATTATCTGAATTATCAAAAGTAAGTGAAACAGTAGCGACATTTAAAGCATTTCTATTTTTAGAACCAGAAAATATTACATCGCTCATGTTAGAATCCCCTCTAAGTGATTTTACTGATTGTTCACCTAGAACCCATCTAACCGCATCCACAATATTGCTTTTACCACTTCCATTTGGACCAACTATACATGTTGTTTTACCATCTAAGGAAATAGTAAGTTTATCAGCGAAAGATTTAAATCCAGTCGCACTAATTTCTTTTAAATACATATTATCACACCTTACTCATATAGAAAAATTATACTATAAGTTTTAACTTTTAACAATTAAAACTTGAATATTTATTGATATAGAATCCCAATAAAGAAGAGCAAGCCATAAAACAATTCACTAAAAAAAGAGTATTTCTACTCTTTACTTTCAAATCCTGGAAAAACCAACTGTTTTACTTTAGGTGCTTCAAAATCACTTTGAATAAATGCTTCTTTACTTTGGCTTGAGGGATTTACTTTAACAGCATCGACATGAGCATGTTCTTCAGCTTTTTCTTTTTTCTTTTGTATTTTCTTCAAATCAGTTGACGCTCTAAATAACTCTCTATATAAATGATACTTAGAAAGATTTTCTTTTATCTTTGATTCATAATATAACAAGTCTCCTGTATTATCCCCTTCAATACCTCTTTTTATATAAAGTGAAATTCTAGCATACTCTTTTAAATAATAAGAAAGATTTGAAGTTTTAAAATATTCATCTTGCATATATAGTTTAAATAATCCTTTTTCATTAAATAATTCATCAAATATTCTAGATACTTCTGTGGGTCTTACTTTATCATTTACTACATTTTTTTCTATAGATTTGACCAATTCAACATTACCAAATACTGGTGAAATCTTATTAACATAACCACTTGTATTATAACCAATAAACAATGAATAAACTGGATCATAGATCTTTAATTTTCCTAAAAAGTCTGGTACTCCATCAAATGTATTAGTCATAATATCAATATCTGTCAAACTACTTTTTCCTTTAAAACTGCTTATACCTGCATAGCCTTCAACTGTATACTTTTTGAAGTCATATAAATCTTTTTCATTCTTTTTAAAACATATAGCATCATATATACTCCCAGAACCATTATAATTCCATTTTCTAGAGCATACTAATACAAACTTTCTCATATAAACCCCCAAATTAGATTCTATTGTTAAAATCTAATAATAAAATTCATTGTGTAATAAGTTAATTGATAGCGTGATTATACCAAAAAAAGTCTAAAATGTCAATTTTTACACCTAGAACCGTATAATTACAGCAAATAAAAAATAGACAAACCTATTTACTAAGTTCATCTATTAAAATGCCTAATAAACTATTCCAGACATATTTATAAAGCCTGTTGCATCCTCAATAGGAGCAAATTTAACCATATTGTCATGATTTCCATCTATCATATACCAACTATTTCCGTATTTAATTGCTATTCCTATATGATTATTATCATTAGTTAAAACCAAATCACCAGTTTTTAGTGCAGATTTATTTGTATATAATCTATTTTGGTTTTTAGCCCATGTAACATAGTTTATAACTTCATCCGCCTCATGTAATCCAAACTCACCAATATTTATACCAGCAGTTTTTAATGCCCATTCTACAAAGCTTGCATCCCATACATTACCACTATTTCCATACTTTTGAAAATTATTAGTACCTGCATTAGCAGTACAATCATCTAATTTTGAGTCAGTTTCCTTTTCCTTATATCCAACTTGAGTACAAGCAGCATCTACAAAGTCATTTCCTACTATACACTTTGTATCTTTATTACAAGTATTTCCAACTTGTAACTCCTCATTAATTTTATCTATTTCTCTTGTAATAGCATATAATGTCATGTTTTTATTTATATCTATAGTCTCTTTTTCAGAATATTTTGCAGTAGTATCATCTTTTGATGTACTCCAACCAACCACAACATATCCAGCTGGTGGTGTTATAGTAGGCATAGTTACTTGACAACTAGCACCGGATGCATAACACTTGCTTGATGTAGTACTTATTGATTTAGCTTTATTTTTATCATAAGTTACTGTAAATGTAGTTTTAAGTTCAACATTTTTTTCAATACCACTTACACTGTCTTTCATATTAATTGAAAATGTTACATAAAGTGATATTCCAATACAAAGGAACGCTATAATCATCAAAAATACAACAAACCATGCTTGTCCCGCGATCTGATCACTG
>ERZ779737.2010-NODE-2010-length-14253-cov-2.250599_pt1 | contig 14253 bp, 16 predicted proteins | sample MGYA00511889_ERZ779737 | MGnify/ENA primary metagenome ERZ779737 (study PRJEB29588, sample SAMEA2163575) | human gut metagenome | biome: human gut; feature: human-associated habitat; material: faeces | place: Denmark | collected 2008/2010 ...
ATCGAAACGGTGAGCCGCCTTTTGGGACACACGAACATAAAAACCACCCAAATTTACGCCAAAATCACCGCCCAAAAGATAAGCCAAGACATGGAAACCTTGTCGCACAAGCTGGAGGACATGGAGAAGATGAAGAAAAACATCCACAAGTTTATCGAACACATCCGGCCATTCCTTGGCATGGAAATAAAGGACAGAGACATCGTCATCCGTCCGCTGGAAAACGTAGCTCAGTTCTACGCCGAAGGAAAGGCCATGCACCACTGCGTTTTTGCAAACGAATACTACGCCCGTCCCGGATGTCTGATACTCTCGGCCCGTGTAGGCGGTGAACGGATGGAAACGCTGGAGGTTTCGCTGGATACGTTCGAAATCATTCAGAGCCGTGCCGTGTGCAACGGAACATCCAAGCATCACGACCGTATCATTCGATTGATGAGGGAGAACATGTGGATGATCCGAAATAGAGCATCATGACTTTACGTAAAGTTTAGGTAAAGCCGACAAATCAAATAATGTATTATGGAGAAACTGAAAGTCTATTACGGCTGGGCAAAAATAGGGAACGTCCGTAAAAAGCGTTCCCTATCTGTAATGTTCGAGAACGATATACAAGGATGTAGAAGTGACCGTGGACAGAGATGCTTGAGAACAATCCAAGATACCATAATTGAACGATATCAGACGAAAGAAGAAGAGAATGAAGGTAGGAAGCAGAACAGAATATTCACAGAATACAGCTTGTTCCTTGACGAGAAGCCTATTAATGGAAGTCTTGAGAAATGCTTGCTGATTAACAACGAAGCTGACAGGAACCATGTTTCTAAGGCCATACGTGATAAGATTTCCGAAGCACTAAGAAAGGCTTTCCTTTTGGCCAATCCCGGTTATAAAGAACCGAATAGTCAACTATCCTTACACCTTGAATGACTTTACCTAAACGTTAGGTAAAGTGGAAAAAGCAAGAAAATATTATGGGAAAACAAGAAAGTGTTAGCGATTGGTTTCAGATGGCCAAGGATCTTGCCAAGGCCGAAAAGGAACTGAAAATAGAGAAGTGGGTTGAAGTAACCATTTACTACGGATATGCAGAAAAACAAGTAAGCCTTTATCACTACAACCTTCCCCGTGAGATGTATTTCCGATACCAATGGGTAATCAGATGGAGGGTGGCGAAATTACAATGCCAATATCCAAAACAAGTTGTATCTACATGCCTGTACTTCTATGACAAACGCTCTGGAGAGTCTATGGAGGTTGGCAGCTGCCTTTCAAAGCTGATTTCCGCTAAGGCCCAAGTAACGAAAGCGGATAGGATGATGCGTGAGTACATCGAGTACAACCGCCAGCATAACCTATTCTTTGATGAAGAGACAGACGAGGAGCTGGTAAAGTTCAAGGAGAAGCTGGAACGGAAGAAAGCTAATGTGGCCGAGTGTGAGAAACGTTTAGAAGAACTTGTAAAAAGAAAGAATAACATTAAAAATTAAACTATGGAACTGAATACTACAAAAGAAGACATGCTTGAGCGGTTCAAGCTCTACAGTGAGATTTACTGCCTTTTGGCCGAAATTGAAGAAGACGATTATACAATGGACTACTTCAAACTGGAGGGTTGGGAAATTGAAGAAATGTTGGAAAACGAGAAGGTGAACCTGATTTTTGATTTTGGGGATGAAAAAGGTGAGCTTTACGAATTGAACTTTGAAGAAGATATGCTGATGGTTCACTATGCAAGCTATATAGATGAAGTTATAAAATTAAATCCTATTATACATATACCGACCGATACCATCCATAAGTTGAAGGATCTGTTGGAGAGATATGTAAAAGCATTGAAGGAGGAAGAGGTATGAAAATATATGCTAAACAAGGAACGGAGCTTGAACAGATAATGAAAAAGCTTTACGACCAGATGATGAGCGAGAGGAAGAAAGCGTTTGAAATGATTAAAGAGTTTTCGGGAGTTGAGCCGAAAGGAATAGGGTATTACTGGGCGTTTGGGTTTACTTGTCAATGGTCCTATAACTTAGTGTCCTTTCCAGAGGGGAGCAATCCTCAAAGAATGCGTCCTTATAAAATAAACGGAACAAATTATTTCGAGCCGAATAAGAGGCTGAAAGTAGCAAAAGATTTTATGCGAAAGTGGATTGGGCTGTTTAAGGGGATTGACGGGGAAGTGTTGTGCAACCACGGTATCCCTATCAGTTTTGATTGCAATAGTAGACATGTTTGTTGGCAGCCGTATTTTGAGAATGGAAGATATGGTATCTTAGTTCCTTCCCTGATACTGGACTGGATGCCGGAAGTTAAGAATAAACAATACGAGATTGAGGTATGAAGAAAGAAGATATTGAAAAAGAGATGCGCTCAAGGTTAGATGAGCCAGATAACGAATGGGATAGCATTTTTAATAGCGGGTTTTCCAGAGGCTTTATGGCGGCGGCTGATTGGCGTATCAACAGCGTTTGGCATGCGATGGATGAAGTTCAAGACGGCAAGCGGCCATATATCGTTCAATACAACGAAGAGTGTAAATTTGCAATGTTCACCAAACCTATCCCTGTCCCACTGGAGCAAGCGAAATCGGTGTTTAAAAGATGGGCTTATATAGAGGACTTAATACCTATGGAGGATTGACGCATGAAAAAGATGCTGAACATCATTAACCAAATACTTGGTGTGATAGCCTACGGTTCCGGAATGACATTGGTTGTGATGGGGCTGTCTTCTGGGTTTAGTGTGCTTGAGCTGATATTAATAGCAACATGTACGGGCATTCTATACGTTGGTTTATCCAAGACATTGAAAAACCTTGAAGAAGATTAAGAGCTATTTAAGAACAAATTAAGAGCGATTTAAGAGCAAGACAATTCTACTGACATCCGCATGTCAGTACTTTTTAGTTACCCGATAACGGCCACACGGAAGTTATCGGGTAACTTTATGTCCGTAACGCAAATTTTATTTTATGAACACAGAAAATCAGTATGATGCGATTGCGGAGAGATACGACTCTCTCTTCAATGACAAGGCAAGCATCAAGGAGAATGAGCAAGTCGCCAAGATGCTGTGTCATGTCCAGACGCCGGTGATGGATATCGGCTGCGGTACTGGCCTGTTAATTGACTTGCTCAGTGTGATGGACAATGAATATATCGGTGTGGATCCGAGTGCGAAGATGCTGGAGCAGTTCCGGCATAAACACCCCAAGCACAAATCGGTGAACATCCCGTTCGAGTGGCTGAACCCTTCGCAAGTTAACTATAGGACGGCGGTGGCTCTTTTCGGATCTGCAAGTTATATTCGTGAAAATGCTTTGAGAAGCTTACCGAGACGAAGGAGACTGTTCCTTATGTTCTACAAGGAGGATTATCATCCGGTCACTTATGAACGTTCCGGCTATGAGCTCAAGCATTACTCTTATACCAGGCGTAAGCTGTATGATATGTTTCCTCAATGCAGGATAAAGGATTTTGGCAACTATTACATAGTGACGAACGTATGATTATCTATTCGGACAAGAATGTGTATGAGGCAGCAAAAGACCGCATACGTACCCTTTTCGACATGGGAAGACCGCTTGGCGTATGCTTCTCGGGAGGGAAGGATAGCACGGCTCTTCTGTTCGTCACATTGGAGGTTGCTCGTGAACGTGGTATCAATAAGATACCTGTAATGTTCCTCGATCAGGAATGTGAGTACACCTATACCGTGGACTATATGAGATATATCATGTCGTTGCCCGAAGTAGAGCCAATATGGGTTCAGGTGCCTTTCCGTCTGTGGAATGCAAACAGCGGTGACTGGTTCATCCCTTGGGAACCGGGAAAGAAATGGATGCGTGAGAAGGAAGATATTGCTTTCAAGGAGAATGTATATGGCGTGGACCGTTTTAAGGAAATGTTTGATGCCATTGCTTTCCATCATCTTGGGAAGGATTATCTAACTTTTGGTGGCGTCCGTATAGAGGAGTCACCAGCGAGGCGTGCCGGCTTGACAGGGAAGGAGACTCTTCCTGGAATGACATACGGAAAGCAGTGTGCCCATGGAACGGTGATTTATCCGCTTTATGACTGGTCCTTTAGGGATATCTGGTATTACATTTTCAGTAACAGGCTGAAGTACAACAAGGCCTATAATTATATTTTCAGCAAGGAACCGTTACGTTCTGCCCGTGTGTCTTCTCTCATCCACGAGAATAGCAATCAGAACATTCCGTACCTGCAGGAAATAGACCCTAAGGCCTACAATGCCATGTACACCCGCATTCCTAACATCGGAACAACCAACCATCTTCTTCTTGATGCATTTGAAGAGATAAAGAACTATCCAAACTGCTTCAAGGATTGGCCGGAGTATCTCCAGTACCTCATTGACAACATTATTGCTGAGGACAAGAACAAGGTGATATTCACCAACAACCTGAAGGTGGTTATTGAGAAGATTGCTTCGTGGTCGGAGGTTGACCGTATTGATATCTATCGAGCTTTTGCCCGTGGTATCATTACCGAAGATTTCGAGCAGACGAAGCTGAACAACAGATTTTTGGTCCATAAATCAAAGTACAAGTATGGAAAAGCTGCAAAGATTAATCAAGGAAACATACGAGGCCGCAAGTGATAAGATTGGTTTCATGAATAATTTGAAGGAGTTCCTTTACTCCATATCACTGGAGAAGGTGAACCCCGTTGACCGCGTCCTTTGGGTACCCATGGACATGGTAAAAGCTAACAACTACAATCCTAATGCTGTAGCGAAACAGGAAATGCAGCTCCTTTACACTTCCATCCGTGAAGATGGCTATACTCAGCCAATCGTCACTATCTGGAGTGAAGAGGAGAAGAAATACATTATCGTGGACGGTTTTCATCGCAACCTGATAGCACGCATGTACAAGGATATCGCCCAGCGTAATTGCGGGCGCCTTCCGATTGTAGTAATTGACAAGGACATCAATGACCGCATGGCATCTACCGTTCGTCATAACCGGGCCAGAGGAAAGCATTCGGTTGACGGTATGACTAACATCATCTACAATATGATAAAGAACGGTGAGTCGGATGCTGTCATCTGCAAGAAGTTGGGAATGGAACCACTGGAGCTCGTGAAGCTGAAACATATCACCGGCTTTGCTAAGATGTTCAAGAACTATGAGTACAGCAAGGCGATAGATAAGATTATTCATCACACAGATTCATCAGAATTTTAAAAGCTATGAAAGTACAGAATATTGCTATAGAGAAAATCATCCCGTATTGGAACAATGCGAGAAACAACAGCAAGGCCATCAAGCCTGTTGAAGAGTCGATAAAGAAGTTTGGATTCAACCAGCCTATTGTTGTAGACAAGAATTTGGAGATAATTTGCGGCCATACACGCTACTATGCACTCATGAATCTCGGATATAAGGATGTCCCTTGTATCGTGGCAGATTTGGATGAGGAAAAGGCCCGTCAGTATCGTATTGCGGACAACAAGACATCTGAGTTTGCCACGTGGGATGAGGAAAAGCTTATCCGTGAACTTCGGACAATGAATGTACCGATGGACATGCAGGATTTCTTCTTTGAGCCAATCGACCAGCTTCTTGGTTTTGATGTGAACTTTACTCCATCTGCAGATTACGATCAGCCGACAGAAGAAGAGATTCGGCAAGAGTTCAAGGAAGAAGTGTCCAGACAAGAAGCGGAAGCATTCAAGGAGAAAGAAAAGAAAATAGAAGAGAGCCTTTCTCAAGAAGCAACGGAGTATATCGAGATGGCATGTCCGCACTGCGGGGAAATCATTAGAATGAAGAAGTGATATGGCAGCACCGTTAGGAAATAAGTTTTGGATGTTGAGAAGCAAGCATGGAAGGGATAAACTCTTTTCCACGCCGGAATTATTGTGGGAAGCGGCATGCGAGTGGTGCGACGAGAACCCGTGGACCACAAGGAAGGCTATTCAGAGAACCGTACCGGCGAAGGTGAAGAAAGGTAAGAAGGTTGTCACAGAGAACCAACAGCAAGTACAGCAGGAAGTGACACCCACATCTCGCCCTTATTCTCTCACCGGGTTCTGTATCTACGTAGGTGCGTCATCGCAATGGTGGCGCTCCTTCCGTGAGGATTGTAAGGTAAAAAATGATAAAGGCTTTCTTGAGGTCATCGCACGCGTGGAGGAAACTATCGAGACCCAGCAGTTTGAGGGAGCCTGTGTCGGAGCCTTCAATGCGAACATAATAGCACGGAAGTTGGGACTGGCTGATAAGCAGGAGGTGGACCATACGACACAAGGCAAGTCATTCAGAGGATTTGATTTTCTTCCTTATACTCCGGAGGCTGATGATTGGAAGAATGAGTAACAAGGTCAACATAAAACAGCGGTTGGCGTACAACTATCTTCGTGATGACAAGACGAAATTCCTGTTGTACGGTGGTGCCGGAGGAGGTGGTAAGTCATGGCTCGGCTGTGAGTGGTTGATGCAATGTGCCTATTACCTTCCTGGTACACGCTGGTTCGTTGGCCGAAACAATCTGAAGGATAGCCGTGAGTCTGTGACCGTAACCTTTAATAAGGTGGCCAAGTCTCACGGCTTCACCGCATACAAGACCATCAGTGACGGGATATTATTCGACAATGGGAGCGAGATTGTCTATATTGACCTCACCTATTATCCGGTCAAGGACCCGATGTATGAGCGTCTTGGCTCTAAGGAATACACCGGAGGATGGATAGAGGAAGCTGGAGAAGTCCATTACCTTGCATTTGAGGTTTTGAAAACACGTATCGGCCGGCACATGAATGATGTGTACAATGTACCTGGCAAGATACTTATCACATGTAATCCCAAAAAGAATTGGTTGTACCGTGATTTCTACAAGCCATGGAAAGAAGGTAAGTTGGAAGAACCGTATGCTTTTATCCAGGCGCTTGTGCAAGATAACCCGTGGGCTACTGAGGACTATATCGAGAGTTTGCGGAATACGAAGGATAGGGTAACTAAGGAACGACTATATTTTGGTAACTGGGACTATGACAACGACCCGACGGCACTTTGTGATTACGATGCCATCTGTGACTTGTTCACGAATGAGTTTGTCAGACCTGCCGGCACATCGTCCGGTTCTGCCGACCTTGCTATGAAGGGCCGCGACCGTTTCATCGCCGGCCACTGGAAGGGAAACGTGTGCTACATCAAGCTGGATCAGGAATACAGCACAGGCAAGTCCATCGAAACAGACCTTAAGCGTATGATGATTGAGTGCTCTATACCCCGTAGCATGATGATAGCCGACTCTGACGGATTGGGTAGCTATTTGGAAAGTTATCTGAATGGCATCAAGGAGTTCCACGGAGGTACGCGGCCCATCAATCCCGAGTTTGACAACCTAAAGTCCGAATGTGCCTTCAAGCTGGCAGAACTTATCAATGCCAGAAAGTTGCGTATCGTATGTACGGACGCACAACGGGAACGTATCATCGACGAACTGAGTGTATTGAAGCAAGCACATATCGACGCAGACACTCGGAAGAAAGGTATTATCAGCAAGGAGAAGATGAAAGAGATACTGGGCCATTCGCCAGACTATCTCGATATGCTGATTATGGCGATGTTCTTCCGTATCAAACCTATTGTACAACGGCCGAAAGGCAGATTAACGGAGAATTGATATATGAATGTGAAAGAGTTTTTGATTTTGGGCTCGGTTGCGACAAATACAGCAGAAGTGGTAGAAATGATGAAGAGATTACCACCTCCTAGATATGTGGGTGAGCATAAGGTGCCTGAGAATTTGAACGACCTGACAATCGGTGAACTCCTGTCACTGCAGGGAATGAGCGAAGTGAAGGATTGTCTGTTTGTTGTATGCCGGGTATTGTTCGGTATGAATGAAGCGGACGTACTTGCCACATCGGCAGAGGACGTGATTGCGTTGTCTGCGTGGGCCGCCAAAGAGGTGGAACGTATATCGAAGCTGTTTATGTCCACGTCTGTTCCTCCGACAGATGAGGAAAGGCAGGCTGGGGTAGGTGATTTGAATTTTGGCATGTTCGGTATTCTGGACTATTTCGCATTACGCATGGGTATCACAAACCATGAAGAGGTAGAGCATGTGCCATGGGTTCGGGTGTACAAGTGTATGGAGATGGATGCTGAGAAAATAAAGTATGAACGTAGATTGAGAAAAGTAATTCAGGAAAGGAGCAAGAAATGAAACTGAGTGTGGAAAGAAAAATTGCATCGGTGGCCGAGAAGCTTGGCATCACCTATCTGTATGAGAACTGGGCCACGGCTAACGTGCGCCTCGACAAGCTGGAACTTCCGGCCATCATCAACTTATTACCTGCTTCCGGTCGTTTTGTCATCGGAAAGACACAGCTTCGTGATAGACCCAACTGTATGATAGCTTTTGCCGACAAAACAAAATTCGATTTTGATGGCGTGGAGAATGACGAAATCATCGAACGTTGCAAGGCGTATGCGGTGCAGTTCATACGTGAGTTGAACAAGAGTGGCATGTTTGAATTCGTATCGGATGAAGTCCCTTACTCTGTGTTTTATGACAAGCTGAATGTAAATGTGACAGGTATTGTCATCGAGCTGTCACTTAAAGAGGTCCAAGGAGTACCTATGTGCTGACTATGAATGATCCGAGAGCTGATATAAAGGGTATTCTGGACGAAGAGCTGGAAAGCTTGAGGCAACGTATCATTGAAAACCATATACGTGCCGGACAAAAGGCCAGTGGAAAGACTATATCCAGTCTGCGTGTTTATGTAAACGACAACCAAGGTACATTGTTCGGTCGTCAGGCATTCGGTGTTCTGGAAACGGGCCGAAAGCCTGGTAAGGTACCGAAAGGATTCTATCAGACAATCCAGCAGTGGGTGAAGGATAAGGGTATTCAAGTTGAGAACCCCAAGTCGTTCGCTTACTTAGTTGCCAGAAAGATTGCACGGGAAGGCACCGAGCTGCACAGGCAGGGTGGGAGAGCCGACATCTATTCGCCAGAGATTGAGAAAACGATACAGGAAATCATGAACCGTGCGTTCGCCGTTTTTAAGGATGACGTGACGCACATAAATCTGAATAGCAATGAGGACGCATAACATTGATGACACTACGATTGAGTACCCGGATGTGATAGGATTTTGCTTCAACCAGGTAGTGATGAATATCTATGGGCATGCATGGGCATGGGTGGAGGTGACGGTTACAGATGTACTTACGGGTACGGTACACAAAGAAAAAAGGGCAATGTTCAAGACATTCTGCTTCTTTGACATTTCTTTCTATATGCAGTCTGCTTTTGATGCTACTGAGTTCGGAAAGATTGATTATTCTAAGGCCGGAGCGCAAGACAGCCAGCTTGGCCGGTTGTTCTCTGTCGAAGCGGATATGTACACGAGCGACTCTGAGATTGGACAAAGTTTCCAGTTTGATACTTTCATCATCTGGGGAGCCATGAAAGTAGGTGAACGTTATAATGGTGACCGTGTTCTGACTTGGTTCAAGAATTTCCCTTTTACAATAGGGATGTACGCGGCTGGTAATGGTGAGGTCAGTGTGACCGCTGACGGCCAAATCATGCCATCTATTGCATTATCGGAACGCAGAGTATATAATCTTACGTTGAAAGGCATAGATGCCCAACATGAAGTTGTTTTAAACTTGCCGGGGACAAGTACGGGTTCCAGTGTGTTCGACCATACCTTTGATTTTACATTTCAGGAGATGTTGAATATGGCGGCCAATGTCAAGCTGCTGGTGGATGATTGTACTGATGGCATATATCTGCGTTGGGTGAACCGGCATGGGTTTTACTGCTACTGGCTCTTCAAGCGTGGGGATGCCCAGCTCGTTGTCAGCAATGACGGTGAGTTCATCCGGAACAATATGCAGGACTATTCATACAAGAACGGGTACCACGGTGGTAGCGGACGCAAACAACGCAAGACGGAGGAGAACACGCTGCCGGTGTGTGCCCCGTTGGTTGACAGCGATACATACGACTTCCTTTTCCAGCTGGCTTTGTCCCCTGTCGTGGATATGTATGCTGGCAAGGACAGCAACGGTACGGACCGTTGGAAGGCGGTCAATATTTCTGTGGGTACCTATAGCAAGACGCGGGCAGTCCTGCAGGATTTTGTGGCTGAGATTATTTTACCGGAAACAAGAGTACAGAGCTTATGAAAGACGAGATGTTTTTTATTGATGGTGAACTGGTGGATTTGGATGAAGACACTAAAATCACGTTGAATATCAAAAGTAATCTGTTCACAGACCTTAGCAAGATAGTGAGTAACAACAGCTATACTATCAAACTGCCTAAAACCGTACGGAACCAGCGTATTATTGAACATGCAGATCTGCCGGCATGTGGTACAGATTATCCGAGAAAATTCCATCAGGGTAGGTATTTCCGCAATGGCGTTGAAATTGTACCGGATGCTAAGGTTGCGCTTATATCAGTGTCAGATTGCATCGAGATGGCTATGACATGGGGTAACTCAACTGCATTTCAATCTTTGGTAGATGCTGATTATTCATTGAATGATTTAGCTGAATATGATACAGATTCTTCGAGATACTTAACTTGGAAGAATTGGGGGGAAAATAGCAGTAATTTCCCATTGGTCAACTATGGATTTCGTTCGGATGAAATTGCGGTATGGTATCATCCTGTTGTTTCATTGGGGAAAATACTTGGCTATATCGGTGAAGATTTCGGGGTAACATTCGATTGGCCTGAAGAGAAAATACATATACTTGATGATTTATTTATCCCTCTATTGACAAGAAATCCGAGCAACGGATATGCTGAAAGTTGTGCTGTAACGGTGAAAATCAGAGGTGTTTATTCCGATAATGATCAGAACGTAAGTTTGTATTTTTATGGTGATGTTAGTGGTACATCATATTATGGTCGGATGAATGTTTTAAGGGGAAATCCACCTATAGGGAATGTATTTTCATCTTATCAGTCTTATATAGATAATGCGGCTCCTATAATATCTGGTAGTTTTGAGGTTCAGGTAAAAAGCTCTACGGAACCTTCAACTGCATTGCTCGAAGTATGTGCCTACTGTTTTAATGGAGGAGGTACAGCATTAGAAACAGGGGTAGTTTTGGAAATAGCTCCTTTTAATATGGAGAATATGGGGGATGGAGTATATAAACTTGTATTTGACTTTTCAGATAATCAGGCAAGCGTATTTGAATCTGATTTGTCAAGGCCTCACTTTAAATTTTTACTAAAAAATATAGGTGATGCCTCGAATGTGGTTTCTATTTCTGGCACAATAAAAATCAAGAATATTGAGGAAGAAGTTTTAATTCAAAGTACTGACGGAAATAACGGACGATTTTGGATAATACCGAATTTACCGGATATTAAAGTGGTTGATTTCATTAAGATTGTGGCCGCATTGATGGGAGTATTTGCTGCATCTACTGAGAAAAACGTTATCCGTTTTATCACAATTGATAAACTAATGGACAAATCTACTGCCTATGATTGGACCAAACGTGTAGTAGCATCGTATCAGGACAACAAACCTATGAGTATGTCATATACTCTTGACGACTTTGCTCAAAAGAATAACTACAAATGGAAGGATGATGATACGGTACGAGGTAATTATGATGGATGTCTTGTCGTAGAAAATAGTACTATTGATGATGAAATTGATGTTCTTGAATTGCCTTTTGCTCCTACAAACATGGTAGGAGGAGTAGCCAATATTCCATTGTACACGTATGATGAAGATGCAGGACTACAATATAATAGTGTTGAGCCTCGTTTGCTCCGATATGATGGTAATAGGGGAGTATTTACCGGGTTAGACTGGGAAATTATATTGTCGGATAACTATAAGGCCTATCAACAGATAATTTTACGTCCGGTTATCATAACAGAAAAGGTGGAGATAAGTGATATCGAGCTTAGAGAGATTGATGTGACAATTCCTGTATATCTGGCCCAGTACGGTAGATATTACGCTATCATGTCCATCAAGGCGGAGAATACAGGAATATGTGAATGTAAACTATTACAATTGGAGGTATAATTATGGCAAATGTAGAGGAAAAAATACTTGATATACAGGTAAGATATGACGATGCTATTAGAGCAATATCAAAATATCAGGGAGCTATAGATGCTGCAAGAAAGCATGAAGCAGATCTTAAAAAACAGTTGAGGGATAATCAAATATCACGGGCTGAATATAATGCAGAAATGGCTTCTACAAAGGTTTTGATACAAGAAAATAATGAGGCTATTCGTGTATTGAATAAGGAAATTCAGAACAACCTGAGAATAGAAAAGGAAAAAGAAGGATCTGCTAAGGCCCTAAGAGCAGAATTGTCTAATCTGACAGCGGAATATGACTCTTTAAGTCGTGCAGAAAGAAATTCTGCGAAAGGAAAAGAACTTCAAGATAAAATCAATGCAATTACTGATGAACTGAAAGGGGCTGAGGAAGAGACGCAGCGATTTTATCGGAATGTAGGAAATTACGAGGATTCAATAAAGAATGCCATAGCTGCAAATGTACCATTTATAGACTCCATCATTAGGATGAATGAAATCGGTGGTGACGCAGCTGTCACATTTAAAGGTATGGCTCAAGGTGTAGCTGCTTTTGGAAAACAATTGCTTGTGTTGCTTGCCAATCCGGTGGTCGCCATATTTGCAGCGGTATCAGTCTTATTGTTGAGTATAGCAAAAGGTATTAAGTCAAGTGAGGAGAATACTCAACGATGGAATGTTGTGCTTGCTCCATTCCGAATGTTGTTGGATGCTGTTGGTAAGGGGCTTCAAGTCCTTGCATCAGGTATTCTTTATGTGGCAGAAGCCGGTGGTAAGATGATGGGATGGATAACAAAGCAGATGGAAAAGTTACCATTACTAGGTAAATATGTCAAGGTGGTAAATGATGAAAATGCAAGGTATGTTGCCATCGCGAAAGAGCAGGCGGCTATTGATAGAGATACAAGAAACTTGCAGGTTGAAAATGCTAAGAATGCTCTTAAAATTGCCACTCTGAAGGCCCAGGCAGATGATGAACTGAATGTTTCAGCCGAAGAACGAATGAAAGCTATTCGTGAGGCAAACAAGCTGGAAGAAGAGGCTAGTAAGAAGAACTATGATCTGGCTAAGAGAAGATATGAATTGTTGGTTCAGCAAAATGCGATGGCGGAGAACACAAAAGAAACAAATGATGCTATTGCACAAGCTGAAATCGAAATGTATAATGCACTTACCGAATATCAAGATAAGCGTGGGGAATTGTTGGGTAGAGAAGTTGCATTGGCTAATGAAATTAAGACTGCTGAAAAAGAGAAGTCAGACGCTTTTAAGGCAATGAGAGAAAAGGAACTTGATGAAGTTCGCAAGGCCGAAGATGAGTTGTTGAAACTTGTAAAGGATGGACGATATAAACAAAGCCAAGAAATAAGTCTCCAATACGACAGACAGATTGAAGACCTTCGTTCACGATTGAATACTGAAGTGGACTTGACAGCGAAGGCTCGTGCCGCCATAAATCAGCAGATATCCGCTTTGGAACAACAGAAAAAACAGGCTTTGCAGAAGCTCTCTGATGAAGAGCTGGAGAAGGAACTGGATAATAGGCAAAAACTGATATCCTTACAATTGGAAGCAGTGAAGGAAGGCAGCGAGCAGGAATATCAGTTGAGAATGCAACAGATTGTAGCGGCCCGTGATGCAGAACTGAATCAGAAAGAATTGACTGAGCAGATGAAGCTGGCCATTGTGGCGAAATACAACAAGCAAATTGATGAGCTATCGGCTAGGCATGATGCAGAGGTTTTGCAGAAACAACAGGAAGCTATTCGCATAAGGTTTGAAACGGAGATAGCGCAAGCTTATGGCAATGAACAGGAAATACTTCGTATCAAGCTGGAGCAGAAACAGGCTGAGCTGGATGCCATTCAGCAGTTGGAAGGGGAGAGTACGGAAGTATTCAATCTTCGTAAGATTGAGATGCAGAATGAATACCTGGCAACCAAACAGGAACTTGCGAATAAGGAAATAGAGATAGAACAGACTAAGTATGAAGCTGCAGCTTCAATAGCTGGAGGTCTGTCAAGTGTATTCGAATCTCTTGGCGAGGATAATAAAGCATTTGCGATACTTAGCAAAACCTTGGCCTTGGCTGAAATTGCCATTAATACAGGTAAGGCTATTGCTGCCGGTACGGCAACTAACTTAAGCAAGGATGCTGTTTCCACAAGCAAGA
>ERZ779737.2014-NODE-2014-length-14233-cov-2.124982_pt1 | contig 14233 bp, 23 predicted proteins | sample MGYA00511889_ERZ779737 | MGnify/ENA primary metagenome ERZ779737 (study PRJEB29588, sample SAMEA2163575) | human gut metagenome | biome: human gut; feature: human-associated habitat; material: faeces | place: Denmark | collected 2008/2010 ...
AGCGGCCCGAGGACCGTTTCCCCAGCCGAAACAACGTACTTGTAAAGCTGAAGCTTCGCAATCAGCGCATCGATTTTCGTTTGATCCAGGGTCGTTCCTGCCATGATAAAAATCTCCTTTTTTTGTGATTATTCAGACTTTTTTTCCGACTTTGCCGGTTCGATTCCGAACGTCTTGCAGACCTTTTCGTCGCTCCAGCTCTTGTCGAACCGGGCGAATTTCCGGGTTCCATTGTCCAGAAACTCCACCAGCCCGAGGAACTCCGTCTTTTCGCGTTTGATCGCAACGAGTTTTTTCACTTTTCAATCCTCCTGTTTTACCTGTGCCCCGGAAGTCAACACTGACAGCACGACGTTGAAACTCACATATGTTTTAACACGACCACCATCATCTGCCGCATACGGCTCAGATCCTCCGCGCGGTTCTATGTAGCGGAATTTCGTTTCTCCACTGGAAAACCCGGCGCACGGAAACAACCCGTTCAGGCAGGAGAGCAGGATCATCGCCGCGTCGCGGTCGTCGAATTTCGCCAGAATCTGCACATTCCATGTGCGGGGGCGGAAACCGTAAAATCCGGTAGTCTGGATTTCCGACCCGAATATCACGCCGACCCCGTTTTCAACTCCGGCCGGGATACCTCCACGGAAAATCCCCTTGTCGATTTCAAGCTTCAACTTGTCCGCCACCCATGCGGTGAAGTCACGTTCAATCGTGATAACATCCATCAGATTTTTACCTCCGAAACAATGATTGCTCTGATGTTCTTGAGATTGCCGTCAATCGCGCGGGTGATGAACTTCCGGCCAACAACCTTGCCGACCGTTTTCTGTTTGTCCAGAGATTTCGGCCCCGGAATGTATTCGTTTTCATGCATAGGAATCGCATACCGCGCAGAACTCCCGTTGCTGGGAATATAGATCACTGCCGCATAACTCTTCTTGTACTCAACCGTACGATTGCTTACGTCCGCCGTAAGAAATCCCTCGTCTACCGGTGTAAGGTCTTTTGTCTCTCCATTCAAAAAGCCTCCGACAGCATCCATTGCCCTCTTCGCCCGCAACGGATGATTTGCCAGCTCTCGTCGGACTGCTGCGCTTAGTTCCCTTGTGCTGAATCGAAACGTCTTCCCTGCCATGTTACGAAGCCCCCGCTACCGCAATTCGATACCCCATGGTAACCCCCTTGAGATTCCGATAAATCCGAACTCCACGCATCTCATATTCAACACCTTCGTAAACGATGAACCCGGGAATCTTCGGAGCGGATTCCATAGGGGCAACCATGATGATTTTCCCGTTCTGAATTGCCCCGAAATAATCCTTGTCTGCTTGCTCGAAGTCAAGGGAGAAACACCTGCATTCAACCTCCGACCAAACAGCTTTCCCGTCCTCAATTCCCGTTCTCTGCTTGATGATTGCCTGCACACGAGCATTTCTCTCGATGATACCCGCCATATTTCCTCCGGGGACCAGTAAAATTGATGGAGCGGCCTGAAGGGCTCGAACCTTCAACTCCGCCCTGGAAGAGCGGCGCTATTCCAATTTAACTAAGACCGCATTGGCTGCGGAGGTATGAATCGAACCCGCGACTAAGTGATGATACACCACCGTGTTGCTATCGCTGCATCACTCCGCACGCATGAATGAAATGTCAACACATCTATTTACGATTTCCTTGTTCATCGTAATCACGCAACCGGATGTAATCCGGCATCAGACTATAACTGTGTGTGCAGTTAGGGTGAAACACTCCTGCGTCAATCAAGTCCTGTTTCGTCGGCAGACCAGCCGTCGCACCGGTCAAGGAAAACAATCTCCCCTCGAACCGGGCACACTTGTCGCAACTATGTCCGCTGGTGCTGAGTTTCATCACGTCAAACCCCTCTTCGGTACACTTGTCCTCGTAGCTTTCACGGGCTGCGTTCATCAGCTCCGTCCTCGCAAGCGTGTCGAAGTAACTCTTTGCCGACCATTTAGCCCCCGCCTTGTCGATGAATGCAAAACCCGGAATATCCAGCGCTCGATTCAATAGCTCCCGCGACACCTGACGCCTCGTAGCACCCGTAATGCTCATCTGGCGGGTCACATCCGCAGTGATTCTACGGAGAGCTCGGATGTGCTCAAAATTCATTTTCTGCGTTTTCATCGCCACCTGCTCAAACGCAGAGTTCAGAAAATATTTGACCCGCCCGGCATCCGGTTCCCCAAGTATCGCATTCCGCACTCCAGCCTTTTTGAGCTCTTCTGCCGCTCGGTCATAAAATTGCTGCATCAACCCTGGAAGCGTGCTACGAAACTCGTTACGATATTTCAACCCCATCGACGCATAGAACGCCGAAATCATCTTCTCTAAGTCTTTCAACGGAGAACCTGACCATGGGCTGCCGGGATGCTTCTGGAAATGAGCCAGCACTAGTCGGTACAGCTCATCCCTTACCGCATCGCTGATCGCATCAAACCGACGACGCGCATCGTCAATCAATCGGATATCCCGTGAATCCATTTTATTGCCGTTTAAACGCCCTTTTGAGCGACTTTGTCATTTTCGGGTAAAATGTATTGTCCGCGCGGCTATCCGCGACATACGTGCATGGAACCGCCCAAAATAGAGTTTTTCGCGCGCTTGAGATAAGCCGATGCCCGGAAACTCAAACCTGGATGATCCCCGATCAGCGTATATCCTTGGCTGACCCCTCCAACGTTTTCGCTGGTCACCACCTTGCCTTCATTGATGTTTTCATAATTTCTGGCAAGAAATACCGCCTGTTCCGCAATCGCTTTTGATGTGAACGAATCCGGCTTGATCCCGGAAATCGAAACTCCCGGAAGCTCAGCAAGAATATCAAACGTCGCCATCGCAACGGATGCAGACTTTGCGGACTCATCCAGCCCATCCCAGAAGGACTTGTCAAGATGATTCTCCAGGTATTCGTTCACCGATCCCAGAAGCTCGGCTTCGGTCATTTTTCAGCACTCCTCACACGCATAGGGCTTTAACGCCAGATACTCTTCACGACTCTTCGGGCGGTAGAGACCCCGCGAATACCCCCTGTTGAGAGCAGAGCACCATCCGGAATCCAGAAAACGAAGCTGCTTGATTTCAATTTCAGGCCCCTCTTTAGATGCAGGATTCGGATGTCCTTCCGCAGCAGATGCGCCTTCCTCGGGAGTCCTGCCAAATCGCTCGGTATACATCTCGACCAGATCGTTTTTGCTGATGAAACGAACAGATTTTGCTATCTTTGCTCCATCATCAATCAACGCCTTATAAATTTCATCCTTCGTCATCGATAGTCCTCCTGCTTAAAAACTGGGGCATTGATGCAATCGCAGCCCCATCCATAACACCCGGCGACAGGTGGCGTAAAATCACGATCAGGAAACAGCCTTCGTATTGACCGGGTCAGTCGTGGTATTCACAACCTGAGTCTTGTAAATGCGCTCGGAAGCACCGCCGGTGATCCCGTACAACAGAGTGTGATCGCTGCCGACATCCTCAATCAGGAAGCCGATGCTGCCCTGAAGCGACTTCCGGTTTTCGCGACTGGACTGCGTCGGCTCATCCACCATCCGCAACCCGTCATCTTCAAGCCACCCCTTCTTGCACTTTCCCTGGTTGACTACCGCAATTCGATCATCCGGCATATCAGCGTCAACTCGAACCGCCAGAATCGCGCCCTCGTAATTGTAGCTGTCCACGTAAATTCCGCCAGCCGTGTGATTGCTCTTCTGGTCAACCATCGCCACCGAACTGTTCGCCCCGAGAAACGCATTGATGTCCGGCTTCACCGTAGGCGAAACCCAGACCGTATCAGCCGTCCCGCCAGCATCGAACATGTCCTTCAAGGCCGCGACGAATTTTTCCTCGGTAAGAACACCGTCCACATTGTAGCGTCTGGCTCCACGCCCGGTAACATCACCGAGCTGCGCAAGCAGACCGGCAGACATGTACCGACCGCCGGACGAAGTCGCCTTCGCCTTGACGCCACGGATCGACATCGAAGCCAGCATCTTCGCAACTCGAATTTCCGCCTCGCGGAGAAGAATCTGAATCGCATTCGCCGAATCAAGACCCTTGCGCACAAGCTCTCCGTGCTTATTCCAGTCGATCGTCTCAAAAACCGTCTGCACGTAGTTCGACCACTCTTCGGTCGCCTCCGTGACGCTCTCCACCTTCTTGAGGTCGGAATCGTCTCCGGCAAAGCCGATCACATCAAACGAAGCTCCGGAATCATGCGTAGCAGCAGTCGTTTCACCGTCTCCGCGCTTGTGCACGCTGATCGTTCCGGCGGAACGATCAACCTCCTTAATGACAACGACCTCTCCGCCAATGTCGAGAACATGTCCGAGAGTCAGACCCTTGAGAGACTCATCTGCAATACCGAGCCCGGAGGTCGCGGAGGCATCCCACTGCGCATCAATCGTACCGCTTCTGCTCGTGAGAGTTCGCGTGTAAACCTTGAACTCCTTTGTCGTAATTGTAGTCGCAGGAGCGCCCATCGCTTCATAAAATTTCCCGGTGAACGGCCCAAGCTGAATCGCCTTGGCAACCGCTTCGACCACCGGATCGGCAAACGTCACGCTGTCACTGAACTCATTGAACTGGCCAAAATTGAACGCCATTTTCTCCTCCTGACATCATTTTTTTTACTTCTGTCCATTCCCATTCCCGGAATCACCGGACGATCCGCTCGAAAGCGACTCCTGGAGCCGGATCACCTCGCCCGCTTCACGGGAACTCAGTTCCGGCTTTCCGAGCAACTCCGACAAGCGCTTTTTCGCATCCGGGGCATCCTTCCCTCCGGCGATTGTCCCGCCACCGGGCTTTGCGGACGACTTAAACAAATAAGGACTCGATTTGCCAAGCTCCTTCATGAAGCTCGATGTAGCAGCCTCATCATTCAAATCGACCTCGTTCGAGGACGCGAGAAAATCAAGGTACTTCGCATCGCTGAAGTTGTGCTTCCCGGCCAGAGCGGCGATTTTCGCCGCGCGTTCGGACTTCTCAAAATTCGTCCTCGCCTCATCCCGCTCTTTTGTCAGGTCATCCACCTGCTTCTGGAGTTTCGCCAGCTCCTTTTCGTGAGCCGCCTTCGCCTTGTCAGCCTCGGATTTACCGGCGTTTTCAAGCTCGTCGAGCCGATCCTGAAGCGCAGCAAGATCAGCTTCCAGTTTGTCCGCGCGTTCCTTCTCCGATTTCCTCTTGGCGATCTCCTCGTCAAGCCGCGACTTCGGAATACGCCCCTCGGCGGAATCCGGTTCGTAGCTCTGGAGAAACGACTTTTCTTCCGGTGTCAGCTCCTTGCCCTCAGCAATTTTCTTCAGAATTTCCTTGAGATTCACTTTCTTCACCCGTTTGCTGTTGTGATTGTTTACGGTGTTTTACATGGTCGCCCATGCAATCACTCCTGCTCCTGTCCTTGTTCGTCAACATCAACATTCTCAGCTCCTGCTCCGGTGAACATCGCCTCCTGTCGCTTTTTTGCCGCCGTAGCAGGGGAGGATGAATCAATCTCACGGACAAGCGACTCCTGTTTTTCCTGCGAAAGCTGCCGCAGCCGGTTGAGCAGCACAATTGCTGTTCGATTCACCTCCCGCTGGTACTCGTCGCTGTCCTGGTTGAACGTCGAAAGATCAAGAAGCGTCTGCACGCTCTGCTGCAAGTCCAGCACGGCGAAGTTCCGGTTGTAACTGATTGTCGGAAGCGGAATCGACGGCATCCACTTGTTCATCAGTTCCCACGCCTGGTATTCGCACTGCTCTAGCACATCCGCCCGCGTCCGCATATACTGCTCGACGTTTTGAAAATCCCAGAGTTTCGCCTCCGCAGATTCCACCATCTTCGTATCTTTGCTGACTGCAAGTCCCACACATTCAAACATCAGGCGAATGAGTGCCTGATTCTCGTTCCGAATCGTTGTATTCTCGATCCCGGACGGGGAAATATAGCGACTGATCCCCTTATCTTCGGCGGACTCAATGATAGCAGCACTCCTGCCGATGATTCCGGCAACGGAGACATTGTCATTATGTCCCGCCTCTTCCTGTGCCGCCTTCGCATTGCTGGCAAAGGAATCAGAAACAACAAGAAGCCCGAACATCTGCTTGACCGTGTTCATCTGCGCCTCCGACTCATTGTTCAGAATCGCATCCGAAATCGAAACCACGTCGTCAAACCAATGATTCGCCTCAAGCCCGAAACCGTCTATCTCCACTTTCCGGATGAACGGGACAACTCCAAGCTTGTGCTGAATCATCTTCTCTTCCGTCCTGCCGTCGGAATAGTGCGCAACTACCGTAACATCATTTCGCGTCCACAGCTTGCGAATGTCAATCCCCACCGGCGTATCATACGGATCTGAATTATCAAGAACGAACTCCTTGACAAGCACCCAGTCAAGAATACCGTCCGCCCCATAGCACCAATCAATCACCTGAAGCGGATTGAGCGCAACCACATACGGCCTCAGCTTCTCGGAAATCTCGTCCGCCTTCGTCTTTACTCCGTCGAAACTAGGCATGTCAACAGCAAGCCACGCGGCGCCGAAAATGTTAAGATAAGTAGAGAACTGCCGCATGATCTCATCTGTCCTCAATCCGGAACGATCCCAATCCTCAACCAGATCGGGATCGGCTCCTTTCCGTTCCGGTCTTGTAGCCAGAACGTATTGCGTAATGATACGGGCGATCTTGCGCGGCCAGTTGAAGTAATAGGCGCGTCGCAGACGTTCCTGGAACTCATCCTTGATTTCTGATAGGTGAGGAATCAAAGCCGCCTCTACATAGGCCTTACCGCCCGAATACGCCCGGTGATTTCGCATCCACTGAGTCTTGTTTCTCGTGTAGAATGGATGCTCCCTCGTAAAAAGTCTGCCGTAATCTGGCATAAAAAACCTCCGCAAGTGTTACCCTGCGGAGGAAAGATTTGTCAATACGTCTCTACCGGCGTATTTTCATTTTTTCAACGTAACTCGTAATCACCGTCCCAGAGGGAGAGGTTATGACAACCAAGGTCAGACCCCTTACGCCAAGTACGTTTTTCAAGCGGTATTCTATCGAATTGCGGTCAGCAATGACCGCTCTATGCCCTCGCGATATCGCCTCTCGAATCATGGATTCCGGGATACGTCGCTGTTTCATGCGAAGCCCTGCGTGTTTCGTTATGTTGTTTGACATCTCTTGCAAATCCCATTGTCGACTTCATCTGAATAGAACCACTCACCGCACTCTTCGCAACGGATCTTTTCTGCGCACTCTTCGCACAGGGTATATCCGTCACTGGACACCAAATCCATCCACAGAGGAAGCTCCTTGCCGCAACAGTCGCATTCTACAAGCTGTTGTAATTCAGGGTGACAATGAGGGCAATCGAAAGCCCCGCACAAGCATGGCTCCAGCCATCTCATGTTACACCCCGGCCTCCTCTCTGGTCATGAACATCACGGAGTTCTTCAAGAACTCGATAGCCTCCGCCGACAGATGATGAGAGATGCTGTTGCCTTCCCTATCCGACCCGAGAATCAGTCCGCGACCGACAATCGGAATAAACGCCGGCGACAGACGAAACGCGCCGCAATCATACTCGCGGAACCTTCCCTCGTCATCAAACCAGAGATCGTCCGCCGGATGGCCGGGGAGATAAGACATCACTTCCGGCGCAGCATCGACAATCTCGCAATCCAATTCCCGATACATCGCAGTAAGGCAGCTGCCGTCCTCGTCTTTCTCGATCTCGACCTCGCGGATTTCGCGGGCTTTCGGATCAATCAAAATACCAGTCATTTCGTCTCCTCTCCGCCAATGAGTATGCACATACGGCGAAAGCTCTCTTCCGCATTTTCATCACTGGTCAACTCCATTCCGACTTTGTGAGACATGGCAAGAGCGGCTTTCACCACCGTCTCGATAACACGTTCATTACACTCACGGAATGCCTCTTCCGCTTCTTTCCCAGCTGCCATGTTCTTCGCCATGACGCAGAGAAGCAAATTCTCAAGCCATGACCGGAACTCATCTGTGAACATCTCCTCGGCTTTGATTCCGAGAACAACCATGGTCGCCTTGTGTTCATCGTCCCTCATTGTCGTCATACGTGCCATTTCTCCACCTACCTTCCCGAAAAACTCCGCAAATCAGACATCCGATACCACTTCTGCGACCGCGTACATCCGACGTACCAACAGGAACCATCCCAGAGGTAGCAATATTCCGCGCAATGAGTATCCGGCGTGTTTTCCAACATCTCCGTTTCGTTACTCCATGTAACAGCCGGGTGAAGCTCCTCGCCACGGTCACGGTGATACGCAACCGTAACACCGCTCTCCGGATTGTCGAAACTGTGCCCGCTGCCGGGTGAAGGATCAAGCCTTTCTCCGAGCGAACTCAGGTCTCCGAGCGCAATCAGTCTCTTGATCTTCTCCTCGTCATGGTAACACGTGAGAAGAGTCTCGCCGACTCCGCGCGGGTATCCGTCAAAATGGCAGTAAATCCCGCTAACCGACTTGTCCGGGTTCTTGATTGCAATCACACTTCTTGTGCTCATCTTTTCTCTCCTGTGTTTTTGTGAGTGCCGGGGTTTACCCGCCCCGGCTTCGGGTTTCAGCCTAGCGTTTCAGCCAGGCGATCGGTGCCGCCATGCAGCAGATCACCGAAACAACGGCCAGAGATAAGGCATACGCCCAGTCCGGCAGCTCGTCGCCTTCGAGATCGTCTTCGTAGGGATCGATTCCCGTTGGCTCGTAATCCTGCATGATTACCTCCTTTCCAATTTGATTTTTTTCTACACAGGAGGTATATTCAACATCGCGTGGGATGTTGGACTGACCTCCATCCGACCCCCCGGATGCTTGTCCCATCCGGGGCCTTCTCTTTCTACGCATTCAACATCGCGTTGACTTCGCCGATGTATGCCTGCTTCCTGGCATTCCAGTTATCCGCAATTTCGCTAGCACGTCCGACCAGGCCCGCACAGATCAACTCACTCACAAACTTGTCGAGGAACGTCTTTTCCTTGACAAGGGAGCAACCCTTTGAGAAGAGCTCGTACGCTCCTTTCTTCATTCCCCAGTACATCACAGCAACAGCCTCCTTCGAGAGCTCATCGAACGCCATGTACAGCGGCTCGATCTCGTTATCATACATCGCTCTGTCTGCCGTCAGACCGGAGATCCGGTTGAACTCTTCGTACATCATACTAAACCCTTTCCTGTGAGTGGTTTATTTATTGTCTTTAATATAATATAAACCATATTTACTTTATTGCAAGTTAATTTAGTAAAAAAATAACAAAAAAAAACTCCGCCGGCCCCTATGAAACAAATATCTTGATAACTACGCCAGGATGGCACGAGAACCAACACCGCGCATCGATAACTCTGTTAATGCCCATACCAAAGCATCCATGCGATCCGGCGACTTCTCATTGTCAAACCCGCAATAGCTGCACATCTCATCTTCAAGAAGCTGGAACTCGCCTACATGGTGCACAAGGCCGCGCTCATAAAGCTCTGCGATTGGCTCAGCTCGTACAATCTTTCCCCTGGTAGCACGCACCCCGCGATACGCGATCCGTCTATCAATGTTACGAATCGTCTGCTCCACCATATCCCCCCCTTGGTTGGTCTCTGCAACAACGCGATCCGCCTCATATTCGTGGTACGCATTTACCGCAGTCCCCGCCCATTCGGAAGGGCTCCCGATTAAACTTCGGTCGTCCAGCACAAAATAGTGCATTTCTCCTTTGATCCGTTTGCATCCAGCTATGACAACACCTGTAAGGTCGCTGGTATCTTTTTTTGTCACCGCTGGATCAACCCCAACAACAACACGATCAAGGTTAGCTGGAGCTGATTTCATACGAAACGGATTTATCATGCTGTCACGCTTCCAGAGCGCATTTTCGTTGTCATCCTGCCATTCCCCGCGTAAGAATCGCGCCTTCTTTCTGGAGGAAAGCATTTCAAGGCTTTGTAAATACGTATCCGAAAGATTCTCCATGTTATCAATCGGATTCATGCGCATGTGAGCATAAAGCTCCGGATGTAAGATTGCCTTGTTATCAGCTGGATTTACGCCATCTTCAAACAGCTTATAGCTCCAGTGCGACTTCCCCGTAGGATTGCAGTCGTAATAGAAACGATTCACCAATCCATCGCACTTCTGTGCGTTCCGGCTGTATGCAGTTTCAACCTGATCGTACGAAATATCCGAAATCTCGTTGAAATACATCGTTGCGTACTCATTTCCAAGGATCTTGTCTCCCTTATCTAATCCGCCGAACCAGATCTCGGAACCATTCGGGAATTTTGCAAAATACAAGCTCTTATTCAACGCATACGGAACCTCCGGAAAACATTTCTCCATAACTGCAGGAAACGTATCGCAGACAATCGATTTATTCAGATCAGTAAAGTGTTTTCGGAGAATGCAGTGTCGACTTCCTGCGGCCCGGAGAGCTCGTATTACGACCGACCGAACCAATATGAATGTTTTCCCTGACCGAGAACCGCCAAAAAGAAGAATATGCGTCGCATCTCCGCTAAGCAGCCGCACCGCCTCCGTCTGCGCCTTTGTTTTCGAGAAACTCATAATTTTGCATCATCCCCGTCAATGTGGATCACAACCGGCTGGGTGCGTTCTACCTCCTGGCGCTCAACGTACCCTCGATTTTTCAACTTCGTCTTTGCATAAAAGATTGCAAGCGCGATATTCCCTTCCTGTATTCCCTGTACAATCTTTGCCTCAACAACGTCGCCGAGCTCTTCGATCTCATCATCGTATGCCTTCTGCAGCTCCGGATAGGCGGCAAGGTATTGATTCAGCGTATCTCTATTGCATCCAACCCGCCGGGAAATCAACATCTTATTCCCTCCGCTGTTTTTGATCGCTTCAAGAATCCTGGTTTTCGGAAACTTTCTCCAGCCCCCGGCCATAATATCGCCCCCCTCTTTTTACTGTGCCGAAACTGCCGGATTTTCCTCATCACCCACTGCATCAAGATACGCCTCACAAATACGGCACATCGCCAGCACAGCAACGGAGCGATTCTTGATATTCAAACGCCTCTTGCACATGGTCATGATTTCTACAAAACGATCAATGCTGCCAACAACCAGAGCATCCTTTTCTGGATCGAGACCAGATTTCTCCAAAGCATCAAATGTCTTTTCCACATACTCCTTATTCATGTCGCAGAACATAAGATTTACCGGATTCAGGGAAATATCCTGCTCGCTGATTCCAGAAAAGTCGAGGCTCCGATATTTGAACAGCTCCTTCTCGTCAATGCCCGTGTACGCTTTGAGACCAAGATCTTTCAGCGACGCATACAACTCCTGCAGGATTGAAATGTCGTCCTGGCCCTGAATCGCATTGTGAGAAAGCTGTATTGCAAGCTGTCGCTGCTCGTCAAAAGCCTCTTCTGTACCAAACAGCACAAGGATTCGTCTCAACCCAGCCTTGATTGCAGACTTTACACGGTGATTCCCGGACAACACCTTAAACTTTCCGGAACTCTCCTTGATGCAGAACGGAAGCTGAGAAAGAAAACCATCCCCCTTGACATTCTCCGTCAATCGCCCCAGCTGTTCCTTTGTCATGTATCTGGCATTTCGCTCCAGAAGCTCGCAATCTTCGACCGGATCAATCCATGCAAGCTGGTACGGCGAGATAAGGCGATTCACCTCTTCCAGTTTTTCATTGATGACAAGATCGCTATCCGTGCTATGGGATTCCTGAGCTCGTGTTACGCAATCGGCTTTCGCTGCAACCATTTTTCGAAGCACTCCTTGATTGAAAGTTTCGTAAATTCAGCCGTGTAGGTCAATTTCCCCGGCTGGTCATGCCTTTCCAGCTTTTTGAACGGTCCCCGGTATTTCATGCTGGCGGGTTTCTTAGTATATACCGAGGTCTGAAGCCCCGTATATGCATGTATGTAATATCTCAGTATATACTTATATACTTCTTTGCTTCTTAATATATATAACAGTAATTTGCTTAGGCGATCGATAGCAGACGGCACGACAAAATCCGAATGCAAGAAGAGATACTCGCCGTCTTTGATCGTCCCCAGCCCGCTGGCAAAAGACGCGAACCCGAAAACCTCGCCGTTCATCAGGAAGGCTAAGGCAAAATCTCCGCCGGTACTGTAATCGACTCTCGCAGACATGAACATGTGCTTGTAGTGATTCACAAGCGCCACCTTGCATGGGATAACGCGAATATCCGGATTGCTCGGAAGAGCCATATCCGGTGCTATGATTCGTGGCGTCCTGCCATACAACTTCGGCGGATCGGTAAAGAAATAACTGTGATTGTCCTCTTCCACCGAGCTGTACAGATAAACTGTTTTTTTGCTGCCGGAATGGGTGACTTCTCCCTTCATCCACTTTTCCGTCTCCGGATACAGAACGTCGGAATAAATACACGCCTCTCGGCTTCCCAGAACCTCGGCATAGTATGAGCCGGCCTCTTTCGAGTCAAAAAGTTCATACTCCGGCTTCTCATACTCGAAATTCTCGTTTAAATAGGCGTATAGCTTCTCGTAACCTCCCTTGTAAGTCGGAGCGTATAAGAATATGATGGCCTCTTTCCCCGCACCTGCGACGTGCTTTTTGAAGTCTCCATAGAAGAAGTCCGAGATCTGGAAATCAAAAAACCGGTTCCGCTCAAACTTTGCCCGCGTCCCGTCGTAAAACGTCCTCGCCCCGGAAATGTAGTTTTCAAGCATCGTCGATTGAAAATCATTTTTCCGTTCCGCAAACTGTCCGTACTTTGCGGCAAACATGATCTTGATTAAATCACTCTGCGCATCGTTTCCCCAATCCGAAAAGATCGCGTTCAGCTCTTCGTTTTTGCAGACAAACGGGAAACGTTCTCCCGTCACAATCCCGGCAATCACTCTGCTGTAAAGACTCACGTCGTTCGAGTGGACTCGAAATCCTTTTGCAGCTGCTATGCGGTCAAACGTGAAGTTCCCTGAGCACCCGACATAGACATCCGGCTTCCTGGTTCTATCCACCTTGGCCAGTATGTTTTCACATATCATCCTAGACGGCTTGTCAATGCTGCCAATAAACATCTTCTCACCTCACATCAAGAAACACAATCTTGTGCGTACCATTACTCCGAATTTCATTGATGATCCTAGTATTGCGGACAATAGCAAGAAAACGCTTGATCCCGATTTTTTCATCAGGATGTTCCTTGCAGTATCCGGCATAAAGCTCGTTGAGATCGAGCCATTCACGCTCCCGGACCCTGCGGCAATATGCGACAATTTCCCGCTCCTGATCCTCCATGGAAAGGCAAAGATCCTGCACAAGCATCGGGCTCATGCAGACCGCGAGGCTTCGCGCATAATCGTAAATTCTCGGACTGACCGGGCGAAAGTTTACGATCGATTCATTCACAAATAGCAGAAGCCGCTTTGTGCTTTCCAGAAGCTCTGGTCCGGTCACTTCATGTTTGCTAAATTTCTTCTCGCTCATCATACTCATTTCCAATTCCATAACATTACGGCCAAAATACCGAACATCGCCAAATTACACCCGACAACCGCAATCGCCTCCGGCCAGCTCATCCTACCACCTTGTATTTGTTTTTCCGTCATACTCGCGCTTGCACTGATCGGTTGCGCCGTCGTATTTCGCCGCCCCGGTTCTTCCGGACGTGTCGGAATAGCAGAACCACTTGCCGCACCTCGGGCATTTCGCCTCGTACGCCCGATGGTTGAAGACCGATGGCTTCGCTACTTCTTCGCACTCGGGACATTTCGCCGTAATTGTCATTACTTCACCTCAATGCCTTTCACCTTGAACCACATCCGGAGCGCTGCGGCTGCAAACCCATCCGGCTCATTGCTAAAAAACGCGCCGTCAACTAAAAATTCATCATAGGTGATATATTCAAGATAATAGGTTCCAATATCTAAACGCCCATCACGGTATTCATCTGGAAGTTCATTGATGATCTCCTCGAGCGTCGGTGCTGAAATATCCGCATGCGGGGGAGACATTCTCCCGTAATCTCCAAATCTCACAGAACGTTTTACCCGCTTCTCGACGTGCCACTTGTCAAACTTTCCGTGGATATCCCACACCAGAGCGGAATCTTCAAACTCCCCTTCCGGGATCTGCTTGCACAGCTCCAACGGGGGGACAAGGTTTTCAAGGTTGCTCATTATTTACGTCTCTTTTTTTCCATGATGTCAGTTACAACTTCGTCGATTTTTTTCA
>ERZ779737.2017-NODE-2017-length-14218-cov-8.814658_pt1 | contig 14218 bp, 20 predicted proteins | sample MGYA00511889_ERZ779737 | MGnify/ENA primary metagenome ERZ779737 (study PRJEB29588, sample SAMEA2163575) | human gut metagenome | biome: human gut; feature: human-associated habitat; material: faeces | place: Denmark | collected 2008/2010 ...
AATTTGTTTTCAAAAAAATAGTTTTTTATGTGTTCGATTCTCATCACCTGCTCCAATGAAATTAGACAGCTAAGCTGTTTTTTATAGATAAAGGTGATGTGAATTTTAGTCACATATTAATCTTTAGTTTTTTTGAGGACGTCTAGTACGTCCTTTTTTGTTTTCTTCTGATTAGAATGAAGATATCGTTGAGTTGTTGTCAATTGAGTGTGCCCTAATACTGTTTGAACCTCCTTTATTGGTAAATTATTGTTCATTAGGTTAGTCGCTAGAGTATGCCTCCATTTGTGAGGTGTAATTGATTGTTCAATTTTTAAGACTCGTTTAACTTTATCAAGAAGCTTGTAAACTGAGACTCTTGTCATAGGTTTAGAATTAACAAGGTCCTGGAAGAAATACATTGAAGGATTTATCGCTGCAAGATATTGCTTGATAAATCCTTTTGTTTTTTCCGAGAAGAAAACCTCTCTAGGCTTACCTGTTTTGGTGAATTCCAAAAAAATGGTATTGTTTTCTACATCCACATTTTTAGTTTTAATGTGTAGAAGTTCATTAAGTCTTACACCAGTTTCGTCTAAGATATAAATAATAAGCTTGTTTCTTAGATTGAAAATATCCTTGTTATCAAGAGTATCTAAGTACTTTAAGATTTTAGTACGTGTCTTATCTTCAATTGTAATCGTTTCAGGGGTTTGTTCTTTAAGCTTTTTAATATCTCTGATTGGATCACTTGAAATAAAACCATGTACAAAATTAAATCGGTAGACAATCTTGATGATGTCGGTGAATTTATTGATGGATGTATTTGAATATCCTAAATTCTTGTAATGAACCTGGAGCTGCGTTAAGAAATTAATATCAATTTCTCTTAAGAAAACAAGTTTTCTTGAAGTGATATATTTAAATGCATAACTCCACTCATGCTTGTAATATTTAATAGTTTCTTCTCTGCAAGTAAGAGGTGCAGCAGAAATATAATTGTTCCAAGCATCGGTTATTAAAAGATTATCAATATTTTCTCCTTTCAAAATATTAGCTAGTTTTATTAAATCTTTGTCGGTCATATGTTTAGTTCTCCTTTACCGCATGTTGTGAGGATATTAAACGTACCTTGTCAGGAGGAAATATCCTCCAGGGTTATTATAACATTAAAACTAGCACTTTGTAAAATGTTGATGTTGAGGTGATAACTAAAGAAAAAGAATGGAAGTTTTAAGATGTTTAAAAGAGAGAAAAGAAGTTCTAATAATAGGAAAGTAAATCGTAGAACTGATAGTGATGGTTTTTACGAGAATAAAAGTGATCGCCATTTTAGGGGAATGAAAACTTATAATTCAAAAACAAAAAAAATTGAAGCTCATCCAAATTATGTTATTGGTGAATTGCCAAGTAAATACATGTCATATGGAATTACACATGATAAGTATAAAGGAAAAGGTCATAATAATAAAAGACTAGAATCTAATCCTAAAATTGGCGAAACTTATGTTGCTTATTTAAGAAGACAACTTAATATTAATGATAAAAAAAATTATTCATCTAATGTTTATTTTGATTATAAAATGTCTAAAAATGATGATGATTATGTTACTTCATTAATTGAAAAAAGAAAACAAAAAAAGAAGTAAAAACTTCGCACGTTAAACCTAAAAGGCAACACACCCACATTGTATTTTACTTCTTTAGCAGCATTATATAATTTATTTTTGTAAAAGTCAAATAAAAAAAGAAATAAAACGCGTGAGCACGTACACCTATAAAGGTAACACACATAAAATGGTTAACTGTTTTATTTCTATGGTGATATTATAAAGCTATTTGCTTTAAATGTCAAACAAAAAAGAAATTTATATTTAGCACTCCCCCCGCAAATATAAATTTTAGTAAGCAGTCAAATGAATACATTTTCTTGTTTCCCTTTGATGTAGGAAATTGGCTGCTTAGATTTTTTGTTAAAAGTTGATGATGTTGAGGTGATATATGAAAAGAGAAAAGAAGATGATTGCGTGTTATTTAAAAGAGATAAAAATAAAACTAAAAATGTAAAAACTGATAAAGAAGGTTTTTACATTGATAAAAAAGATAGGCATTTTAGAACAAGACATACAATTGCTAGAGGTATGGTTATAGAACACCCAGGTTATATTGTTGGTGAAACAAATGATAAATATAAGTCTTTTGGAATAACCCATGCTGTTTCAAAGGGTAAAAATCATAAAAATCATTTATTAAGTATAAATCCTGAAATTGGTAAAAGCGATTCGTCATATTTAAGAAAGCAGATGGATGAAGCTTTTAAAAGACAATACTCTCAATATACGTTAAAAAAATTTAAAATGTCTAAAATTGATGATCAATATGTTGATTCATTAATTGAAAAGCGTAAAAAAAAGAAGTAAAACGCGTGACCGCACGTACACCTTAAAAAGGTAACACACATTAATAGCTTAACTGTTTTACTTCTTACGTTGCAAAGTATATAACAAATATTTATTTATGTCAAATGTTTTTTATACATTTTGTGATTTGATGATGTTGAGGTGATAATAATGATAATTGATGAAAAGATGGAAAAAGAACTTACAGGGATGTTACCGTATTGGGCCCAGGGAATTGTTTATTGTTACGATAATATGACAGATAAGCAATTAAAATCTATGATTCCTGGCCTTGATATTGAAAAGAAGATTGAAAAGACAATAAATGATCACGATTTAAAGCGGTATGAGTTTTATCAGGGTGTTTATTGGGCTTGGCATGTTGTGTTTGATTCCTGGCAATATCATAGGGGATTGTATGTTCTTGATGTTAAGCTTAAAACTTTAGAACGTGCTTTACAAATATATCAATATTCTAAGAAAGAAATGTTGATATATAAAGATTTAAATAATTATTGGAAGAAATTCGGGGTGATGTACCACGAATGAATTATATATAATCATTAGAATGGTCAAAAATAAGAAATTGTTTATGACTAAGAATCAAGTATTATTTTCAGAAGAAATACAAGAAGCTAATACATTTAGTAAAATGTTTTGTGTTAGTGAAAAAAAGACAGTAATTTGTAATGATGTTAACAATTTAGATAAATATCTTAGAAGATATAATCAAGTTGCTGTTCCATTTACAAGTTATGTAAGAGATATAATCTCTAAGATTTGATGATGATGAGGTGTTTAAAAATGTTATTTTATAAAAAGAAAAGAATTAAAGCATTGAAAGAAGAGTATTCAAAAGATCCTAGTAATACTTATATTGCAGTTAGGTTTAATCCTAATCACAAGATAGAATATTTTACTTATAAAAAAAATAAATGGACAAGTATATTTAGAGAAGCTAGTGTAATGACTTTCCAGGAAATTTTTATGTTAAGTAATAAACTAGATGATCCTTTAGATTCATATTTTTGTTTTGGTCAACGTATAACAAAAGAAGTACCAATGATTGATGTTTTAAAGAAGTGTGGAACTTTGTTTGTTCTTGTTGATGTATATTTAGAAGAAGTACAAAAGATGCTTCAGGAGGCTTTAAATAATGTTGCTTGATAATTTATATGTAATTGCCAGGAAAAGAGAAAATAAAATATATTTTTGGACTGAAAATGACCTTGGTTATGCATGTGATGAAAAGTATATTGGATTATTTAATTTAGAAGAAATTAATTATTATAATAGACAAGCTTGTGTTCATGTTTGTATGAATGTAAAAGATTTAAATAAAGCTTTTACAAGGTATGATTATGTAGCATTTAATCTATCAGATTATTTGTTCAATAAGATTAATGGTGGTGAATGTTGATGAAAAAAAGTGAGGTAATTGATGCAGAAGTTGTATCAAATGATGGGCAGACGTCTGCCCATCTAATAGAAGATTATAAAGTTTCATGTGAGTTTAATAATATTAGAAATCAAATTAATAATTGTATTAATGCGGTTAAAGAGAATTATTTAAAATTAGGTAAGTTATTTGATTATGTCGTAAGAAAACAATACTATAAACAACTTGATTATAAAAGTTTTGAAGAATTTATAGAAGGTGAATACGGTTTTTCAAGATCTACAGGAAAAAATTTCATTGCGATATATCGTAAGTTTGCAAAGTTGGAAGATGATTCATTTAATACTTGTTATATTGAACTTAAGCCTGAATATAAAGATTATAATATGTCACAATTGGTTGAGCTTGTAGCTGTCTCTGAAGATAAGATTAAAGAATTTAAGCCAACAATGTCAGTAAAGGCTATTAGAGAAAATAAAGCATATCTAAAAGCTAAGGAGCAACTTGAAAATGAGCTTGATCCAGCATATCCAAGAGGAGCATTAGTAAAATTAATAAATGACTTGTGTAATTCGACTTCATATAAATATCCTGGTAAGAAAGAACCTGTTGAATTAAAGCTTGCGTCTGCAAGAAAAATGGATGATTCATATTTTTATATGAAAATTGATTTTAATGCAACCTTAGAAAAATTTAAAATGAGTATTGAAGCTTATGTATATACTGAAGGTAAAATTAGTATAACTTCACCATTTATTATGTATGTTAATTTTAAAGATTATGCTGATGGATTAATACCTTCAAAGAAAAAAGAATTTACTAGTAAATTAAATGATGAAATTAAAGAATATCAAAACGAGCTTGAAGAAGAAAATAAAAAAGCTTTCGAAAAAGAAAGGCTAAAACGTTTAAAGCAAGAATTAGCTAGTAGTAGATTTAGTTTATCTGATTTAGATACTTTTTATGATAAATATAATGAAGTTGTAGATTTATTATCATTTGAAGAATTAATATATGTGATAAAAGGAATTTATAAGTTTTGTCCAACTGCTAAATTTAAATATAATTCAGGTACTATTGAATTTGATGAAAAAGATGGTTGTTTATTAGATACTCTTGATTTTGATGGTCTTTTTATAAAAAACGTATCTTATCAAATAAGATTTGAATTTGATGTTGGATATAATCCGGCTGTTACTGCTAGAGTTTATAAAAGAAATAATAATGAATATGCTGAAATTGGCCAGTATAGATGGTTTGGACTTAGTATGTTTAATTTGTATTTACATTATAAAGATAAATACCCTTTGTCAAAAATATTAGGTATTGAAGCTTTATCACATGTTCCTGAAGAAGAATTAATTAGTGAACATCGTCAATATTTTGAAGAAAATAGAAATTATGAAAGTGATGAGCAAAATGAAGACGATGATTAATGTGACTGCAACTTTAAGATTTAAAGGAAAAGTTCATCAGATAGTAGCTAGTAGGATGACACCAAAAGAAAAGCTTTACCTACAAATAGGAAAAGCCTTAAGAGATAATAATTTAGAGTTTGATCCTGTAGTTGCAGCTGAGGTTGAATTCAATCCTAATGAAATGGAAATAAGAGTCGCAAACATAAAAGTAGATCCATTTAGGAGCTTTATGTTTAATACCTGGAATTTAAATTTGCCAGTTGTGTGTTATTTACAATAAATGAAAGGAATGTGATTTAAATGTTTTCATTTGGTGTTCCACCATAGGTGGCTTGTCAGTGATTTATGAAAGGGGCTTGAAAATAGGTGCCAAAAGTTAAAAATAAGGCATATATGAAGCTTAATCGATTCTATATTCATTATGATAGAAATGGTGGTCATCCATCACTTATATATGGTAGAGATGTTGTTAATGATAAATATAAGGCTGTATGTTTCACATCTAAAGATGGAAAAGGTAGAACTAAATTAAAACATAGTATTAATCCAAAAACAAGTTCTGTGTCATATGTTCATAATAATCCAATTGAAAAGGGTCATAAAGAATTTAATTGGAGAAAAGAATTAACAAATAATCGTGTTAGAAAGGCTGATATGCCTTTGATAGAATCGATAAAAAAGAAAAAGTAAGCCATTGTTCCACGAATGGAACCTTGAACAGCTTACTTTATCTACAAGTATTATATGCTAAAAAGACAATATTTGCAATAGTAAAAATAAAAAAAGGATAGGTTAAAATATGGCAAAAGAATATGTAACAAAAAATGGTAATAGGATTACTTTATTGAATCCATCAGAGAAAGGTGCAAAATATGCTGCTGAGCTTAAATTTGATATAGCTCATACTAATAATTTTGAACCAAAATTTGATGAAAATGGTGAAGCTAAATGCTTAACTCCAGGTCAACGTGCATATCGTGCTGGATACTTAAGTGCTCGTTCAGATAGTGCAAAAGCTTGGTGTAAAAAGAATGGTGTTCAGTCTAGGGCTAAGAAAAGAACTCGTAGATAATTATGGTTAAATTACTTAATCCTTCTGAAAAGGCTAAGAAGTACGCACAAGAACTAAGAAGTAAGAAAAGACTATGTAATGATTTAACAACTGTTAAAAATGAGCCTTTAACTTCAAATGGAGCTTCCTGGCGTATGGGATACTTAGCAGCAAGAAAAGATGCTACTGAAGTATGGAAAGCCAATAAAGAAAAGTTTGCAACTGTACCTGCTGCAAGAACAAATAAAAGAAAAGGTACAAATAATATACCTCGTAAGCTTGATAAGTATGAGGTAGAAAATAGTAAAAAAGATGCCATGGATGGTATGGATCGTCTTTAATACTAAAAAAATAGATGATGATAATGTGGAGGAAAAATAAAATGGAAAATAAGAATTTAAATACAGCAGTTAAGGATGAAAAGGTAGTTAAAACCGAAGAGGTAAAAGAAGTAAAAGTTAATGAAGCTACTGGAGAAGTAGTAGAGGAAAATAATAAGATTTATCAACCAATTAAATGTACTATTTCTCATAGAAAAGGTAGTAGTGTGTCTGATAGCTTTTATAGCTTTGTTTTTAAGATTGTGACTAATGATGATTTTGAATTACCAGTGACTTTCTCATTACTTGAGGATGAAGTTTCAAATGTAAATTTATGTGCTGATAATTTCTTAAAGAAAATACCTGTAAATTCAAGTAGAAATGTAAATATTAAAGGATGTTTCTATTTAGGAAGAAATGAGAATGATTCAGTATATGCAATGGCTGTCATTTCACTTCCAGGTGATGTTATTAAGGCCATTAAATTTGGTAGAAATCAAAACAATTTCATTAGTAAATGCTTTGCAATGAATAAGAGCTTGTTCTTAATTTCAAGTGAAATAAAAGATGGTAATCGTGTTGATGTAAAGAATGCGATTGAGTTTAGTAAATCAAAAGCAAAATCAATTGATGATCTTTATGCTGATTATGAATTTTAATTAAAAAATAGAAGGGGTTTTGTGAAATGTTTAAAAATATAAAATTAAAAAAAGCACTAATTGGTGCAAGCTTAGGTGTATTAGGTGTTGGTACAATTGTTGGTACAACTTGGAGTATTAATCATTTTATTTCGCAAAGACAAAACGTTGATACAGGCTTTGATGCAGATGATGTTAACCATGATTATGGCGAGACAGTTGATTTACCTAAAAATATTGTTTTTAAAAGAAATGTAGCAGGACAAGCTGCAACATTAAATGTTAGAGCAACAGTATTACCTGATACGGTTGTTAATAAGAAGCTTACTTGGGAGCTTGTATGGACAGATGGTGGTTCACATGGAAATATTGCAGATTATGTCACAGTTGCTCCAAGTGTTGATACATTAAGTGCAGTTATCACATTAAAAGCTGGATTTAATAATCAAATTAAGCTTGTAGTTAAATCTCAACAGGATAATTCTAAACAAGCTAATTGTACTTTAGATTATCAAAAGAGAATTGTTGGTGTTGATGAGGATTTAATTTATACTGCTTATAACGGGAATGAAATGTCTTACGAAGAACTTGGACACGAACAAAGAATCAAAAGTATTTGTAATCCTTCTACAGTTACAAAGGTAACTTTAGAGGATGTTTGGAGTGACCAAGATGCTTGTCGTCAAGATTTTAGGCTTTTATCTTATAATAAGGATTCATTTGATGTAGTTGGAACTACTGGTGAGCCTTCTCTTGATGTTTATGTTAAGTTTGATTTTGATGAAGCTTACATAAATGCGATGAAAAAAATTGGAAACTTTTCATTAGATCATTTATCAAGTTGGGTTAGTGGTCAAGATCAGTCTTTTTCTAATGGTGCAGGATTAGGATATTTTGATAATTCCTTTATTTCCTTATATGATTTTGAACAGTATACGGCAAGAACAGGAACTGTTAAAGGTTTGTATGGTTTTGTTGAAGGTTCTTGTACTCTTTCAGTAAAATTTGTTGGTTCTGATGGCTTTGAAAAGATTACAAGTATTAAATTATCTGATGCTGAGATTCCATCACTTACAAATGTAACAGGTATTCAATTAGATAGTTCTACATATGTATTTTAATTAAGGAAGTGATAATGTGCATAAATATTTAAAAAAAATATTTACATCATTATTAATAATTCCAATGTCACTTATTTTCGTGAGCTGTAATGCTCATGAAAATAGTGGTATTGTTGTTGATGGAAAAGAAAATAGCGATGGTGTAATTGATTATATACCTGAATCAATTTTATTTAAACGTAATGCACGAAAAACTGTGTCATTATTAGCTAAAACAGTTCCTAGTCAATCAAAAGGAAAAATATATTGTTATTTGTCGGAAAATAAAGTTTTAACAAATGATAATAAATCATATTCGGTTAGTAATTTAACACAATCAAATTCAGATGTTTCCATTACGAATACTCCAACCTCAGGAAGAAGTGCTATAAGTATAGTTGCTGATGGTTCATCTACTACATGGAGCAAAACATATTATTTGAATTTTTTCGCGGTCAATGTTGATGGAAGTGTGACTGATTTATTAGCTTCATGTCAAGTTGATAGATTTGAAAATGCTAATAAAGATGGTTCCTTTATTTTAAACGTGAAGAATGCGACAAATGGTTATTTTAATGATAATGATGCATTTGTTAAATATGATGATGGTGATTATGCATATCCGAGTAATTCACTTATAATGATGTTTAAATTTTATGATTCTATTGCGGATTTCTTTAATAATACTTCAATTAATTATAAATGTAATATAACTATAACTAAAAAAACTAGAATTTTAACTTTAACAACTGATTTTGTTACTTATTTAAAAGAAAATAATTATTCATATAGTAAAACAACCATAAATCTATCTAACAATTCGTTATGGTCAAATTTTGGTGAATTATTTGGTCTTGGTGATAATTGGGAAGGAATAATTGAAGATTTTTGTTTTGAACATCAGAATAAAACTATTATTCCGAAGCAATATACACCATTTGCTTCTTATGGTGAAACGATTTATTTTAATGGTGGATCACGTGCATTATCTGTTAATTTATTTTATGTTAACATTTGGAGGTAATGTTTATGAAAAAAATAATAGTAGTAGTTTCATTACTAATAATTAGTGGTTTATGTTTAACAATAGTTGCTAAAATTCAAGGATGGACTGATAAACCAGATACACCAGATACACCTGTTGAATCAATTGAGATTGATGTAGATCATTATGTATTTTAAAAATGATGTTGAGTTGTAATCTAATAATATAAAAATGGAGGTTACAACGAATTATGAAAAATATTATGGGATTAATATTAGATGTTGTAGAAAGTGGAACAGATGCACCAGCAATTGGTGAAGGAGTAAATCCAGACAAAGGCTCAAGTCTAGGAACTGAATTAAAAAATATTTGGGATTCTTCAATGGGATTTATTAATACTCATTCAAAAGGATTTGCTATTGCAATATCTTGTATTTGTGCGTTGCTTGTATTATTAATTGTTGTAATGATAATTAAAAAACTACAATGTAAGCGTAAGGGATATTATCGTTATAGACGATAAATTTTATAGGGGTTAAAAGTGAATAGGGTAATCTGTTCACTTTTAATTATTTTAGGAGGTTAAAAAAATGGAAGAAAAGAATTCTAAGTTTAGTTTTCGTATGAAAATAATATTGACTAGCTTGATGATAGGAATATTAATAATGCTTGCAATATTATTTAATTCAACAGTAAATGCATATAATTTGCCTTCATATGAAGTCAATAATGATACTTCAATAGAAGATGATTTTAAAGCATTTGGAATGAGTATTTATGATTATCAATCAAATAATGATGGTAAGGATGAATGGCAAGTTGTTTATATAGCTGAAAATTATACAGAAAGTAATGGATATATAGTTAATTATATATATATGTATAATCAATGCTTAGATAATACTATTGTTTGTTTTAATCTAAAAATGAATTTAAATAATCAAAGTAAATTTGATGCTGTTATTGATGATTATACTAGAGGTCCTGATCCTGAGGAAAAAATTGGTGATACATGGGTTAATCGTGAAATGATAATGATTTATTCTGATCGCTTGTTAATTGGAGATAATGATACTTATCATAACATTATTAAGTTAAGATTAGAAGCTAATGTTTTAAATTTAGATGAAAAAAGAGTTTATCAAACAGAAAGCATTTCATATCGTTCTTATACAAATAGTAATCATACTAATACGATTATTAAAACAAATTCGTTAAGTTATTCACAAACTTATAATAGTGTTTATACTGATGATGATAGAAAAGATAATTCTAATATTGATTTACCTTTATATCAAGAAGCTTGGAAGGGATATGATGCAAATGAAAATGAGATTTATTTTTCATATATTAATTGTGGATTTAATACCAAGTTATCACAAATAAAACTTAATAATGAAACAGTACCACTTGAATTTGTTGAACATGATAATGTTAATAATATTTCTATATTTAAAACAAATGCATTTGGATTAAAAGCTCGTGGAACAATGACTTATAAGATTAATGGATATTATGTAGGATCTAAATTTTATGACACTTCAAAAGAAGATGTAGTATTTAGATATGTATCAAATTTAACTAGTGTTGAAGTTGAAGCTGATAAAACAATGTCACATCATTGGGCACCAATTGGTGGAAATTATTCTAAAGTTTCATTTACTTTGACTGAAAAGAAATCTGGTAAGGCTATAACTAATGCAATTTCAGTACATTGTAGATATACATATAATGGTGTTAATTATGCTCCGACTCTTAATGTTAAGGATAATACTTTTTCAAATGTTTCTAGTGCTGTTTTTTCAATTCTGTTTAATGGCTCAAATCGTGATGGTGTTTTAGTTCATGCTTCAAATGTTGATAATGGGTATAATTGGATGTTTGGTATTAAAATACCAGCCGAATCTTTTGATATTTTAACAATTACTTATCAAGTAAAAGATGAAATAGTCACTGGATCATGCTATAAAAATGGACTTCATATTGAAAATATTGATGGTGTTGATCATGTCTTCGATATGAATGGTAATAACCGTGATAAAGACTATGGTACGAAAGATGATGGATTAATTTATGGTAAGGATAAAAATGGTAATTTAAAAGATGAAACTCCAACTGAAAATCGACCTACTAAGTATGATGAAAATTTCTTTGATAAGCTTTTAGATTTCTTAAATGTTTTCTTTTCGGTTACAGTTGGTGTTGGTATTTTAATCTTAGTAATTCAAATTGTATCAGTTGTTGCAAATGTATTTAGAAAGCGTGATTAAAATGTTAAGTATTTTGCCTACTGATTTTAATTCATTTATGAAAATGATAATGTCGCTTGGAAGTATAGCTATTATTGTATTTTTTGTATGCTTTGTTGTTAGACAAATTATAAAAGTAATTAGGGCTTTTAGAGGTGAATAATTTGGTTAAGATTTTATTAGCTGTTGCTGGTGCTGCAATACTTGTATTATATGCATCATATCTTGGCTATAAGCTAGGTAAAAAGATTCAACTAGCTAAGAAAAAGTAGTATCTATTTTGGATACTTTGCTTTAAATTGGTATCTATTTTAGATACCTGGTGTTGAGGTGGAATATGAAAAGAAAGATTTTGTTTATATTGGTATTGCTTGTAATATCTTTGTGTTTGGTATATATATTTACTCCAAACTTTACCTATATTTATGATCGTGTAAAAGGAATGATTTCTTCAGGTTCAGTAAAAGATCCTGTTGAGTCTTCTAAAACATTTTTAGAAATGTGGAAATCATTTACATCAGGGGTAGGTAATTTCTTTAATTCGCTAGGACATGCTTTTACATCCTGGAGTAATTTATGGAGTGGTATTTGTAATGCATTTAAAGCTATTTTTAAATTTATATCAAATTTCTTACTTTATGCAGTGTTTGTTATTCAATTTATTGATATTATGTGGATATTACTTGCAATGTATTTTAATGGCCAAAATCCTAGCTATAAAACGTCTTTTATGGCTAGGAAGATAATTGGCTTGTGTAATCGTTTAAATGCTTTTGCAGTTAATTTTAAGCAATTTATTAAGAACTTCTGGAATGAGTATAAAAAAGAAATTATAATCCTTTCAATTATTTTGTTTTTTGCAAGTGGATATGGTTCTATCATTATTTTTGAGGCAGGCGTTTATATTGTTAAATATGTAATTTCACTTGTGACTTTTACATCACATAAATTCTTGTTTAGCCTAATTAAGCTTGTTGTAGTTCTTGTAATTAAATTTATCAAATTTAATTCGATTTTTGAAAATATAATTATTGGACTTATTGTATTTTATTTTGTTGCAATTTCTCTATCTAAGAAGAAGCTTAGAAAAAATAAAAATCATAGATTGGCTCTTGTTGCGTGTGAAACAGGTGTTCTTAATCTTGTGACTGGTAAGCCTTCTGCAGGTAAGTCTTTATCTATAACTACTTTTTCATTAGATGCAGAAGAATTATTTATCCAGGACCTTGAAGAGGCTTTGCTACAAGTTGAAGCTGATTATCCTTTATTTAATGCAGCTTTATTTCATTTAAAATGTCGTATGATATTCAATTTAGTTTCTAAAGAAGAAATGGATGATATTGTAAAATCATATCCAGGAATAATTAAGGAATGTGATGATCTATACAATAAGCTCGAGCCTTTGTTCTTAAGAGATGATGGATTTATAGATACTTTTTATCGTTTATTTGTTAGGGGTTGTATGATTTCATCATCTTCAGGTATTGTAGAACCTTATTACGAAGAAAATGATGAAATAACCTATTCACACGCTTTAGATTATGATTCTTTAAGATGGTATCAGAAGGATATGAAGCTTTATCATGAGCCTTATGAAGTTTTAACCATGTATGAAATGGATAAGGAATTTAATTCACATGATTCAAGAGGTGAGGTAAGTGATGATGGAACATCAGCGTTCTTTGCAATGTTGTCACATATTTGTAAACGTCATGTAAAGGTGTTTGGTGATTATCAATCTAAAGACCAATTAATTAAGCGTATAAGAGATGTATCTGAAATAATTATTAGAATTGATAATAAGCAATATAAGTATCCTTTTTGGATTAGCCTATTACGACGTCCTGTTGTGTCTGTAGATAACTTTTGTCATAGATTGATTAGAGATTACAGAAGTAGTAAAAAGCCCGTAGAAAAGCATTCTATGAGGTATAAGCCTATGACAATTAAGCGTAATGATGTTAATGTTATGTATTTAATTATTAAAGGCACTGCAAATTTATTTGATAAACTATATTCATATTTTGATAATTTCCAATATATTAAGTTTACAGGCACTTTTACCTATGATGATAACTTTGACCATGGTGATTTGTTAAAATGGTCTATAAACATTTGTGAGCTTTCTCATAGAGGTTCTAAGCTTTATGAGTCTTGTCAATATTTTAATTTCTTCCAGGAAATTAAAAGTAAGAAGGAGCAGCAATCCTTAAATCTTGAAAATATTCCTTCATGGCCTAGTCTTTCTCCTGGCTTTGAATTTTATAATAAAAATGTGCATCAACATTTTAATGATAAATTGATTAATGCACAATTTAATAAAGATGATTCTTCATCAACAAATGGTGGTGATTTTGATTTGTATGGATTCTAATTTAGAAATACATTTTGACTATTTATCATTTACTTTTCCACTTGGAAAAGATTATATAAATAAAGCTAATCAAGTTATGTATGAATTGTGTCAATTATTTAACTTTGATTTTGAAAATGAATTACATCACCAGGACTATACTTTTAATAATTACAATCAAGAATTTATAATGGGTGTAAATGTTAGATTTAGGTATGGTGGTGAAGCTACTAAGATGAAGGTTGTTGAGGCTGATGCTAAGGGAAACGAAAAGGAAGTTGTTTATTATTCAGCTCAGCTTGAACTAAAAGGTTCAGGCTGTAGGGA
>ERZ779737.2018-NODE-2018-length-14218-cov-2.110852_pt1 | contig 14218 bp, 15 predicted proteins | sample MGYA00511889_ERZ779737 | MGnify/ENA primary metagenome ERZ779737 (study PRJEB29588, sample SAMEA2163575) | human gut metagenome | biome: human gut; feature: human-associated habitat; material: faeces | place: Denmark | collected 2008/2010 ...
GAACTATTTACATTTTTACCACTATGAAGTGCAAGAAAATTCATTCTACTTTTAATATAATAAGTAATAATCATACGATGAATATGATAGATATTATTATTATGATGAGTAGCATCTCCAACATTATTGAATTTATTTGAAGGACAAGTGCAACGTTGAGTAACACAGGCTGGAAATGTATCGCCAATAAGAATAATTTCATCAGTATTCTCTATAGGATATATACTAGATGCAGCAACTAAAGATAAATTAAATAAATCAGGTACAGGAATTGTATTAACGTCATAATAACGATTTAAATCTACAATACCTCTATTAAATATAGTAAACGTATCAAAGTTATAATATTTTTTATTCTCATTATAAAGAAGAATCCAATTTGAATCGTCTTTATTAGATACTTCAATAATAATAGAATTATATTCTTCAGCTGTAAGAGTCTTAATAGTAATTTCACTACTTAAAACTATAGTAGCTTCTTTTTCATCTGTTATAACTTCCCAAGTGCCTTCTGAATTTTGTTTTAAATATTCAGCATTATTATAACCATTAGCATATATAAGTTTCTCTTTAATAGTAGTTAATTCTTGTCTATAACTATCCGAATCATCATCTTTGGTTATAACAGAAATAATCCTAGTTTGAGTTCTTACATCTCGTTTAATACCATCAATTTCTTCATCAGCTTGTTTATAAACAATATCCGTAAGAGACTCATTAGGTAAACTAGTTCCACCTTCACTATCAGTACCTTCTTTGGCTAAGCCAAAGATATTCTCTTGAAGCATAGTAGAACCATTAATTAATTTGAAACTACTATCGCATCCAGCATTAGATATAGCACTATTATTTATAGGATAAAAGTCTGCATTAAGAATCGTAGGATATGGAGCATTATTTGCAATATCTGTAGTTTCTGTATCAAGAATAGAATGAACAAGATCTCCAGATTCCCAAGGACCTTTGATATGATCTCCCCAATCAGTAAACATATTAAAATCTTTACTAGTCTTAGGCATATCAGTCTTCTTAGTATATTTACTAAGCCTATCAAAAGCACCTAAATATTCACCGGCGTTAATTGATTTATCAGGAGTATTAAGATTCTTGCCATTAAGAAGATTTTCTTGAATAAGAGAATTTAATCTGGCTCTATCTCTTGCATTCCATGCTTGATGAATAGCGTCATTTCCCCATTCAGTACCAGAACTACCTTCATAATTATTAAGGCATATTTTAGCTTCTTTATTATACCTAAGACCTTTAATATAGAATGAAGGTAACACAGTATTAGTAACAAGATATTCAATAGGATATAACCTAAAACGACTTGCGGATCTAAAAGGGTCTTCATAATTATCTCCAATTACGTCATTAGTACCTATATCTCGAATAGTAAGACATTGCGAAATCCAGTTTGAAATCTCAGGTGTAGATTTAGCATAATAAATAGCATAACTTTTAATACTATTTTTAAATTTAGTAATATCAATATTAGTATTAAAAACTGAAACAAAAGTATTCATATTAACTTTAGCTCCATACAAATCAAGAGTTTTAGTTTTAGAAGCATTGATTATATGAGCATAAGTTCCACGAGAATTTTTAATAGGAAAACTATTTATATATTTACCTTTATGATCTATAAAAGTAATAAAGAAATAATAAGCTTCATCTTCCTTAAAAGAACCACTATTAGATATATCTTTAGATTTAAAGAAATCTCCAACTTTACCACTTCCACTATGAGGAGTAATAGAAGTATTAACAAAATCTTTTACACCACTAAATTCAGCAAACTTAACAAAATCAATTTTAATTTTTTGAAGAAGAAGTTCACCATCAATACTTGTGAAGAAATCAGTAATATCTTTATATTCAGGAGTAATAACATTGCCTCTAAGAAGATAACCATCAAAAGATGTTTGAGCTTCATCTTTAGTATAAGCGGTATTACTTATAATTATATCATCTATAGAAATAGATTTCATCTTAGATATAGTAGTAAAATCAAAAGTACTATTGACAGATGGAATATTAATTTCAAAAGTTTCATAACATTCTTCTGTAGTAAGACTTTTATATACTATAGCTAATTTGTAAGTACCTGCTTTACTAAATTTAAATCTAAATCCTTTTTTAGTTACATCGCCTATAGCAATATTCTCGCCATAATCAGGAGCGGCATAATATACAGGAGATAATAGAGAATAATCACTATATGTTCCATCATGTAATTTAATAGATATTGCGAATTGATAACCTCCAGCTTTAAGACCTCCAGCAATAATATTAACATCTAATGTGGGAAATACTATATCAGGAATGAGATTAAGAATATATTCAAAACCTTCTTTAAATGTAATTGTAGTAACATTATCTTCAATAATAGGATTTTCAATATATCCTTTATATTTACTTTGAGCTTCAGTAATATATAGAATACGAGTTTCATTATCACTAGATACACCTTCAGTAAATGTTATAAATAAATTAGTTTCATCAATATATGTGAATGTACCACTAATAGGATGATCTATAGTAAAATTAAAGTTACCTTGAAATACAATAGTTTTAATATCATCTTTATCTTTAGTTGTTTGATATATATAAACTATTTTATCAGGAATACCTTTAAAAAACAAAATGACGCCTAACGGAACTTCAATTTTACCAACTAAAGTTCCGTAGACGTCTAAGTCTTTTTTATAAACCTCAAAACCATTCTCGTTAATCAGAGTATTACCATCATCATTATACATTATATTTAATGCAAATGACTTAACACCATTTCTGACTGCACCGGGATTAGCATTAGGATATAAACCATCATTTATATTCATAATTAATTCACATAACGGTTTTTCATGTTTAAGAAGAAGTTCAACATAGATTTACTGCAATCATCTCGTTTATCTTTAGTAAGCCTATTGCAAGCATTTCGAACTTTTATTTTAGCATTATCGTATGCTAATGCCGGATTAGTATAAGGATTACTCTCTTTTAGATTCATAACTGGATGGCGGTAATTACGTTGAAGAATACGCATCATAACGAAGTTCTTTAAAGCATCAATAAGAACATCATTATTAGGTATAAGAGGAACATTGATTTTAAGTATCTCGTCTAGTGTCATTGGCAACCCGTGATATAACAGCCCCAACGTGCCTTTTCTGACATTCAGATGCAAATACGATCCGTTAATCGAGTAAGTGTATAAACTCTCTCTAGTGGCTCGTATGAAGTCAAAAACAACGTTTTCTGTTAGATTCCAGCCTATCGGAAACGAAACGGCAAGTGGTATATAGTTTCCACTATCATGTTCAAATGGAGCAGGATTAGTAGTAAAATCAGCACGTTTTCCACCAATAGTAACTAAACGAACATTTTTACAACCTTTAGGAAGTTCACAACGATAATCATCAAAATCAATAGTTTCTCCTATGTTAATATAATGTTGCTGAATATTTAAATCAGCAAGAGCTTCACATATCCAAGTAGGAATACGAGTAATGAAATCCATAGAATGAATATCATAATCTTCAATAATCCTATGAATAACAACACTAGAGCTAATCAGATTTTGGTCTAATGTATTCATCTACTTCATTGTTTTTAGTACGTTCACGTTTACTCTTAGCATGAGGATACCTATCCATAATAGTAGGATCATGCTGTCGAATATATTTAAGTTTAGCGTCAAATGCAAGATTATCAGCTTTAATAACTTCCTCTATTGTCTTATATTTAGTAATCTTACTATCAGTATTAATATTAATATGACAATGAGTAGGATGATATTTATAAAATATTTGATTAGGTACAACATCAACACCCATATTATGACGTATCCATTTACAGAACCAATAATAAGGATTATCAGATTTAACTTTCCAATTCTTACCATAAGGATTAAGAAAACTCTGAACTTCAATACCAGCAGCAATCATTTCATCTCTAAGACGAAAAGATGCAGCCCAATCAACAGATTCTCTAGCAATAGCACGTTGTACTTGATAAGTACCAAGATATGTACCAAGTGAAACACTACCACCACGTATCAGAGTTTCTATAAGACTCTTATTAAGACTTCGTTGAATCTGATTAAAAATACTATGAGGAATACGACACATCCAATCATAATATCTAATAATAGCAAGTAATTTAGGAATACGAACCGTACAAAGATAAGCGAATCTGTTATAAGTAATACGAAGAGATACTGCTTTAGCTTCGTTACTCCAATCAAGCTTTCTCAGAAGTTTAACTCCTTTTACTTTCTTACCTAGAATCATATTATCAAGCAACTCTTTAGTTATCTTATTAGATTCAAGTAGATTCAGATTAGCATAACAAATATTAGCTAGATTATTACGTCTAACATAAGTATTATGCAAATCTTTACTAAGTTTTTCAATAGTATTATAGCAATACTCTTGATAATCGTGGTAATAGTGTATAGATTCCATATAGTTTATTCTACTTTATTATGGATTAAACGTTGAGTTCCATTAGGATCATTAGGAGCATAAGTGCTATCACTAATAATCTTAACTTCATGTTCTGTAGGCTTAATACCAAATTCAGTTCTTAGAACCTCATATGTTATTCTTTCTATCATATCTGCTGGAAGTGGAAGTTCAATATCTTGACCATCATCTTCCATATACATAGTAATAACATCTTCAGGATTTTCAGCTACAAACACAATCGTTACAAACTTATAATTTTTAGCATCAATCTCAAAGTTTTTGAGAGTATTTTTGATGATAATTTTAAGTTTACCATTGACGACTTGATAAACTCCCCAAACCCCAGTAGGGGAATATACTGTGGTCAAGAGAGGAACTATGCTATTACTAGCGTATTTATATGTAATAAAACTACCATCATCATGCTGTGTATATACATGAAGAAACGGTGCATCATTAGGCATACGTAAAGGCGTTGGAACTCGATGCTCAGTAGTAAGAATCATATCTTTAGCACCAATTCCAGCATAGGTATTTTCTAAATCAGTAAGCGGAATACAGATTAAAGGTACATTAAAGCTAACTTTAAGAACCTCATCTACACCATTACGTTCAATACTTTGACGAATAAAAGTAGCAAAGAGCGACTTACATGCACTCTTTGCTCTTTCTTGAATGCTATGATCACCCGGCTTACCTAATATATTAGAAATTTTACTTCCTAGTTGATTAAGTGTTGCCATAGTAATACATTAAACAATTCGCCAAGTTTTATTAGTTGAAATACCTAACTCTTTAGTTTCACCACGAGGGATAAATTTCATATAATTAGTTGAAAGTTCAAGTATTGGAGTATCTGGTCTAGAACCTTTTATAATAGGACGATTCTTAACGGGAACAACTCCATGCCAAGGGCCACAATTAACATATTTATTAGTAACTCGGATAACGTTCTTTAGATTTTTTGAACCCCTACCACACCTAGGAGGTAAACTAGTTCTTGCGTAAATAACTGTCATGGTATATTAGTTTTTATGAGTGTCTTCTGTCGCATCTATAACCATAGTCATATTGCGAGAAATACGATTGTGATTTTTCCAAAATATTTGCATCATATCAGTACTAGGTTCAAAATCATTTTCAAACTCAGCACTTAAAAATCCAATAGGCATATCAGTTTTAAGATCTCTAATGAGAATGCTAACAGCAGTATTACAATCTCTCGATTTAAGATCACCAACGTACATACTAGAATGATATTTAGTAAGATTGCTCATACGAAATACATACTTGCTATCTCTATATAAACGTAGAATCGTATAAGGCATTATAGATGTAAGAACATTATTATAACGAACTTTATAAGGATTTGTTATACTAATATCATAATCTTCTGCAATAACAGTAAATTTATCCATGTTAATACCATTACAAAATTTACCACCATTATGAAAGTATGCTACATAAACACCTTTAGCATTTAGAGCATTCCTAACATTAGAAGCTATTTTATCTAATTGCATCCAACATTCAGCTTTAGATGCTAGAATATCAGTTGTAATCTTACGACGTTTTTTAGCAATCCATTCTTTAACGAAGACAACACCTATAGATGAAACAATAACACCAATCAAGTTTAATATAGCAATAAAAATACCACTCATTACACAATTTGTTTTATAATTCATATTTGTGTATTTAGAAAGTTGCTATAAACAAAAAAAATCCGACTACTAGCGGAACTAGCGGTCGGATCAGGAATAATTAAAATTGCCTTAATATAAATAACATCTGTGACTAAATGCTATTGTATGAACTTCTTCCAAGGAATATCTTCATCTTTACCCTTAATATCAGCAAGCCATCTTTGGAATGCTATACCTTCATATCCATCAGGATCAGTGAGGAATAGATAAGCATAAATAGCACATTCATGATGCTCAGTAAATAAGCGACCATAGAAATCAGCGTATGCCATATTCATCACGTAGGTAACATCATGCCAGTTAGCATTGTGAATATCATTCATATTATACTTATGCCAAATTTCTTTAACTTCTTCTAAAGTATAATGATGATGAGTACCATTACGATTTTCCATTTTAGAAACAGCCCATTCACATAAGTCTTTAGTAAAATGCTTACCGTAAAGTTCTTTATATTTTCGACAATCCCTCTTTTTTACATCTTCGTTTTCGTGAAGCATTTCAGTATGCTCATGCGGGTCTTTCATCATGACTTACATTATTTTTAAGAGAGTTATCAATTTCACGTTTAAGGTTCTGAAAAGCCGTAGCTTCAAATTCAAAACCAAAGATATTAACAGAACCTTTTGCAGTAGCTTTAGCTATAGCTGAATCAAGATAACTATTAACTACTTTAGGTATCTGTTCATCTGGAATGAACTTAGATAACTTAGCCAATTGAGGCTTAATAATATAATCAAGTGTAGGCTCAATAATAAAATCTAATTCATTAAGAACATTATAAGTAGATAGATCTAAACCAAAAAAACTACTCATAAATTTACCAATACCTGAAGTAACAGGAATCTTAATTCCACCTCCAATAGTTTTAACTATAGGAGTAAGCCATCTACGTACAGCTACTGCAACAAGTTCTGCATTATTCATATCGCTCTAAGATTAAGCGTTAGTGGCAGGAGTTGTAGCATTCGGATCTGGTACAGCAGGACCAGCAGCACGAGCCGCTATTTCAACAACCGGACAAATTTGAGTTGCATCAATCTTCTTGATATAGCGAACATAGTTACATTGACCATAATCAAAAATTTGATCATCAGCAGCTTTACGACGTTCAGCTTCAAGAGCGATAGCAGATTTCAAATCACCTCTAACATCTAAGAACTCACGAGCAACTTCTTTCTTGAAACACTCAATATCTTGTTTGTTAAGAGCAGACTCTTTATCCAAACGAGCAAGAGTTTCGAAAGTAATTCTGTCATTAGCTTGTCTAGTCTCACGTTCTTCTTTAACTAAAGCTAAAGCCTCTTTAAAAGTATTGATTCCAACAGAATCAGCATATCTTTCTGACTTCTCTTTAGCTAATTCAGACATTAAACTAGAAACAAATTGACTTTCAGCGAAAGCCGCAGTACCAGCAACTTGATTGTTACAACAAGCTCCACCAAACCAATTTTTCAAACCTAATCCTGCAAAAGCGGCAAGACCTAGAGAACCTGCAACAGTGTTGTAGTTAATTTGTCCCTTCGGAACTTTAACCCCAGTTTCATTTTCGTTAGTCATAATAATTATTTGTTTTAATGCACCTCGACATTGAGATGCACAACAAATATATTACTATAATCAGCAATGATAAGAATTAGACTTATAACATGAACATTAATATTAATACTTGAATTTTGTATTCAAGGATTCTCTTTTAGCAATTGCCTCATCAATTTTCGCATTAATGGAGGGAATACTAATGTAATTCATAAAAGTAACATAACCTATATGATAAACATCAGCAATTTTATTCTTCCAAATCCAACAACAACTTCTATCATCATTGATATAAGTTTTAGCAATATCCTGAATATCTCTAATCAACAAGAGTTTATTCAAATTAGTATAAGTCACAGGTGTCATACTGGGAAATTTAAATCATTAATAGAACGTTTAGTCGATGATATAAGCGAGCAATGATTTTCCCTTATACGACAAAAAGAAGCACTAAAACGATTAGTAATAGTACTTCATTAGTCCGCGATTATACGCTTTTAGAATCAGCAAAACGCTGAGTAATACGTTTAAATATAGGTTTAAGAATCAAATCATATCCAAACGTAGAAATAAGAAACGAAAGCAATACTGTTTCAAGTGAAGCATCTAGTTTAAATACATAAAGGATTGCAGTAAGAATACCAACAATTAAAGTAATAATACTTTTAGCTTTTCTCGAAACTTTGCATTTAGTTATGTTAGATATTGTCTGTATAATGCCGTATGTTGTTAGACATACTATAGCAATATAAACAATACTAATAGATTGAGTTAGTTGTAATAATAATGTATCTTCCATCAAGCATTTACATTATTTGTATAATAAATATTCATAGTTTGAGTACCAGCTTTTATACCGATAGTTAATTCTGTATTAGAAATCTCTGGATAACCGTTTCCTAAATTTAACATAACTTGTGTTGGATTACTAGTATTTATTTTACCATTAATGTATGGAGATCTATCACTACCATCATTCATTTCTAACTTAATTTCATCTATATCTATATTAAATTGAAATAGAAAATTAGTAGTACCAGTACCTATACCGGGATAAACCATCATAAGTATAGCTCCAAAATCAGTATTTATTTCAGCTAAATATTGATTAGAAGCTGTAAGATTATATTCTTTACCTCCATGCGTATCTTTTATTTTTGCATGAGGATAATTTTGACCGTGTTGACGTACACGTTGTAATATAAGTCTATTTGATTTTTGACTTACATCAATAGTTTTATTAATTCCCCCCCCCCGTAACAGTAACAACACCTTCACGAGCAGGATTTATATAATTATCATTAGCAGTTACATCAAAACTGCCATTATTTGTTCCACTTGCAGGACTAACAGAAATCCAACTAGGTTTAGCCATAATAATTACGTTTAATGATTAACTAGTTTATACAAGAAAAGGTCTAGTAGATACCTTAGTACCCACTAGACCCACAATATTCAAATTAAATACAGATTATGAAATGGTCCAAGCAGTATTTGTAGTAATCGTAATCTGTTTAGTTTCACCAGCAGCTGCAAAAGTCAAAGACGTCGGAGATACAGATAACGTAGCATCACCAGCAGCTTGAGTTACAGTATATTTCTGCCCATTAACAGTAATATGTCCGGAACGAGTATTAACTGTCGGATTAGCAGCAGCAGTAAACGTAATCTCGAAAGCATAAACATCACTTGCTCCCGGATCACCCTCGATAGATGCACCTGAATTATATTGTTTAGTAGCGACTACTAATTTACCAGCAGTTAACCAATTTGAAGCATCGGAATTAACAGTAAACGTAATAGAAGCCAAGTTAGAATTACCTGTAAACTTCTTAGCTTCACCTGTTTTAACGAAAGCTAAAGATTTAGTAGTAACATCCCAAATGTTAGAACCCGACTGTTGTATTGCAACATCTTCCGTTAAGTCTTCAACTGCTACAGTAATAGATCCTGAACGGCCTTCACGTCCTTTATAAACAGGAGCAGTAACATCAACTTGTGAGTTACCAGTACCCTTAACAGCAGATAACGTAATCCAGCTGGGTTTAGCTTTTAACGAATAAGCAGCACGCATAATCGGAGCACCAACTCCATCAACTAAACCACCAATTTCAACAGCAGTTGCTCTTTCATCTAAAGAAGAATTTGAAACCATAATAATGACAATTTAATTATTTATAAATAGATTCTGAGTTCCGCACGCTTCCACATCACCTTCTCTACTGGGGTTTGCAGAGCGTTGCGGAACTTTTAATAGTTTAAGAAACAGTCCAAGAAACATTAGAAGTTACATTAACAGTTTGAGTACCTCCTGATGCCTCAAATTCAAGACTTGTTTTATCAAGATTTAAATAAGGATCTTGTTCAAATGTAGCAGTATATGTTGCATCACCAGTTACAGTAACTTCTCTTGTAGCATTTGTATTACCATCGCTCCATTTAACGAAATGATAACCAGAATTAGCTGTAGCTTTTATTGTAACTTTAGTGTTGTAAGCATAAGTACCACCACCACTAACAGTACCACCTGTACCAGCCGTAATAGTTAAAGTGTAAGTTTTATCAATTACAATCCATCTAGCATACCAAGTCTTATCTCCTGTACATTTTGTTGAAGTAGTTAATTTAGTACCTCCTGTTGAAGCTTTGGTGTCATACCAACCATTAAATAAATAATCATTAGCAACAGTAGAATCTCTATTTGCAGTAGGTAATACAGTAAGTCTAGAATTATAATTTAATGTTTTAGTTGTATCACCTGTACCACCATTTGCATCAAATGTCCAAGTATAAGAATTGACATCCCAAATAGCATAATATGTAACATCTTTAATTACTTTAGTTGTAGTATAAACATTTGGGACATTAGTTGCCGTAGTTGTTCCCCAACCTTTAAAAGTATATCCTGTTTTAATAGCTGTAGGTAATGTACCTAAAGTACTATTATATTGAAGTGTACGAGAAGATTCACTAGGTGTACCACCTTGTCCATCCCAAGTAACAGTATAATTTTTATAAGTCGGATTCCATCTAGCATACCAAGTTTTATTAGATATTACTTTTGTAGTAGTAGTTAATTGAGTTCCTCCACTAGAATTTGGAATATCAAACCAACCTACGAAAGTATATGTAGCAGCATTATCTTCATTTCTAGTACATGTAGGTAATGTTCCAACATTGGTATTATATTCTTTAGTTATAGTTGTAGTAGAAGGAGTATTACCACCATTCTTATCAAATGTAAACGTATAACTGTTGATAGACCATCTAGCATACCAAGTTTTAGTTCCAGTAACTTTAGTAGATGTTGTAGCTTGAGTACCACCACTTGCAGCAGATGTATCAAACCATCCAACAAATGTATAACCTGTACGACTAACAGTAGGCAATGTACCAAGAGCTGTATTATAAGCTTTTGTTATAGTTGCAGGACTTACAGTTCCACCTCCATTTGCATTGAAAGTATGAGTGTAAGATTTAGTACTTCTAGTAACATAAGCATAATAAGTAACAGTTCCTTTAATTGCAGGAGTTTCTAAAGTTAATTCAGAACCAACTTTAGTTCCCCCACCATTAGCAGCAGTATACCATCCAACAAACGTATAAGTAAATTCAGCTGTGTTATCAGGAATAGTCAAAGTACAAGATCCTTTAGAATTATATGCAACACTTTGACTAGTTTTATTCAAAGTTCCATAAGTTGTTTGATAACTTACAGTATAACTTCGAATATTGGATGTCCAATGAGCATAAACAGTTGTGTCTTTAGCAGCCATCTTAGTAGCAGTAGTTACTTGAGTTCCTCCTGTTGCAGCAGTGTACCATCCAGCGAATGTATAAGTATATTGTGCATTAGAAGCTCTAGTAGGTGTAGGCAACGTACCATAAGCAGAATTATATTCAAGATTTTTAGACGTTTGAGTTACAGTACCACCATTAGGATTAAATGTTAAAGTATAACTATTAATTGACCATTGAGCATAATATGTAATATCTTTAGTTACAACAGTTGTAGTAGAAATTTTAGTTCCACCACTAGAAGCTGTGTACCAACCAAGGAATGTATATCCTGTTCTAGTGCAAATTGGAAGTGTACCTAAAGCAGTGTTATATTTTTTAGTAATAGTAGAAGGACTAGGAGTACCTCCACCATTGCCATTGAATGTAGCCGTATAAGAACGTTTAGTAGCTGTCCAATGAGCATAATAAGTAACATCTTTAGTTACGATAGTTGAAGCAGTTATTTGAGTACCGCCTGTAGCTGCCGTAAACCAACCTGCAAAAGTATAAGAATATTCAGCAGTTGAAGCTCTTGTAGGAGTTGGTAAAGTACCTAATGTAGATCCATGAGTCTTAGTTGTAGACGCAGGACTTACTGTACCATCGTTAGCATTCCAAGTAACAGTATAAGATTTAAGAGTAAAGTATGCAGTTAAAGTTTTAACTGATAGCATTCTTATATGTTGAGGATTATTGACATAATGAGTATTATCTACACCATCTGTCCAATAAGCAAATTCATATCCTGTTGCTGGAGTAGCTGTAATGTATACATAAGAACCTTCTTGTCCTGTAAACGGACTAGGAGAAGTTGTACCAGCTCCAGTAGGAGAAACATTAACTGGAATAATTATATTATATACAGACCATTTGGCAGTTAAAGTGATATTAGCTGTAGGAGCAAAAGTGTATGTATTAGAACTAGAAACTTTAGTAGTTCCATTATACCATCCTTCTAATTTATACCCGGTTTTTCTAGTAGCAGTTACAGTAGCATTCTTACCATGTTCTATAGTTTGACCGGCAGGACTTACCGTACCCTTAATTGTATCATCAGATACTGCATTAACAACATAAGTCTTAATTTGATATCTAGCAACAAGAGTTCTATTAGCAGACATCGTAATAGAAACTTGTAAACTAGAAGAAATCAAATTAGAACCTTCATACCAACCAACAAAATTGTAACCAGTAGGAGCAGCTTTCGCAGTAATTGTCTGCGAAGTATCACGATAATAAGTTCCAGTAGCAACACCCGCATTTGAAGCAGAACCAATAGAACATTCACCGATATTTGTGATAGCAGTTTCTGCACTATTAAGAGTTGTAGAAGAAACTTTTAAAGTAAACTTATCTTGCTCAGTTTGAGTACAATTTACAGTTTTAGTAATACCACTGACAGTAACAGTAACAATTGTTGTTCTGCTAGCACCAGAATTCTTACTTGCAGTTAAACCAACAGTTTTATTACCCGTGCCACTCTTAGAAGCAGGAGTAAGCCAAGAAGCAATAGCCATCTTAGTACCCCCCCCTAATTATGAAACCGTCCATTCGACATTAGAAGTAACATTAACTGTCTGAGTTCCACCAGCAGCTTCAAACTCAAGAGAAGTCTTATCTAAATTTAAATAAGGATCTCGAGTAAATTTAGCAATATAAGTCTTAGTTGCATCAACAGTAACACTAAAGTTTACATCATCTGAAACCTTAACTCCATCTTTCCACCAACCACTAAAACTATAACCTTCTGCCGCTGTAGCATGAATCGTTGCAGTAGTACCATCAACAAATTCTTCAGAATCAGTAGCTAAATTCTTAGCACTTCCGATTCCTACACCACCTTGCGTAGTATCATTAGTATCAGTTCTAACAGTTAGTGTAAACTTATCAGGTTCAGGAATAAGATCACAGTTTATGGTAACTTTAATATTCTTTTCAACAACAAAGCTATACTCATTTTGACTATTTAATGGAACTTTAATTCCATCAACAAGAACATCTCCAAGAGTATAACCAGCACTTACATTAACTTTAATTTTACAAGTCTCACCATCAGCATAAGTTCCAGCTCCATCCATTGTAGCACTTCCATTAGGAATAGCTTCATATGTAACTTGGAACTCGTCAAGAGAATCAACTTCAAATATATCTTCTGAGCTGGGATATATTATGACGCTTTCAAACAGCTCTATAATTTATGACACATATGTAGACAATATTAAAAAGGTTACAGCTCAGGAAGTTGTAAATGCAGCAAGAAAATTTCTCGGAACAAATAAGAGTGCTGTATCTATAGTACTTCCTAAATCAATGGAAGGTGTCAGTCAGACAAAAGAAACTAAAACTCATTCAGCTACTAAAATTTCTGAACACAATGGCACAGTCAAATACCAGATTGATAACGGCTCCACTTTATTAATAAATCAAAATAAAAATAACGATATTATTGCAATTAGCGTGATTGCAAAGGGCGGCGAATTTCTCGAAAAAATTCCGGGCGAAGGCACTCTGACAGCCGCAACAATGCTTAAAGGAACCAAGAAATTTTCTGCGCAGGAACTGGCTCAAATTCTTGATGAAAATGGTATAATCATCGAACCTGGCTGCAGTGAAGATTATTTTGTAATCAATGTTCAAACGACTACTGCTCAAATAGATAAAACAATGGAAATTCTGGATGAAATAATTAATCATTCTACATTTGATGACTATGAAATTGAG
>ERZ779737.2021-NODE-2021-length-14200-cov-9.237752_pt1 | contig 14200 bp, 9 predicted proteins | sample MGYA00511889_ERZ779737 | MGnify/ENA primary metagenome ERZ779737 (study PRJEB29588, sample SAMEA2163575) | human gut metagenome | biome: human gut; feature: human-associated habitat; material: faeces | place: Denmark | collected 2008/2010 ...
GAAATATCCAGGAATCCTTTACTCCATACTTTTCCTTGACTTCAGCGGTGGTGTAGAAATCATTAATGGAAGGTTTGTCTCTGACCGGAATCTTAAATTCTATAGACTTATTGAATAAGTTATCAATATCTTCTTTTTTCAATAGAAATTTATATCCAAGTCGGGTGGCTTTTAGTTCACCTCTTTTCAGATAGCCATAAAGAGTAGGTCGGGTTACTCCAATGTATGTGGCAGCTTCTGTGATAGTAAGAATAGGCTTGTCTCTGATCTTCTCAATCGGCTTTTCCTTGATGACTTTTTCGACAATTTGGTTGTTAGCCTTAATAGAAGCCTCACGTTTCTTCTGTTTATACAGAAGGTTTGCACATCTGTGCGAACAACAGGTTGTAGTTGTTTTATGCGCAATGAATTCTTGCTTGCACCACGCACAGATTCGTCTGATTTCAATGTTGCTACTCATGTTATTTCTCCTTATTTCTCCAATATTTTTGTATAACTCCGTAAAATCCCGTAAAATGGCGTAAAAGTTCTCCACGACCTTGTCAACGATAATCCTTAGATTTTCGTGGTGAGGTACACAGGAGGTACAAAAAATGGCGTAAAAAGGCTTAGCAACGATTATCAACGATACTTGAGCAACAAAAAAGGCGCCCGTAAAGAGCGCCATATTAATCGATTATAATCAATATAACTATTTGATAATCAAGTATTTACTTACCGATGCAACATGTAGATATAATTGATAATCAAAAACTTATATTTTAAACGGTAGAAAAGTATTTTTTAGACCATAATGGGTTGTTTTTGAGCCTGAATTTACTGTTCCTACGTTTATTCTTCAACATAAAATTAGAACCGTGGAAAATCTAAATTTTCCAACTGAAGTTCACCTGTTTTCTATCTACTTACAAAGATACAAATAATACGTGAGTTTTTCGCCAAGTATGTCAACTAAATGCAAGAGAGTTTCGCGAATATTGTTTTACTGAACAAAGGGAAAAATAAAACTATTCTCTCTTTTCCCTTTATTTGACTTTACTTTAATAGACGTATATATGAATACGGTAGTAAAGTCAAGGCATTTTCCACTATTAACGCAATATATAAAGTTCATCATAATTCAAGAAAATGTCAATTCTATCATTTTTTTGAATTATACCATCAATAATTTATTATATGTTCAAATATAATAGTATATTTGTGACAGTAATGTAATAGTTATGGAACGTAAACTTTTGAATCGTATAAAAGTTATTCTTGCCGAAAAAGGTAAAACTAATAAATGGCTTTCTGAACAGTTAGGAAAAGATCCTGCAATTGTTTCAAAATGGGTGACAAATACTTCACAGCCCAATGTGGAAATGTTAATTCAGATAGCTAAGTGCTTGGATGTAAAGGTTGATGATTTATTAAGAACCGAGTAATTATGGAAAATGAAACAGGTTATGTATATATATTGACAAACCCAAGTTTTAGAGAAGATTGGGTCAAGATTGGTAAAAGTTCACGTCCTGTAGATGTCAGAAGCAAAGAACTTGATAATACTGCTGTGCCTTTACCTTTTGAGATTTATGCAACTCTCAAAACAACTAAATATGCTAAAGTTGAGAGACAGATACATAAACAGATTGATCGTCTGACAGATTTGCGTATAAGACAGAATCGTGAGTTTTTCAATATAGCTCCATCTGTCGCTTTGGATATTATGCGTGATATTGCAGATTTGCTAGATGACGCCGAGCTATATGTATATGTTGATGGGAAGCCTGTTGTCAGCAAAAGTAAAGATGAAGATAAGAAGATAGAGGCTGAATCTAAAGAAAAACAACGCAAGACCCAAAAGCCTCCGTTTAAGTTTCATATGATTGGCTTGAATGTAGGGGATACGATTGTTTTTGATCCACTTCGAATGCCTGTCAGAATTGCCAGTGATGATAAAATTGAGTATGATGGCCGTCTGTATAGCCTCTCTGCGTTTACAGCTAATTTCTTGCCAGAAGAAAAGCAGAATACATCGGGAGCATATCAAGGCCCTAAATATTTCAGTTATAATGGGAAGGTGTTAAGTGAATTGAGAAAGGAAAAGGAACAGCATTAAAAAGTAAATTATATATGATAAATATACGAAAACTTGAAGCAGAACTTTGGGAATCGGCTGATCTGTTGAGACAAGGCAGCAAACTGACAAGTAACCAGTATTGCATGCCCGTCTTAGCATTGCTGTTTCTTCGTTATGCTTATAGCAGGTATAAATTGGTGGAAGCAGAGATATTGAAAGATCGTCCTTCGCGCGGAGGAAGAGTAATGCCTGTTGAGCCAAGCGATTTTGAAGCAAAAAGCGCACTTTATCTTCCTCGGGAAGCTCAGTTTGATTTTCTTGTCAATTTGCCGGACAATATCACTTCTGCCGGACTGAGAAACAAGGACGGTCAGCCGGTGAATTCATTGGGTGAAGCCGTAAATAACGCCATGCAATTGGTGGAAGAGCAAAGCGAACAGCTTACAGGTGTATTGCCCAAGACATATACGATGTTCGCCGATGATTTGCTCCGTGAATTGCTGCGCATTTTCAACAATAAGACAATTGATGAAATAGGTGGCGACATAATAGGCCGAATATATGAATATTTTCTTTCAAAATTTGCGAAAGCTGTAGCCAGCGACGATGGGGTTTTCTTTACTCCAAAGTCTTTGGTGAAAATGCTGGTCAATGTGCTGGAGCCGGAACAAGGCGTGATGCTCGACCCTGCATGCGGTTCGGGCGGTATGTTTGTTCAGACCGGTGATTTCGTAAATGCGGCAGGAATGAACGCCAATACGCAGATGACATTCTTTGGTCAGGAAAAAGTGGAATACAACGCCCAGCTCTGTCTGATGAATATGGCTGTTCATGGTCTTAACGGACGTATTGTGTCTGGCGATGAAGCCAATTCGTTCTATCATGATGCGTTCAATCTCGCAGGCAAATGCGATTATGTGATAGCTAATCCTCCTTTCAATGTGGATAAGGTAAAATCGGAGTCGGCATTCAGTGCGGGACGCCTTCCTTTCGGACTGCCTGGTGTCAATGCCAAAACAAAGGAGGTGGGCAATGCCAATTATCTTTGGATTAATTATTTTTACGCTTATCTTAATGAGCGTGGACGTGCCGGCTTTGTCATGGCAAGTTCAGCTACCGACAGTTCCAACAAGGACCGCGACATCAGGGAACAGTTGATAAAGACCGGACATGTAGATGTGATGGTCAGCGTAGGGAACAACTTTTTCTACACATTGTCATTGCCTTGTTCACTGTGGTTTTTCGACAAGGCTAAACGGGAAGAAAACCGCGACAAGGTGCTTTTTATAGATGCCCGTAAATATTATACAGTTGTTGACCGCACGCTGAACGAATGGACTGAATGGCAGCTGCTCAATTTGCAGGCAATCGTCCATCTTTACCGTGGAGAAACAGATAAATATCAGGCATTATTGGAAAAATATAATCATGATATAAGCGAGGCGGTAAATTCTATTTCGGAAGAAGCACTTTCATTTGTGTCTTTCCTTGATGACGAGACTGCCAATCAGTTCAACTGTTCATTGGCATGGCTTAGCAGTCCGTGGAACAATTATAATGAATTATCCAAGAACTTGAATGGACAGATAGAGCAAACCAAGAGTTGCGTCAAGTTGGCGGAAGAAAGGCTGAAAAAGCGTGAACTGAAATCCATGAGGCTGGCAGGAGATAAATTCTGCAAAGTGCTTGAGGAAATTCTGACGATTATAAGAGAACACGAATGGCTGGCCGGAAAATTTGGTAAAGGCGAGTATAACGACATTGCTGGGCTCTGTAAGATTGCCACTCTGGACGAAATCGAGGAAAAGAACTATTCGCTCACACCGGGTGCCTACGTGGGTGTTCCGGAAGCCGAAGACGACGGTGTGGATTTTCACGAACGTATGAATGAAATTCATGCGGAACTGGCAAAACTTCATGAAGAAGCAAACGTGCTTATGAAGGAAATATTAAACGACTGGGAGACGCTGAAATGAGCATGAATAATAAGACGGAAACATTGCTTTCCCTGCTGGATGAATATAAAGCATTGGGTATTGCGGAGCAGATAGACTACAACAAGTTCTATCTGTATTCCCTTATTACCCATTCCACAGCCATTGAGGGCAGCACAGTCACTGAAATAGAAAACCTGTTGCTTTTCGATGAAGGTATCACGGCAAAAGGCCGTAGTCTGCAGGAGCAGATGATGAATCTGGATTTGAAAGCGGCATACGAACAGTCAATGAAGCTTGCCAAGGCGCATGCTGATTTTTCTGTCGATATGTTAAAAGGCTTGTATGCTTTGGTGATGAAAAACACGGGTGGAGAATATAACACAGCAAGCGGTAGTTTTGACTCGTCGAAGGGAGAGTTGCGTTTGCTTGGTGTTACAGCTGGTGTAGGAGGAAGTTCCTATATTAATTTCCGGAAAGTTCCTGCCAAATTGGAGGAGTTTTGTCGATATATAAACAGTCTGCGGAAGGAACTGCTGAATACAGACGATGTAATCTCCAAATATAGGCTTAGTTTTGAAGCACATTACCAGCTTGTCACCATTCATCCTTGGGTGGACGGAAACGGACGCATGTCAAGGCTGGTGATGAATCATCTGCAATATGAATTCGGTCTTATTCCTTCGAAAGTAGTCAAGGATGATAAGGCAGAATATATCCAGTCGCTTATTGATGCACGCGAACAGGAAACGCTTCTTCCTTTCTATGAATTTATGTTCGACGAACATATTCGGAACATAAATAAAGAGATTGAAGCATACAAGAAGTCACAGTCTGCTGACCTGATAAAACCTGTATCTGACCCGATAAATAATATATCTGACCCGATAACAGAACGCTTGTATCAGGCTATTATAAAGAATAATAAATTGAATTATGCTGGATATGGAGCGTTGTTGGGTGTATCGGAAGCAACTATCAAACGCCGTTTGGGTGAGTTGAGGAAAGCTGGGATTATTGTTCGTATGGGTAGTAATAAGAGCGGATATTGGGAAGTGGTAAGTTTGAAGGATAGAAAGGAGGGAAAGGTATGAGTGAATGGAAGAAAGTGAAGTTGGGAAAATTATGTGATATCACTTCTAGTAAAAGATGTTTGGCATCTGAGAGAAGTAATAATGGTATACCTTTTTATTGTTCAAAAGAAATAATTCTTTTAGAAAAAGGTGAAGAAATTAGAGATTCTGATTACATACCTATAGAATTATATTTATCCATTAAAGAAAAATATGGAGTACCTATAACTGGAGATTTACTTTTAACAACAAGAGGAACAAATGGCATTCCTTATATTTATAAAAAACATGATTGTTTTTATTTCGCAGACGGAAATCTCTCTTGGTTTAAAAATTTCAAATCTGATCTTGATGTTAAATATTTATATTATTGGTTTAAATCAGATACTGGGAAACATATTATTGATTCTATTGCAAAAGGAACAGCACAAAAGGCAATACCTATTGATGGGTTACGTAATATAAATATTTCTATTCCATCAATTCGTGTTCAATGTAAAATATCTGAAATCCTTTCCCGTTACGATTCCTTGATAGAAAACTACCAAAAACAGATTAAGTTATTGGAAGAATCAGCACAGCGTCTTTATAAAGAATGGTTTGTTGATTTACGTTTTCCAGGGTATGAGAATACTAAGATTGTGGATGGGGTGCCGGAAGGATGGGAAAAGAAGCAAATTAATGATATTTGTAGTTTGATAACTTCTGGAGGAACTCCATCAAGAAGCAATAAAAGTTTTTGGGATAATGGTAATATTAAATGGGTAAAAACAAAAGAATTGAATGATACCTGGATTATTGATACAGAAGAACATATTACTGAAACAGGTCTAAACAATTCTTCTGCTAAAATATTTCCTCCTAATACAATCTTAATGGCTATTTATGCCAGTCCAACTTTAGGAAGATTAGGTATTTTAGGTCATGAAGCATGTTGTAATCAAGCAGCTTTGGGATTTATTCCAAATAAACTTGTTTCTTGGCAGTGGCTATTTTATAAGCTATATGAACTTCGAGATAAGTTTAATTCGATTGCTCGTGGGGCTGGTCAGCAGAATATCAGCGCAGTAGTAGTAAAAGATACAGAAATTGTTGTTCCTGAAAAAAATATTATAGATAAATATACTTCTTTTGTTACAGAGATATTTAATCGGCAAAGAACTATAATTAGTGAAATTAAACTACTCACCGAAGCCCGTGACCGCCTGCTTCACAAACTGATGAGTGGAGAAATAGAAGTATAAATTTAATATTGAAGTATTATGCAAGATATAACAATAAAAAATTTCCGATGCTACGAAGAAAAAAGTATAGAATTTCGTCGTGGTGTAAATTTGCTGATAGGAGATAACTCTGTTGGTAAGACATCATTGCTGCGTGCATGCAATCTGGTTACGAACGCTTTTTTCTCAGGCTATAGCGATGAAAACACGGTATGGAAAAGTGCGGAAGACAATGATTTTAGAAATACCGGTATTACGGAGGAGCCTATTGAAATTCTATTTCATGTGGGAGAATGGGATTTTAATACAATCTCGACACCTATAGGAGAATCATATTCTCTGGTTAGAGATGTGGATTTAAAGATTGAAAAGAAGTCGAAGAAGAACTCACGGAACCTTATTTCTGGCTTGACACCTTTAAGAAGCTACGCAAGCAATCTGAAGCTTTGGTCGCATATTGTATTGAAAGATAAAGGAATCAAACAGATTAATCCTCTACCCGTTTATGCATGTTTTACTACAGAAGATATTCACTCAACTGTCAAGTTGGAGAAAAACAAGTTTAAGACATATGTACAAAAACCTTCTTTCGGATATTATGGTAGTTCTGATTGTAGGGGGCTGCTTGAATGCTGGATAAAACGCCTGCTTGTATTGAAAGAAGCTCAAAGAGGTGAGGAAGAAATTAATTCTGTAAGAAATGCCATTATTGATGCATTAGGTCCTACTGGGTGTAATATCATCAATGATATGGATATACGTCATAATGAAGGCAAGGTATATTTCAAGTTTGTTGACGGACGCGAATCAGATTCCGCATTACTTTCCGACGGCTATCGTCGTTTGGTGAATATTGTGATGGATATTGCTTTCCGTTGTGCTTTGCTCAACAAGTCTATGTTTGGCGACCAGTGTTACAAACATACACACGGAACTGTTATCATTGATGAGATAGATGAACATCTGCATCCGGCTTTGCAAGTCCGTGTGCTGAAAGCATTGCAAGATACATTTCCAAAGATTCAGTTTATAGTAAGTACACATGCTCCGCTGGTGATGTCATCGGTTGAACCGAGAAAAGATGAAAGCGGAAATGATATCAATGTGGTGTATAAACTGGAATATATTGATGGGGAATACACGCATAAGGAATTGAATATCTACGGAATGGATGCTTCAACAATTATTGAAACGTATATGGGGCAGCCTTCGCGAGACTTGAAAGTAAATAATGATATTAAATCCATACTGGAATTAATAGACAAAGGTGATATTCAGGCTGCAAGAGAATCATTGAAGGAGTTGGAGCAAAATATAGCATGTGGCGATCCTGAATTAACAAGAATGGAAGCACTAATATCGTTTATGGAATAAAACAAGCCTTATGATTCTGATTATAAAAAATAAAGAACCGAAAGAGTGGACAAAATATAAAAGTACTCCAGGAGTAGATTATCAGGCTATTCCAGAATTAGTCCAATCACTATTGAAAGAACAGGGATATATATGTGCCTATTGTATGCGAAGGATACCTACGAAAGATAAAATATATAAAAAAGACGGAGTAAACTTTGTATATACCAATGAGGACCATCGCATAGAACATATCAAAAGTAGAGAACTACATGACGATTTAAAACTGGATTACACGAATATGGTGGCTTGTTGTCCCGGTCATATTGGAACGCAAGATCACTGTGATAGATTAAAAGGACCGAAGGATATTTCGTTTAGTCCAATTGATAAACAATTTATTGAAACTGTCAGATACAGTTCCAATGGAGAAATATCTTCAACAAATGATGTGTATAATAATGAGATGAAAGATGTTCTTAATCTGAATACAGAACTGCTGCGTAGGAATAGATTTTTAATGCTGACCGAGGTTATCAGTCAAATCAATTCAACTTGTAAAAAAGGGAAAAACTGGGATAAGAGAACTCTGGAGCTGTTTTTAAAGAAATACAGTGAAAAGCATTCCGAGAAAGACGAAGAAGGAACAAAGGAAAAATATTATCCATATTGCGGTATCATTATTTGGTATTTACAAAAGAAACTACGAACTTTAGGTTAAAACTAATTTGAATTAGATCATGTCAATAGACTACAGCGAAGACCGACTCATACAGAAAAGTGCCGCCGAGTTAATGGAAACAGAACTTGGCTGGACTTCTGTTTATGCATACGACAAAGAGGTATTGGGAGAAAACGGTACACTTGGTCGTAACAGTTTTCATGAAGTATTGCTTACAAAGCGATTCCGACTTGCCTTGAAAAAGCTGAATCCGTGGATAAACGACAAGCAGATTGCAGAAGCTATTGAAAGAATGACGGAACGTATGAGCAGTCAGACTCTGATGCAGATAAACGAACAGAAATATCAGTTTATCCGTGATGGTATACCAGTAACACGTATAAAACAGGACGGTACATCGGAAGAAATAAAAGCTGTAGTCATAGATTTCGAAAATGCCGGCAATAATGACTTTCTATGCGTCCGGGAACTTTGGGTTTATGGTGCGCTATATAGGCGCAGAGCGGATATTGTGGGATTTGTAAACGGAATACCATTGCTGTTTGTTGAACTGAAAAACCACAATGTGGAAGTTGAAAATGCTTTTAACGAGAATTATCGGGACAATCTGGACACCATACCGCAGTTGTTCTATCATAATGCCTTTATCATTTTCAGTAACGGATTGGAAGCCCGTGTCGGTACCATTGATTCGAAATGGAAATTTTTCCATGAGTGGAAACGACTTACAGAATTGGATAATGGAAACATAGAGCTTCCGACCATGCTGCGTGGTATCTGTAAAAAAGAAAATTTCCTTGATCTGCTGGAAAACTATATCTTGTATGACCACTCCGACGGAAAAACGGTGAAAATTATGGCGCGAAACCATCAGTATCTGGGAGTGAACCAGGCTGTGGAGATGTACAGAAACCGTGAATATGTAAATGGAAAACTAGGCGTTTTCTGGCATACGCAAGGAAGCGGCAAGAGCTATTCCATGCTGTTCCTTGCTTGTAAAATCAGACGGAAATTTGCGGGTTCGCCAACTATTGTAATCCTGACCGACCGAGAAGAACTGAACAAACAAATCAGTGACACATTTGAGAATTGCGGTGTGCTTGGGAATGTGAAAGCCAAAAGTTTCATTGCAAGTAGCGGTGATGATTTGATAACAAAACTGAATGGTAATCCTTCGTTCATATTCTCCTTGATTCAGAAATTCAACAAGCCTGATGCCGAACCAATTTATCCTGACCATGATATTATTGTAATCAGTGATGAAGCGCATCGTACGCAGAATGGAGTATTCGCCGAGAATCTTCTGCATTTGCTGCCTACAGCAAACCGCATAGGATTCACCGGCACGCCTCTGCTTCGTGATGATAATATAACTGCCAGAACTTTTGGTGGATATGTCAGTATATATGACTTCAAACGTGCCGTTGACGATAAGGCTACTGTGCCGTTATATTATGAAAACCGCGGTGAACGTTTGAAGGAACTAAAGAATCCGGAAATCAACGAAGAAATTGCTGCCGTTCTTGAACAGGCTGGCGAAATTGATGCTTCGCAACAGGCGAAACTGGAACGTGAATTTGCCAAAGAGGTACATTTGCTGACGGCGCCGAAACGACTCAGAATCGTTGCGAAGGATTTTGTGCGCCATTATAGTGATCTGTGGACTTCGGGAAAGGCAATGGTAGTGTGCTATAACAAGGTGACTTGTGTACGCATGTATAACTATGTACAGGAATATTGGCAGAAGGAGATAGAGTCATTGGAAAAACAGATATCCAAATCCATGTATCAACAGGAAGTACAGGAGTTGAAACGTAAACTGGAATGGATGCAACAAACGGAAATGGCAGTTGTCGTTTCTCAAGAGCAGAACGAAATACAGACATTCCGGAAATGGGGACTTGACATTTTGCCGCATCGTGAAAAAATGGAAAAACGCGAGCTTGACAAAGAGTTCAAAAACACAGATAATCCACTGCGTGTAGTATTTGTCTGTGCAATGTGGCTGACCGGATTTGATGTCAAGTCGCTTTCATGCCTTTATATCGATAAACCAATGAAAGCTCATACACTGATGCAGACTATTGCGCGTGCAAACCGTGTGGCTGACGGTAAAGACAATGGCTTGATCATAGATTATATAGGAATTGTAAAGGCTCTTCGTAAAGCATTGGCAGACTATACAGCCTGTCCGGAAGGTGGAGCCGGTGGCAATGATCCGACAATTGACAAACAGGAACTGATTAAACATGTGACGGAGACAATTTCTGCAGCTACAGCTTTTCTTAAAGAACATGATTTTGAACTACAGGAACTGATAGATGCAGATGCATTTTTTAAACTGTCGCTGTTGAGAACTGGGGCAGACACTGTATGTGAACCGATTGAAATACGTAAAAGCTACTGTACATACATCACTACTTTGCTGAAATTATGGAAGTTCCTCGATCGTGATGATATCACGCAGGAAATGAAACAGAGCAAGGATGCACTTGAGGCAATCTACAAAGAGCTGCAGAAGAAACGCAAACATGCTGACATCACTAATCTAAGTGTAGCGATTAATGCCATTGTTGATGAGCACTTGGAATTGGATGCTGACAATATAGTATCGGAAAGTGGTTCGAACCGTCGTTTTGATATCAGTAAAATCGACTTTGATTTACTTAGGCGGGAGTTTGCAAAAAGGAAAGAAAAGAATCTGATAATGAAAGATATCCAGGAATTACTGCAGGAGCGTATTGTTCAGATGATGGCAGCTAATCCTTCCAGAATCAATTTCTACGAGAAGTATCAGGAAATCATTCACAACTATAATGCTGAACAGAATAGGGCAAGCATTGAAAAGACTTTTGAAGACTTGATACATCTTACAGAAGAGTTGTCGGAAGAAGAAAAGCGTTACATCAGAGAGGGATTTGAAAATGATGAACAGCTTTCTTTGTACGATGTATTGTTTAAAGACGATTTGTCTAAAGAAGATATTAGAAAGCTGAAGAATGTAGCCAAAGACTTGTTGGGCAAAATAAAGTCTATGCTAAAGACAATGGATCATCCGTTTGACAAACAGGAAACAAAAGCTTCTATTGTTATTGCAATAAGGGATTTACTATGGCAAGAACTACCTGAAAGTTATTCAGATGAAAGCATTACTTATTATCGTGATGCTGTGTTTAATTATATCAGCCAACGATATGGTGGGGTAGCCTGAATATACAAAATCAATTTTTATCAAATAAATTATGATGACTTATAAAGATACTACACTTTGGAAAGAAGCATTCAATGATAAATACGGGCATATTGCATTAAGAGAAAGATTAACTAATGCGTTTGAAATAGCACATAATAATGCATCATTTCTACTCAATAAAATTAGAATAGATTTTCCTTCATTAACAATACATGATATAACTCATGTTGATAGTCTTTGGCAAGTTGCAAGTATAATTGCAGGAAAGGATTATCAATTAAATCCTTTGGAAGGCTTTATTTTAGGATGTTCATTTCTTATACATGATGCAGCATTATCTTATATAGCAGTAGGGGGTAAGGATTCATTGCGCTCTACCACTGAATGGAAAGATTTTCATTCAGATTATTCTAAATCAGATATGACTGATGAAGAAAAAGAATATGAAACCGATTTTAGAACTATTCGTTATCTCCATGCTAAATACGCAAAGGATTTATGTAATCAGATTTTTGATAGAGAAAATGGATCTACGTTTTACATTATAGAAGATGATGAATTAAGAAAACATTTATGGCAAGTTATAGGTGATATTGCAGCAAGTCATCATTGGAATATGGATAAAGTCAAAACGTTAGGAAATCAAATCCCTGCTTTAGCAGGTTTTCCTGTAGACTGGCGAATAAATCCATTGAAATTAGCTTGTCTTTTGAGATGTGCAGATGCGGGACATATTGATTCTGGGAGAGCGCCAGACTATCTTTTAAAATTATTAGATATAAATGGAGTTTCTCGAAATCATTGGGAAGCCCAAAATAAATTATCTCAAATAGATATTGACACAACAAATAAATCTAATGTTATTATTGCTTCAAATATTGCTTTTTCGGAATCAGATTATGCAGCATGGAATGTTGTTTACGATGCTGTTATGGTTCTTAACAATGAGCTTATTCAATCCTATGAAGTTTTAAATAATCTTCCGTCTCCGATACCTTTTCAGGCACGTCGGGTAAGTGGTGCTGGATCAAGAGAAGAATTATGTAGATATGTAAAGACATATGGATGGTTCCCTTGTGATGCAAATATTCATATTAGTAATATTGAAGGGGTTATAAAGACTCTCGGAGGGGAAAAATTATATGGAAAAGAAAAAAAAGTAGAGTATGTCGTACGCGAGCTAATACAAAATGCAAGAGATGCCATTGTCGCTAGAAAATATTTGGAAGAAGGCTTTGAAGGTCGTATTGATGTTTATATTGAAGAAAAAGATAATAATCAATGGCTTATTGTTAAAGATAATGGTATCGGCATGTCTATGCAAACCATAAAAGACTATTTATTAAATTTTGGAAAGAGCTTTTGGGCTTCAGATCTAGCTAAAGAAGAAAATCCAGGTTTGGCATCTTCTGGATTCAAATCTGTAGGTCAATTTGGAATAGGCTTTTATTCTATTTTTATGATTGCCTCTGAAGTTATTGTTGAGACTAGGAAATATAATGAATCGCTAAATAGCAATATTAAATTACGTTTTCCTAATGGTTTATGCTTACGTCCAATTGTATCACAATGTAATGGTAGCAGTATGAATGTAAGTACAATAATAAAAGTATGTATTAATCCTAAAGAGGTAATCTGGAAAAACATTGTAAAAGTTCATTCAGGGATGTCTGGTGTAAAAGATTTTAATGTGCCTTTTAAGGATGTTTTGGCAAATATTACTACAGGACTTGATGTAGATGTGTATTACAAAGAACTAGGACATTCTTTTGGCAAAGTTCATGTTAATATTGTTTCTGAAAGCTTGGATAAACGTCAATGGTTAATTGATACAACATATGCAAACCATCATGAAAATCAGAGGTATGTAAATTATATAAATAGTAATTATAATCGATTACGTTATATTTATCACAATGGAAAAATTGTTGGTCTGGCTGCATTAAATACACTTTATCAACAACATTCTTCATATATGGATATTCATACTGTAGGAGGATTATCAACTTTTTCTTGTAGTAGTGGAATGGGGCTTTATATGGGATATGTTTCTACGGAACCAGAAACAGCTAAACGTGATGGAAAAGTTGAAACTCAAATACTAAACGAATGGGCTATAGAACAATACCATATTTTACTTCAGCAAGGGTTAACTGATAGTGATAAACTATGGTTACCATATAACTTATGTAGTTTTGATATTGATATGTGTGATATTTTAATGGTTTATTTTGCTAATAAGTCAAATTTATTTTCTGCTGATCTAAATTCATTATTATCATTAATAGCAAAAGGAGCTAAATTAGTTTTTGCGATTTCGCCATATGGTAATGATGATAGAATTGATACATATACGGATAGGGAAAGAAGTATTAGTATGTTAAATGATAATGAATACCTTTTTATTCCATGTACTAATAGTAGTTTTTTAAATACTGAAGTTAAAGATAATTCTTATTTTAACATTATTAGTTGTATAAAAGCTGTTGCAGCCAAAATGAAACTTAAAATCCAATTTAATTTGGTTGATAACAAAACTCATTCTGGAATAGGGGGAAAGTATAAAGGGTTGGTCCTTAGTTGTTCGTGATTTAATGTATATAGGGAATTATTTAAAAAAGAGTTCTCAGTAAGCTTCCAAAATTGGCGTATTGACTAGCATGTTTCTTTCGCATACCTTCGT
>ERZ779737.2022-NODE-2022-length-14193-cov-2.538619_pt1 | contig 14193 bp, 12 predicted proteins | sample MGYA00511889_ERZ779737 | MGnify/ENA primary metagenome ERZ779737 (study PRJEB29588, sample SAMEA2163575) | human gut metagenome | biome: human gut; feature: human-associated habitat; material: faeces | place: Denmark | collected 2008/2010 ...
AGGTCTTGGCGGAGGCAACGATGAGCGTGAGCAGACTCTTAACCAGCTTCTCGTTGAAATGGACGGCTTCGGTGCAAATGAAGGTGTAATCCTTATTGCCGCAACCAACAGACCCGATGTTCTCGATCCGGCTCTTATGCGTCCGGGCAGATTTGACCGTCAGGTTGTTGTAAGCTATCCCGATGTAAACGGCCGTGAGGCTATCCTCAAGGTTCATGCAAGAAAGAAACCGCTTGCGCCCGATGTAAATCTCAAGACTATTGCTAAAACAACAGCCGGATTTACAGGTGCAGACCTTGAAAATCTTCTTAATGAGGCCGCACTTCTTGCCGCAAGAAAAGACAAAAAAGCCATTACCATGGACGAAATCAAGGAGGCAACAGTCAAGGTTGTTGTCGGTGCAGAGAAAAAGAGCAAAGTAATGAGTGAAAAAGAGAAAAAGCTCACAGCCTACCATGAGGCAGGTCACGCAATTCTCTTTGATAAGCTTGAAACTCAGGACCCTGTTCACGAGATTTCAATTATCCCGACAGGTATGGCAGGCGGTTACACAATGCCACTTCCGAGTGAGGATAAGTCGTACAACTCACGCAGAGGTATGTATGAGGATATCGTTGTAAGTCTTGGCGGTCGAGTTGCCGAAGAACTTATTATGGATGACATCTCAACAGGTGCGTCAAACGATATTGAAAAGGCTACAAAAACAGCCCGTGCAATGGTTACAAAGTACGGTATGACTAAGGAACTCGGTTGTGTATGCTACGGCACAGACAACAATTCCGTATTCCTCGGCAGAGATATGGGCAGCAGAACTCAGGATTATTCCGAGGCTACCGCAGCTAAAATCGACCAGCTTGTTCTTGATATGATCAACAAGGCATATGGCGATGCTACCAAGATTCTCAGCGAAAATATGGATAAGCTCCACGACATTGCAAAATATCTTATTAAGCATGAGAAGATGGGCAGTGAGGACTTTACTGCCGTAATGAACGGCACATATAAAGAACCCGAAGAAGTTGAGCAGGAAACTGCCGACAAAGAACCCTCAGCCGAAACAAAGGTTGACGAGTCCACAGAAGGTTAATATCAAATAAACATAGCCTCTCGCAATGAGAGGCTATGCGTGTATATGTAATGAAAATTTAAACGAATGTATGAAGTTGTGTCAGGTGTTTGACACAGTAAAGGGTAGATGAAATGGCACAGGATAAAATTATTGTGAGAGGTGCAAAAGAGCATAACCTCAAAAATGTAAATGTTGAAATTCCCCGTAACAAACTTGTCGTAATTACAGGACTTTCGGGTTCGGGCAAAAGCTCCCTTGCATTCGACACAATCTATGCCGAGGGACAGAGAAGATATGTTGAAAGCCTTTCTTCCTATGCAAGAATGTTTCTCGGTCAGATGGACAAGCCGAATGTTGAAAGCATAGAGGGACTTTCGCCTGCAATATCAATTGATCAGAAAACTACTTCAAAGAATCCCCGCTCAACGGTCGGTACGGTTACGGAAATTTACGATTATCTCCGTCTTTTGTACGCAAGAATAGGTGTTCCGCATTGTACGGTTTGCGGAAGGGAAATCCGTCAGCAGACTGTTGACCAGATTGTTGATAAGATTATGACCTATGACGCAGGCACAAAAATTCAGATTATGGCTCCCGTTGTAAGGGGCAGAAAGGGCGAACACGCAAAGGTTCTTGACAGTGCCGGAAAATCGGGCTATGTCCGTGCAAGAGTTGACGGGATTATCTATGATTTGTCGGAAAATATTCCGATTGAGAAAAATAAAAAGCATAATATAGAAATCATTGTTGACCGTCTTGTAATCAAGCCTGAAATCGTTTCAAGACTTTCCGACAGCATTGAAACCGCCTCAAAGCTTGGCGGCGGTCTTGTTATGGTGAACTTCAACGGCGATGAGGATGTGACTTTTTCACAAAAATATGCCTGCCCCGAACACGGTGTGAGCATTGACGACCTTTCGCCGAGAATGTTTTCATTCAACAATCCGTTCGGTGCGTGTCCAAAGTGTACAGGACTCGGCGTGTTCCTCAAAATTGACGAGAATAAAATTATTCCCGATATGTCAAAAAGTATCCGTGACGGCGGTATCAAGGGCAGCGGTTGGGCAATGGAAGGCAGTACAATTGCCGCAATGTATATGGAGGCTTTAGCGAAAAAGTACAATTTTTCGCTTGACGAACCGCTTGAAAATCTCCCGAAGGAAACTATCGACAAAATCCTCTACGGCACAGGTGATGATGAGCTGACAATCAATAAAAAATCGGTTTACGGCGGAGGTACTTATCAGCATAAATTTGAGGGTATAATCAACAACCTTGAACGCCGTTACCGTGATACAAGCAGTAATTGGATAAAGGACGAAATCCGTTCGTATATGGCAGAAATTCCGTGCGATCTTTGTCACGGTGACAGACTTTCAGCCGAAAGCCTTGCGGTAACAGTAGGCGGACTTAACATTGCCGATTTCTGCAAAATGTCGGTTGTTGACGCACTCGACTTTGTAGGTCAGCTCAAGCTTACAGAAAAAGAGCAGATTATCGGTGCTGAAATTGTTAAAGAAATTAACGAAAGACTTAACTTTCTTAAAAGCGTAGGCCTTGGCTACCTTACACTTTCAAGAAGTTCGGGAACACTCAGCGGCGGTGAAAGCCAGCGAATCCGCCTTGCAACGCAAATCGGCAGTTCGCTTATGGGTGTGCTGTATATTCTTGACGAGCCGAGTATCGGACTTCATCAGCGTGACAATGAAAAACTTCTTGCAACCTTAAAGCGACTTCGTGACCTCGGAAATACTGTTATCGTTGTTGAACACGATGAGGACACTATGTATGCCGCAGATTGTATTGTCGATGTCGGCCCCGGGGCAGGTATTCACGGCGGTGAAATTGTCTGTGTCGGGGATGTTGAAAAGATTAAGCAATGTCCGAATTCAATCACAGGCAAGTATCTTTCGGGGGAACGCAAGGTTCCCGTTCCCGAAAAGCGCAGAAAAGGCAACGGACTTTTCCTTGAAGTCAGAGGAGCGGCTGAAAATAACCTTAAAAATATCAATGTTAAAATTCCGCTCGGTGAATTTGTCTGCGTAACAGGTGTTTCGGGTTCGGGCAAAAGCTCACTTGTAAACGAAATTCTTTACAAAGCCCTTGCCCGTGACCTTAATCGAGCAAAGACAATTCCCGGCAAGCACAAGGAAATCAAGGGTATGGAAAATCTTGATAAGGTAATTGCCATTGACCAAAGTCCTATCGGCAGAACTCCCCGTTCAAATCCTGCAACATACACAGGTGTGTTTACGGATATCAGAATGCTTTATGCCGCTACAACCGATGCGAAAATGCGTGGTTTTACGCCAAGCAGATTTTCATTCAATGTAAAGGGCGGCAGATGTGAGGCTTGTCAGGGTGACGGTATTATCAAGATTGAAATGCACTTTTTGTCGGATGTTTATGTTCCGTGTGAGGTCTGCAAGGGAAAGAGATATAACCGTGAAACTCTCGAAGTAAAGTACAAGGGCAAGTCAATCAATGATGTTCTTGAAATGTCTGTTGAGGAGGGAATGGAGTTTTTCTCGAATATCCCGAAAATTTACAGAAAGCTGAAAACCTTGTACGAGGTTGGTCTTGGTTACATCAAGCTCGGTCAGCCTGCAACAACGCTTTCGGGCGGTGAGGCTCAGCGTGTAAAGCTTGCAACAGAGCTTTCAAAACGCAGTACGGGCAAGACAATTTATATTCTTGACGAGCCGACAACGGGCTTGCACATTGCCGATGTACACAGACTTGTTGATGTTCTTCAGCTTCTTGTTGACGGCGGAAACACGGTTGTTGTAATCGAACACAATCTTGACCTTATCAAGACAGCCGATTATCTTATCGACCTCGGTCCCGAGGGCGGTGACGGCGGCGGTACAATTGTTGCCAAAGGCACTCCCGAACAGGTTGCAAAGGTTGAAAAATCATTTACGGGTCAGTATCTTAAACCGTTACTATAATTCTTATAGAGAAAAATAATCGTTTTAAAAAATAAATATAAAGAAATTTCGGAGAAATTGCATTGTTTAGTGCAATTTCTCCTTTTTTTGAGCCTGTAAGTGGGAGGTGATTTTTTTGACAGACCAAATTCTTATAGCGTTGATTTCATTTGCAGGAACTCTTGCAGGCTCTCTTGCGGGTATTTTCACAGCGTCAAGACTATCAAATTACCGCATTGAACAGCTCGAAAAAAAGGTTGACAAGCATAATAATCTTGTTGAGCGTGTATATCTTATTGAGCAGCACGAGGCAGTTAATGACAACAAAATCAAAACAGCGGAACACAGAATAGCGGATTTGGAAAACGAACAAAACAAGGAAAGGAAAATATAATATAATGAGTAAAATGAAAATATGCTTAAAAAAGCCGTGTTTAAAAAGAGCGTTCAGAACATTTATTCAGACTGCTCTCGGTTATGTTATTACCAATGTAACCCTCGCATTGGGCGGTCTTGATTTTAACGACGGTGATGTTGTAAAGAACGCTCTCATCGGTCTTGCTGTTGCGGCTGTTGCGGCAGGCGCATCGGCAGTAATGAATTTAAAAGAAGGAGAAGATAAAGAAAATGAGTAAGAAAATATATATCAGTCCGTCAAACCAAAACGGCAACACCTATGCAACAGGCGGTACAAATGAAATGGCTCAGTGCGACAAAATCGCCGCCGCAACAGCCAAAGCACTCAAGCGCTGCGGCTTTGAGGTTATGGTTGCAAAGTCGGGTACGCTTATGCAGACACGCTGTCCCGAATCCGACAAGTTTGGAGCAGACATTCATATGCCAATTCACACTAATGCGTTTAACGGCAAATATACGGGCGGTACAAGAGTGTTTTGCCTGAACTCAAACGGCAGAAAAGCCGCTGAATCGGTGAAAAATGCCCTCGGAGCAATCTCGCCCGGCAAGGACGATTCAGTCAGCTACAAAACCGACCTCTACGAAATCAATGTGCCGAAGGCATTAACCGTGTATGTTGAGTGCGAGTTTCACGACACCGTGACAGGCTCGGATTGGATACGCAAGAATACTGTGGCAATCGGAGAGGCAATCTGTAAGGGTATGTGCAATTATTTTGATGTGAAATACAAAACTGACTCTGCAGGCTCAGACAGTTCAAAAGCGGGTTCGGATAAAGCTTTCAGGCGTTATATCGTGAGAATAACCTCGTCAAACGGCGTGAATATCCGTAAAGGTCCGGGTACAAATTACGATGTGAACGGTGCTGTTCCAAAGGGCGGAGCGTACACGATAGTCGATGAAAAGTCGGGTGCAGGTGCAGCCAAGTGGGGCAAACTCAAAAGCGGTGCCGGATGGATAGCACTTGATTATACTGAAAAAATAAGATAAAGCAAAAAAGGAGTCGTGATTTTTCACGGCTCCGATTTTTATGCAGAAATTATGTAATTATGAATTTTTCTCAAACGCAAAAAAGACCGTCAAATGACAGTCTTTTTCGCGATTGTGTGTTTTATGAAAATGAATGTTTCAATAAAGAAGCAAACATTTTTGCCGAATATTAAGTGAACTTTTTCTCTGCCCACTGCTATATATTATACAGATTTTTAGGGGTAAATTCAAGGTGAGAGGGTGCAATTCTAATATTCATACAGTCGAAAAGACAAACTGTACAAAAAATCAAGAAGATGTTTGTGCAGTATTTTTTCGGAATCTTAAATTACCCGACAAAAATGATGATTTGAAAAATTGGCTCTATACAAAATAAACAAAAAGTAAATCAATAAGAAATATTGTTTTTACTGTTAAACACCATTTTTAATTGGATTAATCTTTTTCCTGCGGATATTTGCCATAAAAATAAGTGCAACGATAAAGGCTACAGCTTCGCCGATCGGGAATGCAATCCAGATTATTGAAGATGCAAAATCAAAGCATGAAAAGATGTATGCAAGGGGCAGAGGAACAACAATAAGTCGTACAAGCGAAAGTATTAGCGAATGCACACCGTTGCCGAGTGCCTGAAAAATTCCCTGATACGCAATGTTAGCACCGACAAATATAAAACCGGGTGTGATAATTCTAATTGCAAGCATTGCAAGTTCGGTTGTCGATTCTGTAAGTGAGAATATTCCGAGTATCTGTTTTGCAAAAATTTGAAGAATTATAATTCCTGCACAAAGAATTGATACCGTGTAAATAAGTCCGTATTTAATGCTGTCGTTTACTCGCTTTTTATCCTGTTTGCCGTAGTTGAACGCTATAATCGGAATCATCGCATTGTTCATGCCGAATGCGGCAAAAAATACAAACTGCTGAATTTTGTAGTAAATACCGTAAGCCGTAACCGCGTCCGTTGAAACTCTTACAAAAATAACATTAATGCTGTATGTCAAAATTGACATAAGTGCCTGCATAATAATAGCGGGGATACCAACCTGATAAATCTGCCTGATAATCCTGCCTTCGGGTTTCATATATTTTAATGATGTGTTGAAATGCTTTGAATTGCATCTGAAATAGAAATATGCGTCAATAAAGAATGAAATGAACTGACCTATAACCGTTGCGATAGCCGCACCGTCAATACCGAGCTTCGGGCAACCGCACCAACCGAAAATCATAATCGGATCGAGTATCATGTTCACAACCGCACCGACAATCTGTGCAACTGTTGTCTGCATTGTGTATCCCGTTGCCTGTAACAGCTTTTCAAAAATCATGTACATACTAACGCCCAGTGAACTGTAGGTGCAGATTTTCAGATATGAAACAGCCATTGATGTGATAATCGGATCGCTTGTTTGTGAGGCTATGTATGCGTCAACTCCGAAAATTCCGAAAAGCACAAATACAACACAGGTGCAAAGTGCAAGAAAAATTGAGTTGCCCGAAATTTTACTGCACTTTTCTTTATTGCCCTCACCAAGACTTCTTGACAAAATCGAGTTGATGCCGACTCCCGTACCGACTCCGACCGCAACCATAAGCATCTGAACAGGAAATGCCAGCGTGAGTGCATTTACCGCATAATCACCGAGTGCGGGTATATTCGGATCTTTCATACAGCTTACAAAGTAGCTGTCAACGATATTGTACACAGCCTGTACAACCATTGAAATTATCATCGGAACACCCATAGTAAGCAAAAGCCTGCTTATTTTTTCAGTTCCCATTTTATTCATTTTTTGCGTTTTTTCCATTATATAACCTCCGATGTTTTTGACACAAAAAATGTGCAGCATTGAAAATCCGGACTTATGCCATTCAATGCTGCACGATTACTCTTATTATACACTTTTTATTATGCTTTTGTAATTGATTTACACACCAAAATTTTAGTGAAAACGCAAAATCTTTTTGTTGATTATCCGAATTATATGTCATAAACGAAGAAATTTTGGAAAAACAGAGCATAGTCCGTACAAAGGGACAGTGAATGTATGTCGCTTATAATATCGAACAAATGTTCTTGAATTTGTTCGATATGTTCTATATAATGAAATTAGAAGGTTAAAAGCCCCATCATACCTTCGAAATGAATAAAGCGGAGAAAGGACATATACATGATAGATTATTTTGAATGGTCAAACGAATATAAGAACACTGCAAATAACATTGCAGATGTTATTGATAGGCTCAAATCTGAAAAAAGAGGTAAATCGAATTTTTCAAAAAAAGAACTCGATGTAAAAATCGCAAAATACAAAATTTATTACAATGAGTGCATACACATTTCAAATTTACTTTTAGGAAGATATTACGGAGAATGATTGAATGAAAAAGATAATTCATATTACGGACAACAACAAGCACAAAATTATGGCTGATTCGGGTTTTATCCAAGGCAGTACCAACGAAAGCTCTCGTGAAAGGATGAAAAAAATTCTTTCAATGGCTGTTCTGAATGAACTGACCGAAAGACAGAGAACCTGTATCATTGATTACTATTTCAACGGGAAAAAGCAAAAGGAGATTGCCGAAAATCTTGGGATTGATTCGTCAACGGTTTCACGCCATATTATTAAGGCAAGGGACAAGCTAAGGCACATTGCTTCATATTATGTAAATTAGTCGGTTTGAATTTCAAAATCGGGGAGATACCACAAAAGAGCTTCTTCGGCACTGCAGCCGTTTTTGCAAAGATAGTCAATTCCCGAAAGGCTCACACCCACACATTCGGCATTTTCATCATAATTTTCTGCGTAGCAATCCCAAGGCGAGGCTACGCTGTGAAGATATTTGTAATTCACATTTTTATATGTAGTGCCGTTTGAGGTTTCGGAAAAGGGAATAAACAACACTTCGCTTTTTTTGCGGAGTGTTTTGTTTTTTACGCTTTCAGCCGCTTTTCTTATCTCCGAATAAACATCCTTCATATTCCCCGAAGCGTTTTCCTCATACAAAAAATCGTTTGTCTCAAATGAGTCGGGCTTTGCCCTGTAATCGGTGTTCATAAGGATGGCTGTTGCCTTTACTGTTTCGGCAGAGTAGCTGTTTTTATAAAGTCCTGCCGTCAGAGCACAGAGAATTTCGTCTGAAGATTTTGGATTTTCAGGCGTGTCCGCTGTTGATACAGCTTGACTTGCACGGCTTTTTGCCGAACACCTTGAAGCTGCCATCGGAAGCACGGCGGTAAGAATTAACAGAACTAAAACTGTACATATTTTCCCTCTCATTATATTGCTCCTTTATTTCGCACAAAAAAATAAATAATACTAATCTATTTTGTGACTTATTTTTTCTTGACATAACGGTTATGTTGGCTTAAAATAATATATGATTGAACTGAAATAATAATTACCTGCAATTCAATTTGCATTAACAGCGCTGTTTTACTGCGTCTTATAATAATCGTGTAACACTGTTGCTCTTAAAAATCGGCGTGTTACGGTACAGAAACGGAGAATTATATGAAAACAAAATATTCGATTATACCATTTATACCGGCTGTTATCGCAGCGGTCGGTCTCAAAATAATGAGTATGTTTGCCATGGACGGAAACGGTCTTTTGTTCGGAATGAATAAGTCATCAATCAACTATTGCGTAATCGGAATTTCGCTCGGACTTTTTGCGTTGTGTGTGCTGATTAACCTTTTTGACAGAAGAACCGCACCGGTTTGTCCCGTAAAGAGAAATGTTGTTTCGGGTACACTCGCAATTTTGTCGGGTGTTGCAATTGTCGGTTCATCGTTTCTTACTCTGCTCAATACAACCGCCGGCAACAGTGAAGGCTATCTTTTGAGCATTCTTGTTGCGTTGTTCTCAATCCCTGCAGCCATCGCAATGGTTATGATAAGTAAGGTGCATTTTACAGGCAAGACAATTGTTTCAAATGCGTCTATGTTTTTTGTTTTCCCTGCGCTTTGGGGCTGCTGCGGACTTGTATCCGAATTTATTGCCGCTACAAAGGTTTCAATTTCAGCAAGCGATATGACGCCGCTTTTCTGTTATATCTTTATCACGCTTTACCTTTTCGCAAGCTCAATGGTTGTTTCAAGAGTAAAGGGCAAAAATCCTGTAAAGGCCTGCTTTATCTATGGTCTGCCTGCCGCAACTGTTTCACTTGCATACGGCGTAGGGGCTGTTCTTACCTCTTCTGTTGAAAACACAGGTGTCAGCGCTCTTGTGAATGGTATTATGTTTATTATTCTTGCTGCGTATATTGTTTCGTTCACTGTAGAAATGTTTACGGACTGCCTTACAAAAGCAGAGGTTGAAATTATTGACAGCCTTCCCGAAGATGAAGATACATACGAAAACAGCTACATCAGTTCGGGCGGTTACGACGAACTTGTTGTATCCGACAAAAATGATGAGGATGTTCCTCTGAGCGATGACAGCTACGAGACTGTTGCACAGGGTCTTTCTGATTTCGTAATGGGTTATGATGACGATAACTATGATGAGTCAACTATCAAAGACGCTAATATAAATGACGGTCTTGTTCTCGGCTACGGTGATGAAAATCAGACTCAGCTTGCTGAAGAAATTGCCGCTGAGCCTGAGAAGGAGAAGACTGCAGAGCCTGTTAAAGAAAATCCCGTAAAGCCTGTTGAAAAAAATACAGCGAAGCCTGTTAAAGAGAGTCCTGCAAAGTCTGTTGAAAAAATTACAGCAAAGCCTGCTGAAGAAAATTCTGCAAGGTCAGTAAAAAATATTTCGGCAGAGCCTGAAATTCACGAGGAATTTAAGAATGCAAGGCGTATCAATACTCCCGAGAAAAAGCCGGAACCCATAAAGACAGAAACTCCTGTTGAAAATTTTGAAGTTACAAGCGACAGAATGAGCGAAATCGACAGACTTCTCAAGGAACTTGAAGATAAAAAATAATTAAGAACATCGAATTAGGTGTTGACATTCAGGTTTTAAAGTGGTACCATACAAATGAAAAGAAAATTGATTTTTGATGAGGACACGATTTGCAGTCCTGCTTTTTCCAGAGAGCGAAATTATTTGCTGTGATATTTCGCAAAAAGCATTGCAAGTTACCACCTTTAAGACTGTGCAGGAAATGGCACGGCGTTTGGTTGCGTTAAAACTGTCAAGAGGGCTTTCAGCCGAACTTGGGTGGAACCACGATTTATTCGTCCCAATATTCCGTTTTTGGAATATTGGGATTTTTTGTTTTCATCACATATTAAAAAGGAGAATGGTTATGATTAATGTTGAATTAAAAGGCGGAGCAGTCAAGGAATTTGAAAACGGTACAACTCCTGCCGAAATTGCAAAATCAATCGGTGCAGGCTTGTACAAGTCTGTTTGCTGTGCAAAGGTTGACGGCGACCTTTGTGACCTCAGAACACCGCTTGAAAAAGATTGTAAGGTTGAACTTCTCACATTCGATAATGTTGACGGTCAGAAAACTTTCTGGCACACAGCATCTCATGTTCTTGCTCAGGCAGTAAAAAGACTTTATCCGAATGCAAAGTGTGCAATCGGTCCTGCCGTTGACAACGGTTTTTACTATGATTTTGATGTTGAAAAGCCTTTCTCACCCGAAGACCTTGAAAAAATCAAGGCTGAGATGAAGAAAATCGTAAAATCAGGTCTTGAGCTTGAAAGAGTTGAGCTTTCTCCGGAGGAGGCTGAAAAGAAACTTGAAGAAATGAACGAGCCTTACAAGGTTGAGCTTGTTAAGGAACATTCCGACAAGGGCGAGCATATCACATTCTACAAACAGGGTGAGTTTATCGACCTCTGCGCAGGTCCTCGCCTCATGAGCGTTGCACCGATCAAGGCTATTGAACTCACAGCCTGCACAGGCGCTTACTGGAGAGGCGACGCAAACAACGCACAGCTTTGCCGTGTTTACGGTGTAGCTTTCCCTAAGGCATCAATGCTTGAAGAACACCTCAAAAAGCTTGAAGAAGCAAAGCTTCGTGACCACAACAAGCTCGGCCGTGAACTTGAATACTTTACAACTGTTGACTATGTTGGTCAGGGACTTCCTATTCTTCTTCCAAAGGGTGCAAGAGTTGTTCAGCTTTTACAGAGATGGGTTGAAGATGTTGAGCAGTCAAAGGGCTGTCTTCTTACAAAAACTCCTCTTCTTGCAAAGAGAGATCTTTATAAAATTTCAGGTCACTGGGATCATTACCTTGACGGTATGTTTGTACTCGGCGATCCGGATGACGAAGAAAAGGAATGCTTTGCACTTCGTCCTATGACTTGCCCGTTCCAGTATCAGGTATATCTTAACAAACAGCGTTCATATCGTGACCTTCCGATGCGTCTTACGGAAACATCAACACTTTTCCGTAACGAGGCAAGCGGAGAGATGCACGGACTTATCCGTGTCCGTCAGTTCACAATTTCAGAAGGACACTACATTCTCCGTCCCGATCAGCTTGAACAGGAATTCAAGGGTTGTCTTGAGCTTGCAAAATATTTCCTTGACACGGTAGGACTTCTTGAAAACTGTACTTTCAGATTCTCACAGTGGGATCCTGAAAACAAGAATAATAAGTATGAGGGTACAAAGGAACAGTGGGAAGAGTCACAGGCTGTTATGAAAACTATCCTCGATGACCTTGATGTTGACTATGAGGTTGGTATTGACGAGGCCGCATTCTACGGTCCGAAGCTTGATATTCAGTACAAGAATGTATTCGGTAAGGAAGACACAATTGTTACAATCCAGATTGATATGCTCCTTGCCGAAAGATTCGGTATGTACTACATCGACAAGGACGGTCAGAAGAAGCTTCCGTATATTATTCACAGAACTTCACTCGGTTGCTTTGAAAGAACTCTTGCATATATGATTGAGAGATTTGCCGGTGTAATGCCGCTTTGGCTTGCTCCCGAGCAGATCAGACTTCTTCCGATAAAAGATGGCAATGTTGAGTATGCACAGGGTATTGCAGACAGACTTACTTCACTTGGTATGAGAGTTACTGTTGACAGCAGAGATGAAAATATCGGTCCTAAAATTAAGGCTGCAAGACTTGAAAGAATTCCGTACATCCTTGTAATCGGCGACAACGAGATGAATTCATCAACGGTTACGGTTCGTTCAAGAAAGAGAGGAGAAATCCCGAATATGCCTGTTGACGAATTTGTTGCTCTTGTTAAGAACGAAGTAGACACAAAAGAAAAATAATTCTGTAATTTTTTCGGAGGGATGCTGATGTCCGGAGGATTCACTCCGTTTGATAAAAACAGCTACAAGGAATCGAAACGCAGACGAAAACAGGCACTTATTGAGGAAAAAACAGGAAGGATTCTTCCTGTTTCCAATCCTCGCCGAAGGTACATTGCGATAATTTCCGTCGGTGTGATTCTTGCCGCAGCGATTGTGTTCGGAATCTTTGCAATTCTAAAAAGCAATCAGAAAAGTAATTCTGAAACTCCCGAACAGCTTCAGACCGAAAGCGAAATGCTGCTGACGGTTGTTGACAGTGCAAATCCGCTTGATAAGGATTATGTGCCTGATCTTGAAACTTTGAACGGATTCAGAGTGAACAGTGACGCACTGAAACCGCTTGAAAATCTTTTGAAAGCGTCAAAAGAAAACGGTACCGAGCTTAAAATCAAAACTGCCTATGTTAGCTATGACGAACAGGAGGAAAAGTTTCAGTCCGAACTTCAAAAACTGGTGAAGTCATCCAAATACACAACTGTCAGGGCAGAGGCTGAGGTTTTGAAAAACACACCTCACGGCGGACAGTCGGAATTACAGACAGGGCTGTTGATTGAATTTGACTTTTCCGCAGAGGGCTCAAGGGCTTTTCTCGAACGGAGCTGCGTTGAATACGGCTTTATACAAAGGTATCCCGAGAACAAAACCGAAGTAACCCGAATGAATCCGTCAGACTCGCTGTACAGGTATGTCGGTTCGGAAAATGCAAAGGCTATGAGATCATACGGAATGTGCCTTGAAGAGTATAACAGCTACCTTCAAAAGCAAAAAAGTCAAAATAATTTAAAAAAATCTTAAAAACACTTGCATTTTGCAATATTGTGATGTATAATTGATTCGTTAATTGTGTAATGTCAGGTAGGTGAAAACGATGAAAGAGAATATCCATCCTAAGTATGAGAAAACAACAATTACTTGTGCTTGCGGTAATGTTATTGAAACAGGTTCAACAAAGAAAGATATCCGTGTTGAAATTTGTTCAAAATGCCACCCATTCTTTACAGGAAAGCAGAAATTAGTTGATACCGGCGGACGCGTTGACCGCTTCAAGAAGCGTTTCAACATGACAGAGGACAAGAAATAATCATCCTATGAGAGATATGAGCTGCCTTTTCGGCGGCTCATTTTTCTATCTTCAAAATGCGTCATGTGTTGCACTATCCAAGCATTGTTAACAATATATTTCTCAAAAAGACTTGTAATAATTGCTCGGCGGCGTTATAATGTTTGTAATCATTTTGTAATATTTTTAAGGGGGCGAAGCAATGTCGGGAAAGAAAAAGGGCAATATTGCCGATCCTGATTTGCACAGCTCAGAGTCGCCCGCAAAGGACGGGAACGAGCTTAAAAACAGAATAAATGAAACTGCAAAGTACTCGGAGCTTTTTGAGAAGATAGATGTCGACAGCGATTATGACGATATCCTCGCAACATATGAGAAAACTCTCGACAAGCGCACCAGAGCCGCGATGAAGAAAGCGGGCGGCGCGGCGGAAGAAGAAGAGTCTGTTGACGAAAACGTGATGATAGAGG